>TARA_R110001583_G_scaffold16234_5_pt1 | contig 33772 bp, 68 predicted proteins | sample TARA_R110001583 | Tara Oceans TARA_R110001583 (sample SAMEA4398432) | marine metagenome | biome: Polar Biome; feature: [MES] marine water layer (ENVO:01000295) within the mesopelagic zone...; material: water (ENVO:00002006), including particulate matter (ENVO:01000060) such as...... | reverse complement strand
TTTAGACGACAAAGGGTGTTATAAAGAGGCAGGTTATGTTGATGCAATTATCAAAAGAGCCGGACCAATTGATAATAAGAAGCTTGTTCTTAGTCACTTATCTGGATTTAAAAAGCCAGAGGATAGACTATCTGTTTTTGAACAATTTCTGGAATATGCACTAAGGGAGACAAGGGCGTTTTCCTGGTCTCACGACATTAGAGACTCTGATGAAGAGACGCTAAGGTGGATTAGGTCTAATTTTACCCAACCACCCGCATCAGATTTAGAGGGAGTTAATGAGTATATAAGATCAAGGATGGCTGCAGAGAGAAGCGGCTCAGAGCACAGGGGAGAGGCCGCACTGTATGATTTATTTGCAAAATGGATTTGGGGTGAAGGCTCAGAAGAAGACCTGTACGAAGATGACCCCTCTGACGAACAAGAATTAGAGTGGCACATGTATTCGGATGCGCCATAATTATACAAGGTAATGACATGAGAAAGATAGCTGCAAGTAGAAATTATAGAATATATAGATTGGCTCAAGCTAATCAGGTTATGCTTGACGCAGCCAAGGCAAATCTCAAAACTGAGGTTGAAAATTTTGCAAATACACTACATACAATATCTGGAGAGGATGATGATCGTTTTGTGCAATTCATAAAATGGATTCAGAATAATGTTCAGGGAGCTTTAGGTCAAGCTATAATAAAGGCACTTGCCTCTTCTGATAATGACTTAGAGAAGTTTGCATCCCAACCAGCGATGGTAGAATGGATGGCGAAAATAACCGCAAAGCAATCAGCCTTAACTGTCATAGGCGGCAGCATACTGCGAGCAGTAAACGAGATTGTAGAGCAAACTAACCCCGAGGCTCTAAATGGAGGGCCTACAAACCCAGATTTTATAACCCTTGCAAGTTCTATTATTTATGAGGCAATTGATCAGAGTCAGGCGATTCCGGCAGAGGCAAAGGGCGGAGTGAAGGCTATATTGGGAGCATTTTTAGGATAATATTATGAAAAAATTAACATTAAAACAAGCAGAAAAACTCGTTAGATTGGCAAATCATTTAGATGAAATAGGTATGGCCAAAGAGGCCGATCAACTTGATGAAATAGTAAAAGAGGCCTTAGGCGGCGGACTTTGCGTTATGCTAATTAGCGGATTAATTGGCTGCAAGAAAACTGTTGAAGAAAAAACGTGGGGCACAGATTCAATGAAGCCGCAACTTATACGATTTTCGGCTGTAGATTCAGAAGGGTACGAATTATTTGATCATACTGATTTTAAAGGTCAGGTGTCCTTTCAGGAGCATTGCGTTCATAAAATTGAGTGGATACCAGAGTATACAGATTCTGTAGATATATATGAAGATGGTACTGTCGAATGGAGATATGTGGACGGCAGCGATCCAGTAATTAGAGCTATTGGGTACCCACTGACTCCAGGAAACTGGGATATTGTGCTCAAGGTTAAGGAGCAGGAGAGAGATGGAGAGGCGTGTCATCTCTCACTAACTGTCGAGTCAGCTGGCTCAGAAGGTGGGTCATCAAGAACGGAGACCTGGTAGAGATGATAAACAAATTAATCAAGCTTGCAAATCACTTAGACTCACTCGGACTCTCCAGTGAGGCTAATTCTGTAGACATCATGATAAGGCTTGCCTCAAGAACCCAAGAGGATATTGACTGGCTGCAGGAAGATCCTGAAGAGTGGGTCAATCTCCTTACGGGAGATACGATGAGGCAGGAAATTGACAATAAAGAACGGTATGATGAATTACTTAAGCAGCTTGAAGATAGAGGGCTTCTTGAGGGATTCTTGAGTTATATTGATGAAAAGACTGAACTTAGCGCTAAGTTGCCCATGGCCGAAGAAAAGCTTGCGGGATTCCCTTGGAGTCCTAAGTATGACTACTACTCAGAATCAGACGATGTTAGGGATTGTATGTCTGAAAAATTAAAGAAAGCAGAGAGTGACGTATTGGCATCTAGTGGTGGGCTATCAGCCTTAGATACTGATGTCATCATTGAGATGCTAGGCCAATTCAAAGAAGAGTGCGAGTCTGAGTTGGAAGCGTAGAATCCCTTTTGATTTAAATATGAGGTTAAAATGTCTATAAAAATCACAGAGTTCGCATCAAATAGAATATCTAATCTGATGAAGAAGAGCAGCATGGAGGACGGATACCTTCGCATATCACTCAGAAGCGGTGGGTGCTCTGGCTTCTCATACAATTTTGAATTTGTAGGTAGCCCAGATGAAAACGATAAAGTATTTGACCTCATGGGCGTAAATGTTTGTGTAGACAAGAAGTCTTATTTGTTTTTAAATGGCATGGAAATTGATTATGAGGAGACTATACTCAAGTCTGGCATTATAATAAGTAATCCAAATGCAAAGACAAAGTGTGGCTGCGGAGAGTCCATATCTTTTTAGGTAAATGCTGGGAGCTATTTAACAATGAATATCATCACTAAAAGATTATTAAAATTATCAGAAGCACTTAGCAGCCGTGGGCTGGAGCTTGAGGCAGGAATGGCCTCAAAGCTTGCATCACCTGATGAAAATAGAATTCATATCGTCAGAGAAGGCACCAGGGATGGAACACTAGGTGGCATAGCCGATCAATATAATACACTAATAGATAAACTGTTGGAGGCGAACCCTCAGTTGACAACGGACTCCATATTGGGACTGGGGGATGAGGTTATAATTCCCCCGCCCCTAATGACTCCAAATGCAGATCATCCATTTCCTTCGCCAGAGCTAGCGGACTGGATGAGAACCGAAGAAGGCGGATCTGGTGGGCATGAAGATATGTGTGGGAATACTCCTGCGGCTGGAGAGCCATTTCTCTGCTCTTATGATGATGGATTTGGAAACTTCACCATAGGTTATGGCAGAAATCAAAATTATCAAAGAAAGCAAATAATAACAAGGGAGCAGGTAGAGGAGTTCTTTGAAGAAGACCTAGATGAGGCGGCATCTCATCTGAGATCTTCTATAGCTGAGCAATCGGATAGAGCTTTACAGGTCCCTTTCTCTCTTATGACGAATCAGTTAGATGCCCTAACTAGTATTATTTTCAATGCAGGGCTGACTGGATACAGAACCTCAACTCTCCATAGAGACTTTATAAGCAAGGGTATAAATTCTGGTGCAGACTTTGAAAGTGCGTTTAAATCTGCAGCGGTAGGTTCCGATCAGGGAGGTCTTGATGGCCGAAGAGAGAGGGAGCTCTCAATGTTTAAAGATGGGCAATATATTAAGAAGTACTAAATAATTGGTAAGATTTAATATAAGAAAGATATATTCATGTGGCATTGGAGTATTTATAAATGCCGGCAATAATATGTTTGGATCTCGCATCTTTGAGGTTTCGATCAACATATTATGGGGGGAGTTTTCGGCATGTATAGAGCCAAAAATCCGATATTAAACTATTAATAATCAGATAAATTAACGAAGCAAGTTTCTTGCAACATTAAGAATAAACTTATGATTAAAGAATTAATAAAATTAGCAAATGATCTAGACAATAAGGGCTTTGCAAAAGAGGCAGATTATTTAGATAAGGTGATTGTGCAAATGTCAAAGCAGGCCCACATTTCGGGCTCTATAGGCGATGCTTTTGACATATATAATGACATAATGGCCTACCTGGCAGCGCAGAGTGGGCATCCTGCCATTCCCCTTTCTACATTTATGCAACACTCCGGAACTCTTTTGGCACTATATAATAGAGTTGCTGAAGAAGATGGCGTTCCAGAGGCTATTAAGCAGACAGCAGATATGTTTTTGGAATTGGCAGGAATAGCTCATAAAGAGCTAGCAACACATGGATAATAGAGGATTTTACAGATGATTAAAGAATTAATAAAATTAGCAAACCGTTTAGACAATAAGGGTTTTGCAAAAGAGGCCGATTACCTAGACGGTGTAATTATAGGTTTAACTAAAAAGAGCGGCTTTAATAGGCTGGCTTCAACTTTTCAAGAAGCCTTTAGAGAGGCAAGAGATTCTGGTGTGGAAACCTTCATGTGGAATGGTGAAGAGTATACGACAAAGACTTGGGAAGAAGACCTGCCTCTAACCCCCAGTGGTCGATCTTGGCCTTACCCGTGGTATGTTGACCCCGAGGGGTACTTGTTACCGGGTTACAAAGGTCATTCTCCGTGTGACAACGCAGTCCCGAGCGGCGAATACCCTGTGCGTGCGACGGTCTCTTATAAAGAATGGCTTGATGAAGATGACCATGATCTGAAGCTAAGGGCAGGGTGCCACAAGAGACATCTTATTGACGACTGGCTCGAAGGATTAGACGAACATAGTGAAAAGCGACGGAAAGGCCACTCCCAGGAAGATGTTGCGCGTATACAAGAATGGATCGGGGATGCTCCAAATGCTAACCTTCCAAGAGTAGGAATTCCAAGTTTGATCAAGTATCCGAGATGATGATGTCAGATGATGTTTTATATATATAAATCTCAGGCCATATGCAAATCATTATAAAAAGCTTATAAGCTATAAACTCACCCTACTTCAATAGGTTAAAATATTCTTGATAATCATTAGTAAAGTGATTATCTTTTTTTTATATAAAAACAGTAATTGTATAACGAATGCATAATTGTATGTATATTTCTCAATGATAATCAACGATATTTATAGTACATAGTTTTATGAAGTGGTAATAAAGTGGGGTGAAGTGGGAGACGGTGGGTTATAGTGGAAAAAATACTAATATTTTAGTACGAACTAGATCCAGAGGAGAATGAGTGTTTTAATGATTAAGTTGATAAAGGATGAGGTTGTATTATGATTGATAAATTAATTAAACTAGCAAATGAATTAGATCTAATGGGTCTGATAGATGAGGCAGATTCCATTGACAAAATAGCAGTAATAATGTCACTAAACATGGAGAATGTTATTGACGATGGAGCCCAGGATGAGTGTGTTAATTTAAGAGAGTATAGCGAATTAGCGCCAGCCCCTCAGACAGATGATTTTGAGGTATTTTAATATGAGCAATAGAAAAGAAAGAATGAAGAAGATTAGTTTATTGGTAGCTCACGATCATTCGGATGAGCTTGGAGACTTCTCGGATTTAGATGAAACAAATATAACGAAAGATGAGGCGTTCTCTGCCGGCTGCTCTGTATGCGGAGAGGAAGGTGGCTCATGTGGTCACCCAGAAGATACTGATGGTAGCATCTACATAGAGGAATTAATTAATCTAGCAAATCATTTAGATTCATCCGGCCTCCATAAGGATGCGAACGTTGTTGATGTAATCATTAGAAAGCATTCTTCATAACCGGAGCTATAAATGATTAATAAGCTTATAGCACTGGCAAATCAATTGGATGTTCTTGGGCACCCCGAAGATGCAAGCTCTATCGATAGAATTATTAAGAGATATTCCTCATACTTTGGAGATCCTAATAAGCCAGAGAGAGAAAAGTATTTAGATACACTAATGGCAGATATGGGGTTAACCTCTCTGGATGAATTATCCCCAGAGGAAAGAAGAAGGTTTATAGCAGCAGCAAGGCCTCAGCCCATTGTAGAACAAAAGTTAAAAGATATGGGTCATAAGATAGCCCAGGAATCACTTTCGGATACACCTATAACGATGGGATATTATAATAGCCACATCAGACCATTTATTACCCAGGAGATACAGAATAATATTAATCCGGTTAGTGAGTCTTTATCTGCACATCGAAAAGATATCGATCGTATTGATAATGTTATTCTTGGACTAACCGGATTAGATGATGATAGCCTAACGGATGAAGAGAAAAAGATAATGGAAGAGAGGGGCAGATTAAATGATTAATAAGCTTATAACGCTGGCAAATCATTTGGACTCATTTGGTCATAATAAATATGCGGATGTTGTTGATAGAATGATTAGAAATAATTTAATAATAAAAACTGCCATAAGCTCTGGAATGTTAAGAGGAATATTAGAGGTAGCTAACGATATAACCAGCCCTCTTATGGATGATCACCCAGAGATAGCCAACTGGGATCATTTATTATCAACTGATTTTATCATGGAGGTTATTCCTGAGGCAGATTTAATTGATTATAGTTCTGTTCTTGATGAGTTGAATGAGATGTGTGAAGAAGTAGATTGTTCAGAAGAAGACTTTGAAGAATTAAATGAGTTAGAGGAAAGCATAGAAACTAGTATAACAGAAGGTATTAAAGATTGGATAGTTAATAATGTAGATCCAACTCTTCAGTTAGTATCAAGTAGCCATAGTGGAAATACAGAAACAGGAAATACTGCTTGGTGTCAATATAAAGGACAGAATGGATCTTTTGTAATAAACCTAGAAGATCCCACAGACGATTGTAATGAATTATTAAAGCAACGTTTGTTACCAGCAGGACAGAGAGTTAAGGTAAATTAAATAACTTATATATAAGAACCTTCTCTTATACAATGTTTATACAGTAAGTCAGCTAACGCTGGCTTTTTTTATTTGTATACGGAAAACTAAAAGAAATAAAAGAAAAATATGGGGGTAACCGTGGGCGCGCCGCGCACGAGTGGCTCGCCAGTCTCCACCCTGTATAAGTATATAACATTCTAAACTATTTATCTATACCTTCGCGAGTGTAGGAGATTAGTTTAGAATGTTATACATTGGTGAGAGAGAGAGGCCCACGGGCAAAACATTCACAAGAGGTTGAACATGGCGAAACATTCTAAGGGCGATTTGGAGAACGAGGCGGGGTGCCGTATCGCAGAATCTGGCGGCTCCAACGCTGGTGGCACCAACTATCGACACGTAAGAACGTGGCTGTGGAACAGCGCGACCGAATACAAGGTTGCTGATATGCTGCCAATCTGCAAGGATGGAACGGCGCGAAACGGCCAGCTCGACCGTCTGGGTCGCCCGATGGGTCGGGGCCGTGGTCTGGGTGTCTACGACGCCCTCGTCTACCAGACGGCTTGCCGTGGAATGGTCTACGAGAAGGTGCCTGTGGCGCTCAAGGGCTGCTCTGCCGATGGATATGGGAACCGTGACGTTACCATGCTTCATGGTCTGGCTTTCGCCACTGCCGAGGCTGGAACCGCTCAATGGGTTATGCTCCTCCGTGGAACGGTAAACGACCTTCAGATGCGACGGGTTGATATGAGCCGCATCCTCCGCGCCTCCCTTGCTGGAGAGCTTCCCGAGGGTACGGTCAAGGTTCGAGATGACCGCCGCGTGTGGGTGAGCAAGAAGGAGAGCAAGAAGGCTGATAGCTCAGTCTGGAATCCCGAGGCTCTGGTCACAGACAAGGACGGACGCCCAGTGCAGGTAGGCGGCTGGGAGAATATGAAGGATTACAGCCGCCTACGTATCGAATGGGCGCGTGTCAAGAATGTTCGACCTGACCTGTTCCTTGACGCTGACTTTACTCCCTTCAAGGCCGAGCTTCCCCTCGGCCTCTAAGGGGCCTCAGGGGGGCATGCGTGCCTCCCTGGGCAAAACTTTCACAGTAGCCAACAACCCGTGGTGAAATAGTTTAGAATGTTATCTGACTACGTAATCACACACACACTCAATCAACGAGAATCAAAATGAATGCCTCTGAACTTATCCTTTCGGCCCTTGAAAACACATATACAGCACTTGAGCTTGCTGATGACGCGGAGACGCGTGACCAGATGGTGAACCATATTCGGGGCATCGAGGTCCGCGAGGGTCGCGGCTCCTTTGTAGAAGGCGTGAATGACCGTGACTCTCTTGCTATCTTCCTATCTGCGTGTGCGGACAATGGTAGCCGCATCATCTCCCACGAGGAGATGGAGGAGCGGTATCCAGGCTCATCCTTTGGACCTTGCACCTATGTAGAGATGCTTGTGCCTGACGCGTACACGGCTCGGAATGGTGTTATTCCGCTTCAAACATTGCTTGCCGAGGTTGAGGCTGGACAGGAAGTGAACGTGTCCGTACGTCGCAGTCTGCATGAACACAAGCTTGACGGGGAAAGTATCCCAACCATGGAAATCCTTGTAAATGGTACGCGTGAGGACATGCCAAAGACGAACCATGCCTTCTTGATTGTCGGCCCAGGTAAAGCGGGCTCCATGATTTGGACATGGCATCCTGGGGCTCCTGCATCCGCACCCACGCCCGATACGGTCAAGGCATTGGCTGGCATCATGGTGAAGGTCACCCACGGATTCTAAGCCCACGCCCACGCCCCGATTATATCGGGGCCTCTGGGCAAAACTTTCACACTTGTGTGTTGGCATAGCATTTGCATTAGCAAGGTTTGTGCCAGCCTCTTTGTATGTGTCTGTGCAAAACTTTCACATAACGAGGTGAATGGCTTTAGTTTAGAATGTTATTCATTGGTGAGAGAGGGATTCAAACCAACCCTCGATGGAGAGTCTATTATGACCACGACCCGTTGGAACGCCGAAGAAATCGCAGCCTTGATTCGCCGTAGCGATACCGCCGCCTGCAAAGCTATCGCCGCTCTGTGGAGCTATCAGGCTCCCGATGAGCGCAAGGATGGAATCACGCTGGCAAGGAATGGTGTGGGATTCAACTGCGCCCATGCTCCAGCTGCCGCTGTGCTGGCCCGATGGATTTGCTCCTCTAATCCCCGCCAGCCATCCGACTATGACCTTGGCTTCAAGCGTCGAACTGGTGGCTGGATGACCTTCAACGGTGTAGAGCGTTGTCGGGTTGAAGTTGCCCGACACATCGCACTCCACTACACTGAGCAGTTGGCAAGCATTGCTAATGATGAGGCTCCCGAGGCTCCTATCTACCCTGACCGTGACAGGGACCGCCGATGGTGTGAGGGGGAGTCGGACATCCAATGTGAGGAGCTTGCCAGCAGGCGAATCGCTTTCTCCTCCTCACCGAGTCGAGAGCATCCTAACAATCGCTTGCACCAGAACTATTGGGGATGAGCCGGTAAAGTTATCCGGCTGGGCATGGGGGCGCTGTTTCAGTGGCCCCATGCCCTTACCTCTGGGCAAAAGTTTTGCATTTGTGCGTGTGAAGTTTTTGCCCAGCCGAGGCATCACTCTAATTGAGAATGCTCTCGGTGGATTCTGGTCAGCTCGTTGTTGAGGTTTGAGATATGTTTGAGGCGGATATCCCAATCTCTATTGGTAGCCCTCTGAATCTCCAAACACTCATTTTGTATGCGCTCAAGCTCTCGTTGTTCACGGTCGAGCATGAACACAAAGATACCTATGGGCGTCCACATTAGAATCCAAATAAGTATATCCATTAGCTTGCAACCCTCCAAACACCATATGCCCACACGGGTACACCAAGAAACCCGCCTCCGCCGATGTGCAAACAGTTTATGCGCTCAAGCTTTCTCGTCTCATCTGAGTTTTCTGGAGGCAGCGAAACCGAACCATAGCTATTCCATTTAGTCCCTGGAAGCTTGCGGTTTGCGATCCCAGTCGCGTTATAACAACCTCCGCAAACTTGGACCTCAACGGTTTCAACGATTACTTTCTTTGCATCTTTATCTAACATGATACCATCCTTCATTGAAGGATAACATTCTAAACTATCTTACTTTGCCCTTATTGGGCAAAAAATTCACATTATGAAAACAGAGGAGCGAGAGGCCCTAACCTCTCGCTTCCAGTACTTCCTTCAAGCTCTTAGGGGAGCCATTCGGTTTTCCGCTGCCAGTCGATGCACTCCAATCGTGTCAGGATTACTGTGGGGGTCGAACCCAATCGGTCGGCTGCCTCTTGTTATCTAATAACACTACAAACTATTTCTCTTTACCCTCTGGGCAAAAAGTTTTCACTCTTTGGTCTTGCCTCGGCAAGCCTTTTTGCTGGCCTGCTTTTTTCGGTCGGTGAATCGGCTACCCTTGCAATGCAGAATCATACCAAGCACCATTTGGTTACGGCCCCTTGGAGCCTCACCCTCTCCCCTCATTGAAGCATTTAGGGCGCGGGCCTTACGGCGAGCATTCCGAGCGCGATTCTTACGAGCTGTTTTCGCCATGTCTCACCTCCTTCATCGTTGTATAACATTCCAAACTAATAACCTAAGCTATGCTCTGGGCAAAACTTTCACATAACGAGGTGAATAGCTTTAGTTTAGAATGTTATTCATTGGTGAAGGGGAACCCTCCCCGCTCAAGTCCTTGGAGACCACGATGAGCCGCATTTCTGAAACTGTTTCTGTCCTTAGCAACCTTATCATTGAAGCACTTGAAAACCCTGATACTGATGGCAGGTGGGTTATGCCTTGGGATAAAGGGGTTGGTGGCCGTCCCACCAATGTTGTAACTGGCGCTGAATATGCTGGTGGCTTCAACTACTTCACCCTGATGATTTTCGGAAGCAACTACGGCGACCAGCGCTGGGCTGGTGCTGGTCAGTGGAAAAAATCTGGTAACCCCGTGAAGAAGGGCGAGAAGGGGACTCCTATTTACTTCCCGCGCTTCAAGTGCTCCACCTGCGGCGTGGCCGTTGGGCGAGGTAAAAAGTGTCGAAACGGCCACTGGATTGTAAAGAAGGGCGAAAAGTCATTCTGTGGGTATGGCTCCAGCTATACATTCAATAACCAACAGACTGCGAACCCCATTCCAGGTGTTGAGGTAGAGGACGTAAATCCTGAAGAAGGGTTCGAGCAGGCTGCTGCCATCGTTAGAAACATGGGCGCTGACTTGCGGCACGGCGGAGGACGCGCATTCTATCGTCCATCCGAAGACTTTATTATGGTCCCAGAGGCGGGAGCCTTCAATACCGTGGCCGATTACTGGTCAACCGTTATGCATGAGCACGCACACTGGACAGGCGCCGAAAGCCGCCTCAACCGAGATGGCATTGTAAAGTTTAGCGGATTTGGCTCAAAGACATACGCATACGAGGAGCTTGTGGCTGAGATGGGTGCTGCGTTCGTATGCAATCACATTGGCGTAAAGCGCGAGGGTTTATTCGACAACCACGTGGCCTACCTTGCATCATGGAAGAAGGCTCTAAAGGAAGACCCCGATTGCATCCGTAGGGCCGCACAAGAGGCGGGGGGCGTGATGCGGTTCCTCCTAAAGGAAAAGAGGGGGGCTTAGCCCCCCGCCTGCGGGCGTGAACTTTTTGCCCAGAGTTAAATAAGATTAGTTTATAATGCTATGTATGTATGTATGTATGTGTGGAGGTTATGCACATCCTGTCAAACCCAAATCAACAAAGGACCATCACCATGCGCACTCATTCATGCCCCAACGACAAGAGCCGAGCGCAAGCCAAGTGAGCGCGACGTGTGGGCGTGTAGACTTTGTGGAATCCCAGCTATCACTAACCCTGGGCAAAAACTTCACACGTATGAATGTAAAAGTTTTGCCCAGCGGTGTTTAGGCTGGGGGCTACTCAGCCCCCAGCCTCTGCTTTATTGATCCAGGCGGTCCTGGATCTTTGCTCTCAGACCACGGGCCTTATCGGAATCGTTAGGCAAGAGCAGCAGGAGGTCTCTCAGTTCGGAATCCGAGCTTTTTGCCCTTAGGGCTACACGGATTTCGCGAAACAGCACGCTTCGATGTTGTTTGTTGATAAGTCATCTCCTATTTGTTGGGCGGTAGCACCCTCTCACCATACAATAACATTTTGAACTATTTCTCTCAGCCATGGCCTTCTACTCTGGGCAAAAGATTCACATAACAGGGCTTAGAAGATTAGTTTAGAATGTTATTGTATGGTGAGAGGAATAAAACATCCCCCTCTCAATAGGATAGTCTTATGACCAAAACCCCCAGTTCTCTTTCTGCCATTGAAGCTCTTGCCGTCGCACAGGGTATTCGCCTCAGCGATGTAAATGATGACGCCGCCCTTCCGCCTGGAAAGGATGCCAATGTTGATTTTACTGTTCGCTTTGTCGGCAAGGTAACCCGAGGGAAGGGCTCTTCTCGCGCTGGAACAAACCGTGCTCGTACCGCTCAGGCTATGGTGATGCTGCTGGTTTCCAGTGGAGCTACCCGAGAGCATAGCCCTGCAAAGCTGATTGAGGCGTGGAAGTCTTTCGGCACTCTTGATAAGGACGGCATGAAAGCTCGTGTTGCAGGCCTTGATACTAAGGACCGCGCCTTGTTTGATGATTGCATGGCGCTCTTTCAGAATGAGATTGTTGATAGCCTTCCTCGTATCCCGTCAAAGGGTGGTGTGAAGTTCGATGGAGAAGTGGAGAAGGTGTAGCCTTCTTGGTGGCGGGATTCCTCAGCCGAGTCCCGCCACCGCCCTCACTCCCATGAAGTTTTTGCCCATACCAGGTCGATAGAAATAGTTTAGAATGTTATTCGTACTCAGATGCGGAGACGCATAGAATACAGGGGGGGCGGCCGGCAACGCACACAGGCGTATAGCCATAAACGGCATCGGCCCCAAAAAAAATAGCTGCGCTACCGCCCCCCCGCCTTTCCATATAAGCATCCGATGCTTATTTTCTGCCCATGTGAAGTTTTTGCACAGGTGGATGAAAATAGTATAATATGTTATTTGCTATTAGAGGAGAGTGTCATGATTTGGTATGTAGGAGATATTCATGGGATGGCCGAACACGTGGCCGCGATTGACTCTGCCGCTGTTGAAGCGGGCGTAAACACAATCGTACAGGTTGGTGACTTTGGCATTCACTGGCCTGGCATTAAATGCCCCTTGGCTAAGTATTTCAATAGTCGTACGAGTGGACCCACGTGGCTTACCTGTGGCGGGAACCATGATAACTGGCCAAAGTTCTTTGAGGCTGCGGCAGAGCAGGGAGAGCCAAATCTTGTAGAGTTGGCAACTGGTTGCTATTTTGTTCAGCGCGGGTGCGTGCATACCATTAGCGGAATAAAGCATATCTTTTTCGGCGGGGCTGAGTCTACAGATAAGCATATGAGGGTAGAGGGAAGGACTTGGTTCTCAGAGGAGACTCCAGGCTACGGAGAGTTTAGTAACTTTGCAGGCAATCTTGAATCAGAAAGGCCAGAGGTTGTCGTGACTCACGAGGCTCCGAGTAGAGTCCCTATTAGCAAGCTAAACAGGGATAGGATGCCTACCCCTCGGAGCCTCGATAATATTCTTTTGCACGGAGAGCACAAGCCCTCTCGGTGGTATTTTGGTCATCACCATATTATTGAAGACTGGGATATTTCTGGCATAAAGTTCTATTGCTGCGGCCTTCATGGCGGCTACCTTGAGGGGTAGCCTTTGGGCAAAAAGTTTACAATGGGTGGCATGATTATTGCATTTGCAAGTACAATGCCAGCATTATGGGCAAAAATATTACATAGCAGGGCTTAGGAGATTAGTTTAGAATGTTATACAATAATGAGAAGGAGGTTATCATGGACATCAAAGCACCACCTATGATAAACAGTATTGTAAACCGAGTCGAGCAGGCTGGAGGAAAAGCTCTTTTGGTCGGCGGTGCAGTCATTGATGTAATGAATAACAGACGGCCCAAAGACTGGGATATCGAGGTATTTGGCCTGTCCTTTGCTCGACTTGAAGATATTTTCTCTGATAAGGGGGCCAAAATGGTTGGCCGTCAGTTTGGAATCTTGAAGCTGGCCGCTGATAAATGTGATGGTCTTGATGTTGACCTGAATGTTCCAAGACGAGATAACCATATCGGAAAAGGCCACTCAGACCTTATGGTAGACCTCGACCCCAGCATGTCCTTTGAGGAGGGGTGTCGCAGGCGGGATTTCTCCATCAATGCTATGGCTGTCAACCTTTCGACTGGTGAGTTGATTGACCCCTTTGGAGGAAGGCTGGACCTTAGCCTCGGAATCCTTAGAGCAACTGATTCTGAGCTATTCGTTCAAGACCCGCTTCGTGCGCTTCGTGCTATGCAGTTACTTGCTCGGAAGTGCGGCCCTCACGGAAGGGTAGAGGAATCTACCATGAATATTATTCGTGGCATGTCTGATGCCTTTTCGCATCTTGCAAAAGAGCGTGTGCATGAGGAGTTTCGTAAGTTGCTAATGAAGGCTGAGAGTCCATCTATCGGCCTACAGTTTCTCAGAGATTCTGGATGGATTTCTAACTTTCCAGAGTTGGAGGCTCTCATTGAATGTGGTCAGCATCCAGAATGGCATCCAGAGGGGGACGTTTGGACTCACTCGCTCCATACGGTTGATTCGGCCGCGTGGGTGCGCGACAATGAGAGCCTTCCTGAGGGATGGAGTGAAGCATTTATGTTTGGCACAATGTGTCACGATGTAGGCAAGCCAGCCACAACAGTTACCCCAAAGATGGTTGCCGATGGTGATTTTCCAGAGGAAAGGCTGTGGACTGCCCATGGACACGACCGTGCAGGGATGCCAGTTGTCGAGTCTTTTTTGCGGCGCATGACCAATGAAAAGAGCTTGATTGAGAAAACTGCTTCTATTGTTGGAGAACATATGCAGCCTTGGAATCTGTTTCAGGGTGAGGCAAAGAAGGCTGGCTGGAGGCGACTGCACAACCGTATTCGCTTGGATGTGCTTGGGTGGATGTGCAAGTGTGATTCATGTGGAGGCCCGCACGTTCACATTGGCGACCCAGACTTTGAGCATAAGACCAGTGAGATGTGTTGGGACCACTTTTCAGAGTTTGGAGCAGACCCCATTGAGCCAATCCTTATGGGTCGGCATCTCATCCAGGCTGGAGTCAAGCCCGGCGAACACTTCACGCCCATGCTCAAGGCTGCGTTTGAGGCTCAGCTGGATAATGATTCCCGTGGGATTGATGACTTGCTGAAAATCGCACTATCCAGCCAAGGCCCAGAATAGGGCCTTGGCTCTTTGGAAACTTTTTGCCCGTGGGCGTGTGAGAAAATAGTTTAGAATGTTATTCACTAATGAACTGGAGGACTCTATGAGAATCGTTATGACAGGATTTGCCGCTGGCCGTCACTTTGACAATCCAGAGTTTGGTGGGACAAAGATCCCGACAACAATTGATAGCTTTCTTGATAAGGTAAATACCCTTGCCGAGACTGCGGACCTTGCCGATGGATACGCGCCCTTCTGCAAGCACTTGTTTGCTGAAAATTTCACCGGCGCCCTTTCGGGAGTTGTAGAGATTACGTCTAGAAATGACATGCGCTTGCACACGGGCTACGTGGCTCGCAGAGAGGGAGAGCTTCCCATCCTTACCCGATGGTTTGACTCTCTTGATGTTGACCTTGAACCTGCGCCCTATCTTGATGTTATTCTTTACTCCGCCGAACAGTTGAAGCAGGAGGGCATTGAGATTGATGGTGAGTGGGGAATTGTATCAATCAATTCTGTTTCTTCTGCTGCGGAAGACCCTATGCCTCCAATTACTATGATGCGAAATGCACTGGGCAAGGAGCAGGGTGGAAGCGGAGTACCACTTGATGCCGAAGAATATCAAAGGGCAGTGGAATTCTGGTCTAATCACGCCACAGTGAGGTAAAGTGGAGTCGGTGAGAATCCGGCCCACTGGGCAAAAGTTTCACATAGCAAGGCAAATAGGTTTAGTCTATAATGTTATTCAATGGTGAAGGGAGATTATTATGCGGCCTGACATTAAAGCTATGTTTCATAGGTTGAACGCCAAGCATTTTGGTGGCGAGATTCCAGATATTCCTGTTACGTGGAATACTCGAATGACTACTACTGCTGGTTATTGCCGATACCAGAGAAGCAGGGTGCTGGCTCTTATGGGAAACCGCCAAGAGCTTACAGTGACCAAGATTGACCTCTCCGATAAGTTGTTTCGAAATGAAGGCTACGACCCTGCAAAGATTGAGAGAACCTTGATTCACGAAATGGTTCATGCTTTTTTGATTCATAAGTATAACGAGAAGGGCCACACCGCTCGGTTTCAACGAACAATGACCAAGATTACTGGTGAATATAAAAATCACCGGTGTCATAGCTATAACACAGAGGGGCTGCGCCGACAACAGGCCAAGAACGTTTTGTGGCGTTGTCAGGGTCCATGCGGTGCCGAGGGCCGGAAGGCTCGGATGCCAAAGGCCGGGCGCATTTATACTTGCCGAGTCTGCTCCGGCAGAGTTAGGTTCACACGGGCTGCTGCCGAGTTAGGTGCTAAGATATTTTAGTACCCAGCTCCTGGGCAAAAAGTTTGCATACACATGCGCCTTAGAGGATTAGTTTATAATGTTATTCAATGGTGAAGGGAGACTATCATGTTTTGGATTATTGAGTTTACTGATGGTGCTATCTTGGGACTTGTTAGCGGCTCTCGCAGCGAGCGTACCATCGATGGACCTTTTGAGTCTTATGATGATGCTATGAACGCAAAGCGGGCCTATGTTCGTTATGGCTGTACTTACTATGGGATTCGTGAGGCTTCCGAGCAGCCTAAGGATACTAAGGATGATTATGAGTTTGTTGATGCCGCAAGAGAGTTTGAGGATGTTGGAGGCTGGTAAACTTTTTGCCCAGGTCAGGTGAATAGTTTTAGTTTAGAATGTTATAGTGTATCAGGAGGATACAATGTCTGAAAAGCACCCTGTTATTGAGAATATTCTTGAGGAACTATCTGCTGTCATCGGCACTCCTCGCAGCACTGCATTTAGCCAGAAGCTGTGTGTCATGTGCGGTGGAGAAGCATCAAGCTTCAAGAATAGTATTTCTGAGAAGGAGTACCGTCTTTCTGGAATGTGCCAAAAGTGTCAGGATAACTTCTTTGACAATAGTACTTGGAGTAATGGCGATGAATGAAAAAGTTTTGCCCAATGTAGTCATCTATGTCCTTGAGGACGGAGAGACGTATTCAGGCGAGCCTACGGTTGCCGTAGAGGTTACTTCAGACCAGCTCGATAGAATCGAGGGTGGAGAAAAAGTTTATAATGTTATCCCTGATTGGGATAGACGAGACGCCAATGGCGAAAGGAAAGTATAAAATGGGCATGGACGTATATGGAAAAAATGAATCTTATTTCCGAGCAAGTATTTGGCGATGGCCATCTATCCTAAAACTTGTGAGTGAGGCGAACGAGAAAGAAAATCTCGGTATCCAGCTTGATGGATGGCAGTGGAATGATGGAATGGGCCTAAGTAACCAGGACGACTGTGATGCGCTTGCAGATGCGCTCGAAAAGATTGTGTATCCATGCAAGGCCTCTACCGTATTTACCGCCGGAGGGGACGATGAGGGTGCAGCAATGGGTCTTCAGCTATCGAATGCACTTGGATTAGATGCAAGCTTTGAAGCGGACCTGGGGCATGTAAAGGAGTTTATCTCTTTTCTTCGTAACTGTGGAGGCGCATTTGCCATCTGGTAAGTCCGTACACGCACGGGAATCATTATGAACAATAGACTCAAAGATTTTGTATTATTCGTATCTCTCGGATTTATCCTCGCAGAGGCTATATATCGAATAATGTAAGACACCTGTATACCCGTGCCTTCCTGCGGTTTTATAAAACTATTCTTCTGTAGTTTCTTCAGATGCTGTATCGGCACCAGTGTCACCACTGGTATCTTCTTCGCTATCTCCGCACCCCATAAGGAATGAGAAGAAAATGAATGTTAGTATACTATGCATGTTTCCTCCTGTGCTGCTTTCTTGCAGTCGCCCTATTCTACTCGCCCAAAGGACAAGATATATATTTTTGTGCAAAAACTTCACAATAGTTTTCTCTGGGCAAAAGATTCACATAACAAGGCTTAGAAGATTAGTTTAGAATGTTATTATATAATGTAAGGAGGATGAGTTATGAAACGAAATGATGAAGTTATTGAATCTTGGTTGGCGGGTCGAGCCGCATCTTCTGGCAGAATGAGGACCGATGGGACTCGGCTCTATTCTTACAATCTTATGATTGGGGAGCGAACCGATGAGGGGAATGTGGTTTTTGACTATACCGCATCTGGTATCTACTACTCTCAGACCACATCTTGCCATGTTGGACTGGCCCAGTCTTATTCTGGAACTCGGCTGACTGCCCCCATCCAGTAGGAGAATCAATGTTCAAGGGATTTGCCGAAGTTACAAAGGGGGCGGCAGCTATTGTTGCCGTCACCCTCATCTTCTCTATAACTTGGTACATGCTGTATGTCAAGGAAAGAGATGAAGTTTTTGCCCAGATCATGCTCTGCATGGAGGACGATTCGCGGCAGGAATATGATAGATGTGTCGAACATCTAAGGCCAGAGAAATAGTTTAGAATGTTATTTATGACTGAGAGACAAGGGAGGAATAATGAGGGACGACCTTAGAAAGTTTGTGCTATCCCTGCTCGATGATGATTCGGGCGTTAGCGAGCAAGCGTGGGAAGATATGAATGATTATCTTCAAAATATCGGTGAGTTTGAACTTTTGGGAGAACTGGCAAGAAACGTCGGGGCGACCGATGGAAGATTTTATCTCAAGCGGGTGAGCGTATGAGTTGGGATAATGTACCAGATGATTGGGGTCAATACTATTATAAGTGTGGCTGTCACGCCTCGGAAGGTGGGTGTTCATGCAAAGAAGGACAGCTTGAAGATGCAGAGCGTCCTTGGCTGCAGCACTCTGGATATGACCTTGAAGATGGTCAGTGGTCTAAGCTGATTTTATCAAGCAAGCACACGTGCAGACGAAACCATAAAGATGGAAAGGTCAAGATTGGACAGGTGTATCGCAGAAGGACCTATCGAACCATTGATGATGAGACTGGGGAGTCATGGCTTTATCATAGAAAGAGAGTATTTTAGTGTTCCATATATATAATAAAGTTGTAAAGGCTGTGGGCGAACTGATATTGTCAGGAATATGGTACAGTGACGCGTGCGAGATTGTGTTCAAGGTTATGGGTCTGGAGAAGTGGAGGCCGCTTCCAGAGAGTTGGTGGGAAAGATTTGAGATGGATGTAAACAGCTATACAGATAGGGAAGTACATCTGAGTAAAAGAAAGATTTCTATGCCAAAATATAAATGTATTTTTTAGAGGATAATAAACTAATGACTATTCCCCATTGGACATGGTACATGTGGGCGAGTGTACCCATACAGAGTAAGCCTGGCTCGGAGCTGCAAAAAAATAATAAAAATAATAATCGTATTGAGCCAGTATCAAAGGCTGGTAGTAGTCCCTATTATTCATGTTGCGGTGCTCCAAGGGATATGGGGCATATGTTTGGCTGTCCAAATAGTCCTGAGAATAACCGTAAAAGACTATTATCAAAGATGGTCTAAGCGGGCAAAAAATTCACGTGAGCTCGTGTGAAGCTTTTGCACAGGGGTGGGGCGCAAGGACTTGAACCTTGAATGATGGGACCAAAACCCATAGTGTTGCCAATTACACTACGCCCCAATAAATCCCGTCTGGAAGCCACTCCAGATAAACCCTAATGAATCTTACATCATCTTCACCCCGTTAAGAGGTCACCGAAGGCTTTGTACTGGGCGGGATAGTATTGTTCCTAACCTTTCATTAGGATCTGGAGTCTCGCACGTTCTTTGCGTGCGCCTGCATCTTTGCCCAACCGTTCGTCCAAACGGGTAAGCTGTTGTTTTGGCGTGCGAGTTGCACGCTCTGCCTCTAGTTCTGCCGCTGTCTCCCTGCGAGACTGGCGGGTACGCTTATGCGAGTTAGGTCTACGCATATTTCCTCCTATTAAAAGATATGGGCTGAAACAATAACAAAGGCCGCAATTACTCCTGTGGCCGCGAGGATTTTAAAGAATCTAACGTCACTACTATCAAAATGCTTACTCATTACCAAGTATCCTCTTGTCCTTCAGAATCAATATTTCTTTCAAACATATTAATCTGATTGGGGTTTTCATCAATTGGGGCCATCTCATCAAGATTTGGCGCAGTTCCAAGGCGACGGCATACCATCTCATGATGAATAACATCGTCCACCGCTGCCTTCAAAACAGTTTGAAAATCACGAAGGTCAACTGGGCTATCTTCCTCGGAATCTCGCAAGGTGTTGCGAACGGTCTGGGCAAAAGAGTTACAAATTCGAATTGCATCCTCTGCCCACTGTGAATCTCCGCTTGCATTGCGAATAAAAAGTTCTGGCATAATTTATTTCCTTTATTAAATATGGTGGGCCGACAGGGACTCGAACCCTGAACCTACGGATTAAAAGTCCGTTGCTCTACCCGTTGAGCTATCGGCCCTCGGGTTTTAATAACATTTCAAACTAATTCTCTACGGAACTCTTAGAAAAATTTTCCCATTCTTCCTGGATGGTTCCTGTCACTATAAATTCTCTATCGTCCTTGGGTATGTTACTCATCGCAACATTTATATTTTGGCCTCTATTCCAACTTTTTAATTGACCTGGAGTTACATCTATATCTCTTTCTCTTTCTATTCCAGTCAATATACTTGTTCTCTTTATAATCATAACATCTTCTTCTTATATTTTTATTCTTCGTCAACCATTGCAATCGACTCGACTACTGCGTTTTCCATCCAAGCCCTGGAGACATTACAGTCCATATCGAGTTCCCTATAAGCCTCCCGCTCGGCAGCTTCTGCGTCTTGGGCAGACACTTTGTAAACCCGATACGTTGAGCTTTTAAGCTCAACCTCAAATAGTTTGTCTGACTTACCCACCATTCACCTCCTCGTCCGCATCAATATCAATTGTGAGGTCTTGAGTGTGATCACGCTCAACCTCAGTGACAAACATTCCGCCCTCTTTCGCGAGCTTTTCAAGTGCAGGCAGGCAAGCCATATATACCTCACCTTCTGCAAATCTGGCGACCTCTTCTGTGTGCCAGTTCTCGCATTGAAAATAAGCTACTATCATAATATCTCCCTCCGTCTTGTCTTCAGCCTTGAATAACATTCTGAACTAATTTTATTCACCACATCTGGGCAAAAAGTTTACATAGCCTGAGGCTTAGAAGATTAGTTTAGAATGTTATCGAATAGCGAATACAGAGCGGAGTTTAAAATGGATACAGTCGGCAACCCAATTTTCTTTCATCAAGGCCAGAGTGCCAAAGTTATGCAATCAGCAGCCTTAGAGCTTATGTCGGAGGCTCTTGATGACCGCAAGCTGGCCGAAGTTGTTATGGATAGGCTAAGTGGGCTTATGAGGCTTGCCGCCGCAGAGTGCCGACCGCCAGTTATCGCAAGGACTGTGTGGCTTAGCGGCGATCATGTCTTTGAGGTTGCAATCTTTAACAGCCCCAACGGCGCACCTGATGTGTTTAGACTTTCAATCCCAGAGGTTATCACTACTGAGGTTAGCCTTGAGATGGTTGGAATCCTAAAGACTGCTGTATCTCTATCTGGCGGCGTTACCGATGTCGGGGTCTGCCAGATTCTTTGTGGAGCGACAGCCGACCCTTGGTCGATTATTGAAGGGGAGTAGAGATGTACAGTGTAAGAATTCCGTCGCATAAATCGTCTATCGAGCATATCATTAAGAGGATGAAAGAGCGTCTAAGAGAAGAGATTAAGGCTGAAGATAATAAAAAGAAGGCTAAGAAATGAGTATCAACGGAATGAAGAAGCTACTGTCTCATCTTGAGCGCAGGCTTCCATACGCAATTGATATTACAGAGTATAATCAAATTAAAGGCAGAATGAAAGAAATTCGTTCTAAAATTAAAGACGCACACATGCGCTCTGGAGGATAATAAATGCGATCGGACATCTCAAAGATTCTTGTTACGACTGCTCGTTATGGATCGCGTCTTAAAAATGGAGAAGTCCGATCGCTTAGGCGTGAGCGCATCACTGAAGATTATGATGGCCCAACCAAGACTAGCATGAAGCCATCCCACCATCGATTTACTGATCGCAAAGAGTTGAACGAGTACCTTAGCCCTCTCTATCGGTATTTAGAAAAGAGTGTTGGGCAGAAGTGGAATGATATTTATTCAGATGTTTGTGCGCACAATAAGCGTGGAAGTGCGGTTGGGGAGCATATCTTTATACATCTTTTTGATTATGTGAGGGTTAAGCCAACCATTCCAGATGATATTTATACATATAATCCTTTCTTTGTTAATGCCGATGGGCTCCTATGTAAGTCGCCTGTGCGTAAGTGGGCAGGCCTTCAGCGTAAGATTCCTGACACTTGGCGAGCAACCGATGATGAAAAGATTTGGTATGTATGCCGAGATGATGGATGCTGGTTTGAATGGACTTTGGTAGAGGCCAATAACACCATTGAAGATTGGTGGCTGTGTAAGCGTGTACCAAAAGGATTCTCTAACGGCCTCCCCACATTAGGAAGTCACAAGGGAGCCTTGCGTACGCTTTCACGAGGAGAGAAGCGCGACCTCGACCTCCGTGCAAAAACTTCACATTTAAAATAAAAGTCTAGGGCTCCCAACGCTCGTAAGACTTAATCACTACCTCTCTGGTCTGTGTCCCCCCACATATATTTAGCTTATCTGGTTTCCATTAATCAAAATACAGTCGCCCACGATTGGCTGCCGAGCGAGTACGCTCGCTCGCATATTTGGCTTTAGGCCTTTACTGAGTCCGTCTTCATCAACCACAAGGATTTTGCCACTAATAAGATGAACTAGCTCAATGTAGCCGCTAACATACCCCTGAAGCTCTTTTAGGCTAAACTCTCCACCCTCATCTGGGTTGACACTCTCCTCCTCTCCATTCGCCCTTATAACCATTGCCATAACACAAACCTCCTTGCTTCAACGTTGTATAACATTCTAAACTATTTTTATCGGCTGTCTGGGCAAAACTTTCACATTTCTAAGGTGTAGAAAAATAGTTTAGAATGTTATTTAGAGGTGAGGGACAAAACGATATTCCCCCTCTTGTAAGGAGAAACATGAGCAAAGCAAGTATTTTTCAAAACGAAGCCAGTCAATCTGCTGCCCAGACAATTCGAGAAACCATGAGCGTTTCGCTTGATGACGATGGCATTGCTCTTGTTAGCTTTGCTATGAATCGTGGAAAGGGAAGCGGAGCGCAAGTTATGGCTGTATCGGATTTTTCCGAGTATGTTGCAACCCTGGAACACTATGCTTCCAATGGAATTGATGAGATTCCTACTGACAACCTGTCTCCTGCGGAGACTGTGCGCCAGACCATCAACCTTGATGATGATGGAGTGATTAGCTTTCGGGTTCGGTCAGGAAAGGGCGCAAAGCCAGCAAAGGTTTCGGCAGATGAGTTTATTGATGTCGCATCATTGTTGCGAGAAACCCTATCACTTGTTCAGGGTGCCGCTAGTAAGCTGACTGGAGATACCGAGGCTGAGTAGTTAGAGTACTAACCCACGGGAAGGCACAGGGTTATCAGGTGCCTTACTTTTCATAATCGTTAATATACTGGAGCAAAATTGTACCCCACTAAGGTTCGACTCATCTCTACTACGGAGGCGCGTGCGCTTCTGGAAGTTTCCGACAAGACTATCTATCGTATGATTGATGATGGTCGCCTAACATCTTACCGCGTAGGTTCACATAGGAACGCTCGACATGCGATTACCCTTGGAAGCGTCTTAGAGGAGCTTTTTTACCGAGAGTAGAAGCATTGGATTGGAGCCGCTTGGCTCCTCTCCTGGGCAAAAATTTTACATACGCGTGTTATATGCGTAGAGAATTAGTTTAAAATGTTATTCAATGGTGAGGATAGGAGGTTTTAAATGTTTGGACGAAAACACTTTGAGCGGGTTGTTTGTGCTGATGGATTTTCTGTGAGCGTGCAAGCGGCTGATGGTAGCTACTGCTCTCCGCGTAACAGCGTGGGGCCTTGGGAAAGTGTCGAGTGTGGTTTTCCAACTGCAAAAGACCCTGTTCTTGAGGCATGGGCAGAAGACCCTCGTGCGGGTATTTGCAAAGACACTGGACACGTACAGACTGTGTATGGATGGGTTCCGAGTCAGGTTATCTTGAGGGTTATAGAATCTCATGGTGGAATGGTCAGCGGCGAGTTGCCAGAAATGGTGCCAGACCCAGAGTGTAATAAAGCAGAGGAAGCTGCCGATGAAATGATGGACACTGCAGCAATTCTGTTTGGCGCCCCCCCATTGGAGGAATAGAAATATCGTCCTGCCTTTGTCATATAGTCGATGAGCATATGACCCGGGCAACATAGCGAACGCTATGTGACATCGAATACCGGACGACCGCTGGCAGAGCGGGGGAAAAATACTCTGCCAACCTCGGCGCATGAAGTTTTTGCCCAGGGTGCCGTAGAAAATTAGTTTAAAATGTTATTGGTAAATGAAGGATGATTAAAATGTATAAAGTAACTGGTGTAGATAGGAACGGTAAGCGGTTCAAAATTGAAACAAACAGCCGCATGCATGCACTTGGAATCAACCTATATAGCGGCTCTGTTTGGAAGCTTCGAGAGAATAATAGATGGAAGCTAATCCATAGGGTGTGAGGCTTGTCGCTTTGCAAACGAGCGGCGCGATAGAAATTAAAAATTGTATAAAATTAACTTGAGAGTCCGATGTCTCTCGGGTATTATAATTCTAACAGAATTCTTTGATAACTTAAATATGACCCTCGCTCTTGGGTCTATAAACTAAGGTGGAGTTACCGGCTCCTTAGCCTTCGGGGATAGAGAGAACCTTGTTCAGGAAAGGCGTGTTTACACACGTTGCCGTCTGACTGTAAGAGGGGGTGAGTTAAGGGGCGTGGTAGCCTTGAATATCACCTAGTGACCAGACGCATGAGCCTACATACCGCTGTGGGAGTGCTGCTGAAGGTATCTGCGGACTTGTAAGTTCATCGCAGAAACGGGATAAGGGCAAACCAGACTAAAAGGTCATGGCAAGCTAAGGAAACTTAGCAGAATTTAACTTTCGGAGGCAGAAGTCTCTCTGGTGAGGTTGGCAACGACCTTACCGTCCCGAAAGGGGTTATCAGGAAACCTTACCATGAGGTTAAATGATAACGCGTATCGAGCGGGAGAAGTGTACAGCTTACCTTTCTCAGCGCAGAATGTTAGCCGGAAGTATTGCTTGCTGTTTAGCGCCTCCAAAGGGCAAAGACAGAGAGAAAGCCTGTGCAGGGTGGTTACCTACCCGTGTGTGTACATCTAACCCAGTAGGGGACAGGGCAATCGCCTTGATGGTCACAGGCAGAGGGCATAGACATGCTAAAGCCCTCTCTTTTTAAGATTAAATGCATGCCGGACCGACATACCTTGGTCTCTGCCTTTAATCCTTGCTAACAATATAACAATCAGTTTACCTGTAAAGCATCTGTTATTAATGGTATAATATAATCAAGAGGTGCACAATGCAGACTATTGACTTACACGGAATAAGTCACGATGATGTCACTGATATTATCATCAAGGCATGCTCAGAACATGAAATACCATTCATTGTGATTACGGGAAAATCGGCACGAATGAAAAGAATTGTTTCATTCGCAGCTAAGAAATTTAATCTTGAAGTTAGAGATACGATTGACAACCCGGGAAGAGTGGTAATTGATGACGCCCCGAGAAAGTAATAGCCCGGGCAAAAAGTTCACATTTAAAGTAATGGGGTGCCGGCCGCAAGGCTCACATTGGAACCTCGCTGGCCGGATACTTCCGCGAAAGCGAACGCTTTGTCAATATAATGTATCGCGGTACATTAAGTTGTTTTGTCGTCCTTTTCTTAACACCCTGATTTATAGTTTGGATTTATAGCGCAGCTCGTTTGCAAAACGATAAGCCTCGGGGAGCGCCCATTGAAACAGTAAAAGTGTGCACCATTTTATGTCTCGTGACAGCCTCGGCTAACGCTGGTTTGCTTTGCCTCTTATCCTCTCTACACTATAACATAACATTCTAAACTAATTTTCTATACCCTGTTTCTTCTGCACACTGGGCAAAAACTTCACATAGCATAATGTGCAATTAGCGTGCCATGTTATACCATATTGAAGGCGGAGGATATAATGAATAAGCTTTGTTTCATCATGAGGGGTTTACCCGGCTCGGGGAAGAGTTCTGTGGCCGCCACTATTCTAATGAATCTTTATGAGCCAGGAATGATTATTGAGATGAATACTCCGTCTGACGCTGAAGGCTCATCGTCTATTATGGCTCTTCATGAAAAGAGTGATGAGTGTCATCGTAATTGCATTGGCAGGATTCATTCTACTGATAATTATTTTTATGATGTCAATGGTAATTATAATTTTAATCCATCATTTTTAAAGCAATTTCATGATAGTAACTATGCAGCTTTTGTTAGAGATGTTAAAAATAATGTAAAGCTACTTATTGTTGATAACACAAACTCTATGACTTGGGAGTGGAAGAAGTATCATGAAGAAGCAATCAATGCTGGATACATGACATCTATTATTGAAATTCCTCACTCACCCCCTGAGCTCTGCTTCTCTAGGACTACTCATGGCGTTCCGCTGGAGACTATTAGGAAGATGAAGGAGCGCTGGCAGCCTACTCAGTAGCTACATAATGCCTTCGTGCGCGCACATTATGCACACATAGCGCGTGTGTGCGCGCCCTCTCCGTTCTCCCGGGCAAAAACTTCACATTTAAAATAAAAAGAGTCCGGGTGTCCCGGACTCTTTTATGATCACTCTCGGAACCTATTTCTGGAAACTCCAGTTGAGCCACAATCTGCACACGACCATTCATTCTCAGTACTTGGTTTATGAAAAACCTGTGTACATTCATCAGTAACCTCAATAAAGTTTCCGTTTCCATCCACAAGCCAATCCTGACATATAACTGCGCCAGTAATAAAACGCTTGTGTGAATTATCATTAGGACAATGCATAAATGGAGGCGGAGAGTATGGGGAAAATATTTGATTATTCACTTAGTACTCCTTTGAATATGTGATGCTACCATTACAAAGCCCAAGGCATACCTCCAGCATATTAGTCAGTCCCAGGTCATTAGGACTAACTGGAGTTCCCCAGTTCACTTTCTTTCCAGCAGAATCAACAAAGATTCCGGAATAAGGAACGTCGCCAAGAATGGTAAAGGTTGATTCGTGATGCTTAGGGACTGTAACAGAAATCCTATTGCCATCAGCATCCTTCTCGTATGTCAGACCAATCCTAGTCATTTGAAATCTAGATTTCGAGAAGCCCAGCTTTCTCATCTGAGCAAAAAATTTTCTTCGGTTCATTACAAGTTCCTTAAATTGGATTATTTTTAATATTAGTCTTCCAGTCATTCCACATTTTAAGCTGAGGATCATCATCAGAACCCCATCGCTGATTAAGCCCTTTTTCAAGCCAAAGCCCTTCGTGGTCTCTAGCCCACTTCACAGCATCTTTCTTTGAGGTTACACCAGACGTATCAAGATTTTCGATAAGCTCTTTGTCTTCAAAGCATTCGTCAATTGAGGTACAGCTACCTCGACCGACACAAGGATCATTTCTAATTGCATCAACTCTAATATCCATAATAACCTCCTTCGCTATTCAATAACATTCTAAACTAATTTTCTACACCGTACTGGGCAAAAAGTTCACATTACAGGCGGAAGGCGGCGGCCCATTCCTGGGCCGCCTTGGTATTATTCTCCGGTAAGGCTGGAGGCTGCACCCTCAACGGCATCGAGGGTAGAGCGGAGGAGAGCCGCTACCTCGGCAAACTCATCTGCCGAAACCTTTGCTGGCTTAGAGCCTTTGCCCGACCTAACTCGAAAGGAGATTTGATTATCTTCCTGTCGAATTGTATGCCGAACAGTCTCGGCAGGAGAGAGGTTATCAGTAGGAATTTCGTCAATTCCGTTTGAAGCGTAATGCTCCAGTGTAGCGACATACTCAGAGAAGTCGCTGACTGCCATAACCTGCGCTCCAGTCCCCTTGCCTCGATTCATGGCAAAGCTGACGAGGACGGTTCCATCGTCATCCAGAGAAACATTCATCGTTTCACGAATGATGGAGGTAGCAGACTTTGACTCTTCGCTTGAAAAAATAGTAGACTTTGTAGCCATATCTTACTCCGTTGTTGATGGGGACCATCCCCTTCACCATTGAATAACATTCTATACTAATTCTCTAAGCATCCTCTGGGCAAAAAGTTTACAAAGGGCGGCATTTTGGTTACATAGGCAATTATCATGCCATGTTTATGATTCATAAAAATTTAGGTTATTATGCTATATAACTGTGAAGATGGCAATTGAGCCAATGTAAAGCAACGGGATTACTCTATGTTTGATGTAAAGCACAATGGAAATGTTTACCGCTACTGTAAGAGCGATAGAGGCAATTACTGGATTGGAGTAAGCGGAACGAGAAACGAATTTTATCCCGGCGCGTATTGTCATGTTCCACTTGCTTTTTGTAATGAGCTTAGAAAGAGTGCTATTGAGCAAGGTGCTGATAAATCTATCTTTAAGGCTCCTAAGAAGGAAGCTAAAAAGGCTTCTGTTAGTAGGAAGAAAAAGAAAGATGAGGGCAGTATTTCTATTTTCTAAAAAAATAATCTAATAAGTTATTCAAGTATGGAGGTCAATATGACTAAAGATGATATGGCAAAAATGGTTCAAGAGTTTATTGACGGTGGAGGTCAGGTTACAAAACTTCGCTATGCCAATAAGAAAGCTCAAGAGAAGGCAGGTCGTATGCATTATCATAAAGATAAGGCATTGGCAGGTTCGGAGCGTTCAAAAAAGATTATTGAATCTAAAACAAAAAAAGAAGATTCCTTTATCTTCTCTCGCGACGAAAGGTGGAGTGAATAGTTTATACTCGCGCACGCATACACAGCAGGTGATAAGATGACTCGCATTATCTTTACTAATGATTTTCATGGCAACCGTCGTATGCAGGACATTCCTGCATGGGAAGCCTTCAATCTTCTAAAGAGGACTAAGTGGCTAAAGTCAATGACCATCTATGATGGAGATGGAGAGACTATGTTTGTAAAATCTAAGAGTGGCAAGGTACGCGTACACACACGAGGTTATTAGTGGAAGGTTTTGTTAAATTTATTATTTTTTTAGTTGTTGCTTACTTTCTTGTTAATTGGGCGGCGGATAACCCCAATGGAATGAAGAAGCTAAGGAGTGATATAAACTCTGCCGTATCAGGTGTTGCTGAGTATGCAAAAAGCCTATCCAGCGATAGGGATAACGGATGACTCACTCTATTATCTTAGTAGTCGGAGGAGTATTAGGGGGGCTTTCTATTAGCAACCTTCAATCTAAGAATAAACTTCCCGGCTATGCTTTACTATCCCTATCTATCTTTCTTATCCTTCATGGAATTGGAGTTATATAATGCCTAATTGGTGTACTAATAGTCTAGAGGTAACTGGCTCTGAGGCAGATGTAAGTAAGTTCTGTCGTAGCGCACGCGGAAAGCACGCAGGTTATCATAATTTTCACGGCACTCTGTATGGAAACAAAGAGGATTCATGGGCTGTGTTTGATGGCATTAGAAAGCGCGCACTCACGCAGACACCCGCTCCGTTAGATGGACCGGAAGTGGAATTTTGTTTCAATGCTCTCTATCCTGTACCTGATGACTTTAGACGCTTTGCATATGATGATACTTCCGCCAGAAAGATGGGAGAGGAGGTAGGAGAGGAAAGACCGTATGGTGGCTATCAGTGGCAAACAGACCACTGGGGTACTAAGTGGGATGTTAGTGATGTTTATATTGACCGCGATGAAAGATGGTGGAGAGCAGATTTTGATACCGCATGGAGCCCTCCGGTTTACTTTCTTGAGAAGGTCTCAAAAGATTTTCCAAACCTTGTATTCTCTATGACCTACTATGAAGGTGGAATGGGCTTTGCCGGAAAGGTTGAATTTAGAGGTGGAGAGTGTACTGAACATGAAGATTTGCCAATTGAAGATTTCATTGAAGGATGGGATGAGGAAGAATAATACATAATATCCCATCGAGCTTTATCATCTCTATACTAACACTTGGCTTTTCATTGGAGCGATTGTTGTAGATTTAGTTATAAACGAATGGTGATAAACCATAAGCCTAAGTGATAAGCTTGGGCTTATTATTTTTTCTGGGCAAAAACTTCACACGGAGTATAATAGGGGTGAGTTGTCCTCTGGGCAAAAACTTCACATAAAGACAAAAGGAGATTATTTATGACTACTGTAGAAAGTAAGTGGGAAGAGTTAAAAGAAATGGTTGTTTCTTTGGAAGATGATGTAATGAAGAACGCTGGGGGAAATGCTGCGGCAGGAACTAGAGCTAGAAAGGGCCTTAGGAGCCTTAAGCAACAGGCTGCAGACTTAGTGAAGCTTACCTTAGGCAAAGAGCTTAGCTAAGCTCTGGGCAAAAAAGTTACATAAAGATAATGATTTATTATTTATTTTTAATAAACTGTTGAGTCGCTTCTTGTTATAGGGATTCTATTCGTTTTAGTTATCGGTATTGTTATATTGTATCGTTCCGTTATATTTATAATTTAAAACGAAGGAGATTATAATGGGAAAGAGAAGGCTTAGAAGACTTAGGAAGGATAGGAAGATAGCTGAGGCAAAAGCTTTAGCTAAACATAATAAGTGGCACAGAAAGATTCTTAGATGGCTTAAGAGTTTATTTAAATAATTAATTTAAAAGATTTAGTGAACCATGCTGTGCAAAAAGTTCACATTTAAAACAGAAAAAGGCTCTCCCGGTGTAGTAACCAGGAGAGCCTTAGTTTTTATATACTTAGCGAATTACTCGATAGTATCTTCATCACTCTCAGTCTGTGGAGTTCCACTAAGCTGAGATGCAGCACCCTGAACAGCCTCAAGGGTAGAGCCGAGCAAAGAAGCCACCTCAGTGAATTCATCAGCAGAAACCTTAGCTGGCTTAGCACCCTTACCCGAACGCACGCGGAAGCTAATCACACCATCATCATCAAGGTTAATTGTCTGACGCACAGTTTCTGCGGGAGAAAGGTTATCAGTAGGAATTTCGTCAATTCCATTAGACGCATAGTGTTCAAGGGTAGCAACATACTCAGAGAAGTCACTAACCGCCATGACTTGTGCGCCCGAACCCTTACCACGATTCATGGCAAAGCTAACCAAGGCAACACCGTCATCATCAAGAGAGACACTCATAGTCTCACGGATGGTTTGAACGGCAGACTGAGAAACTTCATTTTCAAAAATACTCTTATTCATTTTAACTCTTCCTATTCTAGTTGGTTTAGCGGGCCTCTTTGCCTCACGCCTTTCAATAACATTCTAAACTAATTCTCTAAGCCTCACTGGGCAAAAATTTCACAGTGGGTCTATCTCGATGTTTTTTTTCATTATGAATAAATAAGCAGCAATGTTATCCCTAAGTGGACGGGTGCGCTTTGATATAACAGTCCATTAAACAAACTATTAAACCATATAGTATAATTTATATAGACGATAAGTTATATCAAATAAAGATATATAATCTTTATAAGATTATATGTAACGCCAAGTTACTTAGATAATAAATAAAATAAATAAATCTATTGGAGACTCAATATGAACAAACTCACTATGTCTTATAGTCTATACCGATAAAATAAAACAATACTAATACCAAGGGTTTAATATATAACTCTTGGTATTTTTTATTTGGGTGAAGTATGTCAGACGATGATGATAAGATAGTTAGCTTACTAGAAGAAAGACAGAAGAGAATTAAATCTTCTGATATAGAACTAGAAGAGAAGAAAGAAAGTTTACCTCCCTGGTTTATGATGGACGACGATAAAGATAGCGGAGATTACTTTGCTCCCATATCAGATAATCCCTTTCTTTTAATCACAGAAGCCATAGTATACATAGAGAGAGCAGAGGTTAGAATTAAAAGGATGCATTCTTTTAATAGTAAGATGCACAAGTCATCAATGATAATATTGTTTATCGTATTGGTACTGACGTTAACAAATTTCATTATGTTATTCTCAATCAGCGGTTAGCCACTCACGCAGACTTATTATATGTGCATCACACGCGCACGCACACCTTGATTCACGCACGCACATAAAGTATAATTGTATGTAGACCCAATGTCTTTTCTCAGGGGGACAAAGGGTCTTTTTTTGTGGAAAACAAAAGCCTTTTTTCTGTGGTTAAAAAATGTTTTCTCTGTGACACACAAACCTTTATTTGCGGGGCTAAAATTCTTCAGTTTTCCTGGGAAATTCGTAAAAAGCCGCTCTAGGTAGTTTTTATCACCAGCCGTTTTTTGGACCCTCTGTATAAGAAAAGCCCAATGTCAATTTTTTTTCCACAGAATTTTTTTCAAACTTTTATATAAAGGTTCAGCGGTGCTTAAAACATCCTAGCCCTACCGGGTTTTAAAAATATCGCCCATGAAATACTGCTAATGGATAAGCCATCCTGTTAGAGTATTATATATGGGTGTAAGGCCCACTCAAAGCCCGAGTCGTCGCCTGGGAGCGTTTTCACGCATATAGATAGGCTCTAATGTGTGTACACACACATGCATATACTAATTATATGTTTTAAATCAAGGAAATAAGGTTATGTTTTATAAGTTAGGGTTTATGCCGTTCTGCAATGTTAATAGGGATGGTTGTTTCGGTTTTGGTGTGTGGGCAACTTACGGCTGCTTAAGCTGTGGTCATAATGCGGTGTGCCTAGAAATTAAACTCGCGCTCTGGACACTTCTTGTTGGAATTGAAAAAGGATAAATAAAATGAAAAAAGAATTTCTGGAGGCCAAGGATGAATAAGATTGCATCAAGCAGGAATTATAGAATGATGAAAAAGTCTAACGATGATATAGTTAAAGATATAGTGGAGAGAGAACCTTCGCATGTAAGAGCAGCAAAAAATGCCCTTGAGGCATATGGAGGCTGGAAGGCTTATGACGAAGAGTTTATAAAGGGACTATCTGTTGCTATAAAGAGTATTATGGATGAAGAGCGTCCTGAGTACTTAGAGTATTACGATAAATATTAAGGAATTAGTTATGAATAAAATAACATTACAAGATGCAGAAAGCCTAATCCAAATGGCAAACCATTTGGATTCAATGGGCTTAGCCAAAGAAGCGGATCAGCTTGATTCTATAATTAAAGAAGCGATGCCACCGCTTCTCCTATTAGGACTGTGTGTACCATTGTTTGGTAGCCTAGTAGCATGTGGAGACTTGCCACCAACCGATGGCTCTGTTGATTTTGCATTTAAAGACCCTGGAGATGTGGGGTTTGCAACTCACCTTAGCCTCCCTTCAGATGCATGGATTGTTAGCCGCTTTGAAGCCAAGGAAGAAGATAATTATTATAATATTGCCTTTCCATGTATAAAGAGCAGCGATCCTTATAATGACTTAGGGGAGGATGCATCAAGATTAGTGCTTGTATTCAAAGGGAAAAGAAGGCCCGTTGAAAAGCGAGGAGATGAATATTTTATTGTAGATAATGATCAACAGATTAGTGCATCTGCGTTAATAGCTGGTCAATGGTCAGGTGGAGCCGGTGATACCGTAGGAGAAGGATCTGGGGAATATATAGTGGAATGGGATGAGTACCCTGAACCAGTGAAAGCAATTAGCCACGGCGTTTCGCAATTCGGCGGCATATGTGTTGAATACGATCCCAGTACAGGTGATCCAATAGAGGGCGCCTATAAGAGATGACTAAGTCTCTTTACAATTAATCAAGTCTCAATCTTTAGCTAAATGAATAATTTAGGGATTACCTATGAAGAAAGAAGAAAGTTACGGATGGCACTTGCCGGATAAAGAGTTTCGAACTCAACAGTTAATATCAGAAGGCATACACTCTTTACTTGGAACCCAAGGAAATGTGGAGAGAGATCTCGCAATTGGCCTTTGTGAAAACCCAGAAGAGGAAATCTGTATAGATATAGGGGGCCACATAGGTATATTTGCAAAAGATTTTTCAGAAAGATTTAAGCATACAATAGTATTCGAGCCTATACTGGAGCATTACGAATGTATCTTGAAGAATCTAGAGGGA
>TARA_R110001583_G_scaffold7879_5_pt1 | contig 34004 bp, 32 predicted proteins | sample TARA_R110001583 | Tara Oceans TARA_R110001583 (sample SAMEA4398432) | marine metagenome | biome: Polar Biome; feature: [MES] marine water layer (ENVO:01000295) within the mesopelagic zone...; material: water (ENVO:00002006), including particulate matter (ENVO:01000060) such as...... | reverse complement strand
GTTGTTGTTGTGGCAACGTGACACCTGCGGCATCAAAATGTAGCATCTTGTTTTCTACGGCATTTAAATAAATTCTGTCCCCGTAGACAAAAGGACAATCTCCACCGGCTTTAACGGTAAAGGTGCCGCTGCCTTCAACATGAACATGCAAAAAGGTTTCAGAGCCAAGGTGTTCAATAACACCCACTTTTCCAGCCCACGTGCCTGCTTCTGTTGAGATATCGATATGTTCTGGTCTGATCCCTAAGCAACAAGTTGGATCAGCAGCTGATGGGTCAACATCAATAAAGTTCATTTTTGGCGAACCAATAAAGCCAGCGACAAATTTATTAACAGGGCTGTTGTACAACTCTAGGGGGCTGCCAACTTGCTCAATGATTCCACCATTAAATACCGCAATACGATCGGCCATTGTCATGGCTTCTACCTGATCATGTGTCACGTAAATCATGGTAGTGGCTAAGGTTTTATGCAGCTCAGAAATTTCTAAACGCATATTTACACGTAAAGACGCATCTAAATTAGATAAGGGTTCATCAAATAAAAATGCAGAAGGCTGACGTACGATTGCTCGACCTATAGCGACACGTTGGCGCTGGCCACCTGATAATTGCCCTGGCTTGCGATCCAGATAATCGGATAAGTTTAATATTTTGGCGACATTCGCTATTTTGTTTTCAATTTCTGCTTTGCTAACTTTTGCACGCTTTAATGGAAAAGCGATATTGTTACGTACCGACATATGTGGGTACAAAGCATAAGATTGAAACACCATGGCTAAACCTCTTTTAGCGGGTGGTGTAGCCGTAGCATCTGCGCCATCAATTTCTATGTTGCCACTGGTGGTGTCTTCTAAGCCGGCAATCATTCTTAATAATGTTGATTTGCCGCAACCCGATGGACCAACAAAGACGATAAACTCACCGTCTTTAATTTCTAGATCAATCGGTTTAATGACGCTTACATCACCGAAGTCTTTTGTTACTTGCTTTAAATTAATACTGCCCATTTTCAAATCTCCTATTTAACTGCGCCGAAACTTAATCCACGCACTAATTGTTTTTGACTAAACCAACCAAGTATAAGAATTGGCACAATGGCCATTGCTGACGCTGCCGACAACTTGGCATAAAATAAACCTTCTGGGCTTGAATAGCTGGCGATAAATGCGGTTAACGGTGCTGCATCGGCTGCGGTTAGAATGAGGGTCCAAAAGGCTTCATTCCACGCTAAAATGACATTTAATAATAATGTTGAAGCGATACCAGGTAAGGCAATAGGTAAAAGCACATATAATATTTCTTCGCCGATACTTGCCCCGTCCATACGTGATGCTTCAAGCACTTCACTTGGTATTTCTCTAAAATAGGTGTATAGCATCCACACCATGATAGGTAAGTTAATTAAGGTCATCACAATAACCAAACCTAGTTTAGTATCGAGTAAACCAAAATCACGAAATACTAAGTAAATTGGAATAAGTACACCTACTGGTGGCAACATTTTGGTTGAAAGCATCCACATTAATAAATTTTTAGTACGTTTAGTTTGGACAAATGCCATTGACCACGCTGCTGGAATAGCGATTAACAATCCTAAAATACTTGAACCCAGTGAAATCACGATAGAATTCCAAAAATGGTTAAAGTACGGTGAGCGTGCTAAAACCTCTTCATAATTCTCTAACGTCCAGTCAAACATGAATAAACTCGGGCTTGAAGATATCGCTTCAGCCTCTGTTTTAAAGCTAGTGATCAAGGTCCATAATATTGGGAAAAATATTATGCTACTGATTGTCCACGCTAAAAAGGTATAAATTAGTTTTGATTTATTACTATTATTTATCGACATCACTTAATCCTCCAAGTTCTTGCCAATTAATCGCATTAAGAATATTGCAACTATATTGGCGATAATAACGGCCACAATGCCACCTGCTGAACCACCACCGACATCGAATTGTAGTAATGATTGGGTGTAAATTAGATAAGTAATATTGGTTGACTCATATCCTGGGCCACCGCTGGTCGTTACTAATATTTCGGCGAAAATAGACAGTAAGAATATTGTTTCTATTAAAATTACCGCGGTAATTGCGCGTCCTAAATGTGGCATAACAATGTAATAGAATTTACTGAATGGACCTGCACCATCTAAATCTGCAGCTTCAAGTTGCTCACGGTCTAGTGATTGAATTGAAGTGAGTAATATTAACGCTGCAAATGGTAACCACTGCCATGAGACAATGATAATAATTGACAATAATGGAATTTGAGCGAAGAAATCGATCGGCGTAACGCCAATCCAATCGGCAAAATGTGCGAATAAGCCATTAACGGGATTCATCAACATATTTTTCCACACTAGGGCAGAAACAGTAGGCATAACAAAAAATGGCGCTAATACCATAATGCGGACATAGTTACGCCCCCAAATAGCTTGGTCAAGCAAAATAGCCAAACCAATACCACCACCTAGGGTGATCAGTAAAACACCACCAACCAGTAATATAGTATTAAAAAAAGATGCGAAAAATGCCGGATCTGTAAGGAAAAATTCATAGTTTAAAAAACCAACAAACTCATTGTTTCCAGGAGTAAGCAGATTGTAATCTAAAAATGAAAAGTACAATGTCATACATAGCGGCACTATCATCCAAACCAACAGTAAAGCTACTGAAGGAAATAGCATTAATCGAGCGAGTGTACGTGAATTTGACGTCGCCATCACCAAAACCTCTTAAAAGTAAAGCTTTGGGCAAGCACTTGCGGCTTACCCACCAATAACCAATGAACTATTTTGGATAACGTGCTTTTCGCATTGCACGTTCTACTAGGCGTTGAGAGTTTTGTAACGCTTCTTTCACGGTCATTGTTCCAGTCAATGCGGCAGAAAACTGCTGTCCAACTGCGGTACCTATACCTTGAAACTCAGGAATAGCAACAAACTGCATACCAACATAAGGAACAGGTTTTACCGTTGGATTAATGGGATCTGCTGATTGAATTGAATCTAAAGTAATTTGTGCAAAAGGTGCTGCAGACATATATTTAGGATTGTTATACAGCGAGGCTCTCGTTCCTGGCGGTACATTTATCCAACCTTTTTTATCAGCGACTAATGCGGAGTATTCTTTCGATGTTGCCCAACTAATAAACTTCATTGCCGCATCAGACTTCTTACTACTAGAAGGTACTGCTAAGGTCCAAGCCCATAACCAATTACCACGTTTTCCTAGGCCATTATGAGGTGCTAAAGCGAAGCCTACTTTATCTGCTACTTTAGAATCTTCTTTGTTGGTAACAAATGCGCCAGCAACGGTTGCATCAATCCAAATACCGCATTTTCCTGTTTGAAATAAAGCTAAGTTCTCATTAAAACCGTTAGCTGATGCGCCTGGAGGACCAGACTCTGTCATTACCTCTACATAGTATTGTAAAGTGTCATGCCATTCTTTAGTGTCAAATTGTGGTTGCCAATTTTCATCAAACCAGCGAGCACCAAATGAGTTTGACATGGCAGTGATAAGTGCAATGTTTTCGCCCCAACCCGCTTTACCACGTAAGCATATACCGTAAATACCCGCTTCTTTATCTGTCATTGCTTTGGCTGCTTTACGAATAAAATCCCACGTCGGACTTTTAGGCATTTCAAGACCGGCTTTTTTGATTAAATCAGTGCGGTACATCACCATAGAGCTTTCACCGTAAAATGGTGCCGCATAGAGTTTGTTATTAATCGATAAACCGCTTCTTATCGCAGGTAATAAATCGTTTTCGTCATAGCTTGTGCCAAGGTTATCAAGTTCTGTTAACCAGCCTTGTTTCCCCCATATTGGCACTTCATAGGTACCAATGGTCATCACGTCGTATTGACCACCGCGAGTTGCCACATCAGTTGTTACACGTTGACGAAGGATATTTTCTTCTAACGTTACCCACTTTAATTCTATATTAGGGTTCTGGGTGGTAAAGTCACTACTGAGTTCTTTCATGGTGATCATGTCACCGTTGTTAACTGTAGCGATAGTAATAGTTTCTTTTGCAACAGCAGCACTCATGGCCATAATGCTGCAAGCTAGCATAATTAATTTGTTCATCATCGGGTCTTCCCCTAATTTTAAGTTAATGTCTCACCTAACGGCGTTAAATGAGATTTTTAATTGTAATTGTAATATATTGTAGTCTAGAAAAAGTAAAACCGTCTTGCAATGCACCTTGGTTCAACGCCGGGTTTTACATTACTAGGTTAAATGAGCCGACGATGCCGGCCGATAACTTAGAACTTAACCGAGATTTCTGAGGTGAAGCCGGAAAACCCTGCGCCGATTTGGCCGCCTGAGTTAACCCCTTCATCTTGATCAACATACTCGAACTTCAACAGTGTTCGGTCATTGAACCAGTAACCTGCTGATACTTGAATACGCTCGACAGTGTTGTCAGCCTGTTCGATTAGATCTGAGGTGTTTTCAGCTTCTGAGTAACGAGCGGCTAGATAGAACTTGCTAGGTATTAGATAGTGTTGTGCTTCAAGGGTGTAATACTGCACGGACGACTCTCCTTTAATCACTCTATTTGAGTCGAAAGTTGTTCCTTGTGCATTCGCAACGCCATCCACGCCGAAGTACGTAATGCCTGCAAGTGGATTACCTGCAGTATCTGCGAAAGTGTAATCATCAGTGGACTTACCCATCATGAAAATCAGACTGGTATTCAGCGTAGGCTGATATGCTAAGTTCAACTGAATAATCAACTGCTCAAGACCTGGCATAGCGCCAATATGTGTATCACGCTCACCCGAACCTGAAGCAGAGAAGTTATAGTTTTCACCATCACCAAAGCGATAGTTAGTGGTTGTCACACCGTCAAGGCTTGCTACGCCGTTTTCAAAGCGTAATTGATCGCCTTGGTTGGCCTGTAAAAAATTCAAACCCGCTTTGAAGCCGCCGGCGAATTCGAGCGTACCTTGAAGTCGAAAGTTGAAGCCTCTATCTTCTTGGAAGGCTTCACCAAAACTTGATGAAGTGATAGCACCAGTAACATTATAGCCGCGAATCGCACCGTTACCAAATGACTCGCTGTAGCTTAATTGTGCACCATTTTCTGCGGTTGCATAGTCTGTTATGCCATTACCAATAAGCGCATTGTCTTGGTTGTCAGCGCCGTCTTGGAAACCTTTAAATTGGAAAGGGGCAAAACCGATGTTACCTAAGCGCAACGTTAGGTCAGCGTTCTCTCGCGCCATGTCATAAAGGCCAAGGAGCTTAAACTCAATACCCCCAAAGTCTTGGTGGAATGAGAAATCTCGGGCACCGTTGTCACCGAAGTCATTTGGCTCTTCAGCGATGTCGACATCGGCTCTGATATACTCGTTGATGTGGAACTTAAGTTGTAAATTGACTCTGATACGACCAAAGCTTGAGGATTGTTCTTCGTCTACTGGACGGAACGCTCCCTTTTTCGCTTGAATTGATTGGTAGTTTTGCATTGCTAGAAAACGCATTTCTGCAAGACCATCAAATAATTCGTAAGGTTGTGATGGTGAGACAGGTACGTTTTTTGACGGCAATTTGTTAGCTTGTACGTAGGTTGGTGCTGAAACAGCCATAACTGCTGCTGCGATCATACTTAGCTTGCCGAGTGTTTTTGGTATATTTTTTAACATAGTTAACCCTTCATTTTATATTTTTAGTTAGTAAATAAGTTTTCTAATGTTGAAATCCTTTACTCGGTATTCGGCGGAAAACTAAACATTCAGAGATTAAAATATGATCACATGAAAATTTTAATTCTCACCAGTACCAAGCAGCATTTCAACAGATGAGTAGCATAACCCCATAAATATGCATTTGCTCAATCTGTGAGCATAATCCCATAATGGATTCATGTCGTCAACCAGTTTGTTCGTAAAACACACATGTTTTTTAATGAAGTAAAATAATAATCTTTTAAATTAAATACTTAATCATGTGATTTGTTTTTAAGTAGGCTACCCTAGCGGAAATATTGATAAATAAATATATACTTTAAGCATTTGATGTATCATTTTGATGAGGTATAAAATCTTCTCATTTACCTCGATATTCTTTAAATATAACTTTCTCAAGCCCTTGATTTACTCAACCAATCATCATCAGATCTCCGATTTACTGGCGTAAGATTACAAGAGGTATGCCATACAGAAAAATGTTGTTAGTTACACAAGAATGTGGCACAACAACCATCGACTTCATTCTGTCTGGATCATCAAAGGCCAAATGATTTTTAATTAATCAATGAAAAAATAATGATTGCTACTTTCCTAACAGGCGGGATCTTATTGATCGTTATAAAAACTATATGGCGCGATATGATGCGCCATACTGCCTTAGAATCATGAAATGAAAATGTCAGCTCTGTGATCACAAAGTTGATCCTTAATGCATATAAGTCTTTATGCCGCCTGAAATAAATTAAGTATTAAAATGGAGTTTTTCTTAAGATAATATTTCGGTTCAGAGTGATCCTAAACAAGAATGGTTTTTGCTAATAACTTTGGATCAAAATGTAGAAGTAGTTAATACAAAATTATTTAATAATATCTGCTTTTTGTAGTGATATAGTAACTTGGGGCATATATTTAGAGGGGTCGGTTAAAATATTCTATACGCTAAGCGCCCCAATATAACTTCATTTGTCTACATAATAGTCAATACTATAATGTGTAGACATGCACTCATTTTGTACGAATAGTGCCAAAAAAAGTTAAATAACCTCCGGCAGAGCCAGAGGTTATTTAACTTATATTATCTACAACAAAGAGAGAAAGGTAGCTCTCACCAAGTGGCTATACGAGCGCTAGTATTCAAATAGATAATGATTGTATATAAATGCTGGCCAGATGGAAAACCCTATTGCCTTTACTTTATGTTGCCTATGCTCGCACCAAAACCAGAAAAATTCACAACCATAACGGCAACTGTAAACACAGAAAAGATCTTACAAAACATTTAGCTAAATTTCGAAATAGTAAATTTTAAAAATAAAACGCTAAGGGCTCTAGCTACCGCATTACAGCTATTAATTGACTACTCGAGTCACGATAAATTTAATAGACTTTATTCACCTTTTTGATTTAATCTAAATTAATTAATATTAATATCAAAATGCCCACAATATTTACGTCAATCAAATATTTACATACCATTAAGATACAAAAATATTTATAGTTGGCCCATTATGGATAATCAAGATAAAACGGTAAATGAAATATGTCACAAGGTAATACAGAGTAAACCAACAACAACCGAACTAAATAAACAAATAAGTATTAATATTTACTATAAAATGGCGAGTCAACAAACTGATTATGAAAATGAGAAACACGCTGTGGGCTTTATTCTAGGTTATAACTGAGTACATGAACAAACATTCGTAAGTAAATATAAAATTGTTATTACTTGTTTCGGTTGCGAAAATACTGACGTTCAGGGCGACCTACAGTACCATAAACTAAATTTGGTGTAACAACGTGTATAGAAGCCAGATACTCTAAATATCGTCTTGCCGTAGTTCGGCTCATACCAATCATCTGACCAAGCTCTTCTGCCGAAATACTTTTTGCCTTATGATTTAGAATCGCTTCTTCTACTTTTTTAGCGGTTATTTGATCTATATTTTTTGGCATTCTTGTTGGTTGTGTTGGTTGATCTTCACTATTGCCACTATGTAAAAGATCATCAACAACGTTTTGTTCTAATTCACCAATTTCATTAAGTTTATTTTTGAAGGTTTTAAAGTTATTTAAAGCACTTTGAAAACGATTAAAGTTCATCGGTTTGAGGATGTAGTCGTATGCCCCACCTCTAATAGCTTCTTGTAATATATTTGCTTCTTTTGCAGCCGTAATAAGAATAAAATCTATTGTTCGGGTTTGTTGGCGAACTTTCCACATAAAGTCTAAACCGTTACCTTCAGCAAAATAGATGTCGAGCAAAACCAATTCGGGTTTAAAAACATCAATCAAGTCTTCTGCTTCATCCAATGTGTTAGCAACTCCTTTTACTTCAAAGCCTTCTATTCGAGCGATGAATCTTGACTGTATTTCTGCAATTTGTGGATCATCTTCAACAATAATCGTTTTTATATTTTTCATTATTGAGGTATCTCCTTAGGGATATAAACGGTAAATAAAGCCCCGCCTAGTGATGATTCTTCAAGTGTAATTTGTCCATGCAGTAAATCTAACGCTTTCATAACTAAACCTAATCCTATGCCTTTACCTTGCTTCGCGCTGGTACTAAAACCAGTGCTAAATATTTTATCGGTTAATTCTTTTGCAACACCTTTTCCTGAATCTTCTATTTCCATAATTAAATCATGACCTACATCGATTAAGGAAAGGCATACTTTTCGTTCTTTTGACGGTTTCTTCAACACAGACTCAAAAGCATTATCTAATAGGTTACCTAGAACTGTTACAATTTTATGTCTATTAATAAAAGCGGGAACATGCGTAAAATTACTTTCACTGTCTAATTCAAAATTAATACCGAGTTCTTTAGCTCGATTATATTTACCTAAAATACAACCGGCAATGATAGGGTCGGGTACTGCCACCAATAATAAGCGCAACAATTCTTGATAGCCCGTTGTTTCACTGCTAATAAGTTGCACTGCTTCATCATGTGCACCCAATTGGATAAGCCCTGAAATAGTATGAAGTTTATTCGAGTACTCGTGTGTTTGTGCTCTTAACAATCCTGAAAATTCTTTAAGTTGTGAAAGCTCTTTACCAAGGAAATCTAATTGATCTTTTCGCCTAAAACTAGAAACTACGCCAGTCACTTTATTTTCACTGAGGATTGGAATGCTATTAACGACAATGATATTACCATCAATTTTGTATTCTTGATCTAATAAGCTTAGTCCAGAATCAATAATAGAGGAAAAGTTGGCGTTGGATACCAGTTTGCTAATGCTAATATTACGATAATCTTTTTCTAAAGACAGTTTTAACGTCGTTTTAGCAGCTTGATTCAACATTGTTATCCTATCATCAAGATCTGTTGCAATGATCCCTTCTCTCATCGATTCTATAATTGCATTACGTTCTTTGAATAATCGACCAATTTCTTCGGGCTCCAAACCAAATATTGCCTTGCGGAAGTTATGTGCCAACACTATTGCTGAAATAACACCAATCAACAATAACCCCAAAACTAATACAACAATTTTTGACGATAAATTACTGCTTTTATCTTCAATAGTTGTTTCTAGAAATCCAATTGAAACTAAACCAACAATATCACCTGCATGACTAAATATTGGCACCTTGGCTCTTAATGATGGTCCCAGTGTTCCGATAGCTCTAGAAATATATTCTTCACCATCAACTAATGCTCTAGAGTTATCTCCTCCTACCATTAATAGCCCTATTTTACTTGGGTCTGGATGAGAATAACGGTAGCCATTTTTGTCACCAACAACAATAAATGTGGCTTCAGATTTTTTGCGAATATTTTCGACAATATTTTGTATTTGATGGTGTGGATCGTGGGTTTCAATTAACTGAGCAATAATAGGAAAAGCAGCGATACTATTAGCAACAGCCAGTGCTCTTGCCGATATCTGCTTTTCCTGAACATCAGACACTAATAATACTGATTGACCTCCAATAATAACCAGTTCAACCAATACCAATATAACAACATACACAATCATTCGAGCTTGTAAGGTCAAATTATTAAGCAAAGTAAACATACTCTTAATTCCATGAATTTTTAAATAGTGCATGTTGGTTTATGTCGTTGCAAATAAAAAGGCATTAAAATTAAGGTTAACCTTTTCGTTTTTGTCGAATAGATCGAATCATGGGAATAAAAACAGACAAAATTATCATCACCATGATTGTAGCGGTAATAGGCCTTTCCCACATGAACGAAATTGAACCATCAGATATTAGTAATGCTCTGCGTAAGTTATCTTCCATCATATCGCCCAAAATAAACCCCAGTAACAGAGGCGCCAATGGATAATCAATAATTCTTATACCCACGGCTATAATGCCAATGACCAACATGATGAACAAATCAACAGAGTTAAAGGAAACTAAATAAACACCAATTAATGACAAAAATATAATTATAGGCACAAGGTAACGCTGCGGTATATCTAAAATTTTCGCTATATAAGGAATCAGAGGCAAGTTTAATACCAGTAATATAATATTGCCTACATACATTGATACAATTACAGCCCAAAAAACATCAGGGTAGTCAATATATAACCTTGGCCCGGGTTGTACACCATAAGATAATAACGCTCCAAGCATAACCGCGGTTGTTGCTGAGCCTGGAATACCCAGAGTTAATAATGGAACAAAAGAGCCTGTTGATGCAGCATTGTTGGCAGACTCCGGTGCTGATAACCCTGAAATACTGCCTTTACCAAACTTAAGTTTCTCTTTTATTGAGGCTAAATTACGCTCCATACCATAAGCTAGAAAAGACGCTATGGTTGCACCTGCACCTGGTAATACTCCTACAAAAAAGCCTAAAACAGAAGATCGAAGCACCACTGGCGTTGCTTGTTTAACTTCATTTTTAGTCAACTTAAGTGAACCGATACTTTTCATTGAGATGTCATTAGCATGCAGTTCTTTGCTTTCCTCTGATTTATTATTTTTCTTGAGAATAATCATCAAAGCTTCTGCTAAAGCAAATGTCGCCATAGATAATAATAAAAAGCTTAAACCATCGTATAAATCAGGCATATCAAAGGTGAAGCGTTGAATACCAGAAGGGTCTTCACCTATAGTGGATAACATCAAACCGAGTAATGTCATAATAACCGCTTTTAATATCTGGCCTTCTCCAGAAAATGCTGATATCGCAGTAAGACCAAACAGCATTAAGGCAAAATAATCTGCCGATTGAAAACTTAAGCTAACTTTTGCTAAAAGAGGTACAAAAACTAATAACAAAATGGAACCAATCGTTCCCCCTACAAAAGAAGAATAAGCGGCAATAGCAAGTGCTTTACCGGCTTTGCCTTGTTGCGCCATCGGATAACCATCAAATGCGGTAGCCACTGCACCAGAAACACCGGGCGCATTAAGCAATATAGCGGATGTAGAGCCACCAAACACAGCGCCATAATATACGCCTGCCATTAAAATAAGACCTGATGCAGGGTCAAACCCATAGGTAATAGGGATCATCAAGGCGATAGCAGATACAGGACCTAAACCAGGTAACATGCCGATAAGCGTACCCGCAAAACAACCGATAAATACAAACATTAAGTTTTCTGGCATAAAAGCGGTGCTAATACCAAGTAAAATACCTTCAAGCATGGCTTATGCCCCCATCAGTGAGTAATAAAGATTGCCTGCGGTTAAGTGCAGAGAAAAAATTTGGGTAAGGATCAACCAAAGGGATAAAGTGATTGCTGAAGCTATTGATAAAGATTTAAGCCAGTTTTGCTCTTTAAGCACTATAAACCCACCATGTAACAAACCAATAGTAGCTAAGATAAAACCAAGGTAATCAAAACTTAAGGTATATAAACCAGTGACTAAAATAAGTAAAACGGTAGGACGCCATGCATACCCTTCAACTTCTTCACAAATGGAATCATGAGTGCTTTCGGTTACCGGTAGTAATATTTTTACAATACAACAAACAATCGCTAAAACAGCCAATGTTATGGGTAGCGTTTTTGACGTAAAAAATTCATCTCCCGCCATAGGATCGGTATTTAACTGCAAAGCTAAATTTAAATATACACTGGAAAATATCAGCATAAATAAACTGCCGACTCGCCCTTTATTATCGATAAAATGCTTCATACTTCCTCACTTACCGCTGTTATTTTTGCTGGGTAGAAGCCGAGCTCTTTTAGCAGCGCTGTAAGCTCTTTTTCTTGCTGGGCTAAAAATATTTTAAAATCTTCGCCTTTAATATAGAGATCATTCCAACCTCGGCTCATTCTGATTTTCTGCCATTCTGGCCTTTTATACATGGCTTCTAATACTTGATGAAACTCTTTTATTTGAGAGTCATTCATTTTTGGCGCAGCAAAAAAACCACGCCAATTGGTAAATTCCATATCTATATTAAGTTCTTTTAATGTTGCAACGTTAGGTGCTGCTACTATCCGCTTAGGTGCGGTTGACGCCAAAATTCTAACTTCTCCTTGTTGTGCAAGAGCCAATACTTCACTTAAACCGGTAGACAAAACCTGTGTTTCGCCCGAGAGTAAACCGACTAAGGCTTTAGCCCCAGCGTTGTAGGGTATATATTTTAAAGACTTTGGGTCTAATCCTGACTTTTTATACGCAAGGGCAGCAACAACATGATCCATACTTCCTTTAGCAGAGCCACCAGCAACATTGACCTTTCTAGGGTGCTTTTTGGCATCCTTAATAACATCATTCCAAGTTTTATAAGGAGAATCAGCACGAACAACAAAAGCACCATAATCTGCAATCACGGTTGCTATAGGTGTTAAATCTTTATAAGACTGAGGAAATATATTTTTTAATGATCTTAAAATAATCGGTGTTGACGTGATCATTAACGTATTAGCCTGACGGTCAGCCGTTTCAATTAAATAAGCTATTGCCTTACTGCCATCACCACCAGATAAATTTTCATATGAGGTATTACCAACAATACCAGTACGAGATAATGCTTCTCCTACACTTCGTGCCGTTGTATCCCAACCACCACCTGCGCCACCGGGTATTATAATATGAAGTTGTTTTTTCATTTGTTTTTTCATTTGATTTTGAGTTTCAGCTTGAGCTTGATTAATACATGCAGATAACAAGAAAAACAAAATAAGTTTAATTTTAGCACTAGGAAATGACATGGCTTTCCACCTTTGAATATAAGGAACATCCAATAATAACGAGAGAATTCAGATGCTTTTTGTAAAAATGTTCGAAACCGATAACTTAAACGAATAACTAAACGGATAACTCAGTTCACCTGATTTTTATGCGCTCAATCAGATAAAACACAGTCGTTAAAAAGTACTTAACGACTGTCATATCTACTAATTTATCCTCATTTAAAATGTATGATTAAATTTGACATAAACCATGCGACCACGAACATCATGCACTGTGCCTTCATATCCTGGACGGATAACACCGGCGCCAATTAGGGCTGGTGGATCTTCATCAAAGACGTTATTTGAACCAACCATAAAGGTGGTATCTCCCTGACCAAATAGTTTATTGAATATATAACTATATTGCGCATCAACCGTTGTCCAAGAAGCGACATCCGCTATTGGGTCTGTTGGGTTCTCATCTTGCTTGAAGCTATCAATATAACGTACGGTAATATTGGCACTGTGATTATCTAGTCTCCAGTTTGTTCCGAAAGTCCAACGTAGTTCAGGTTGTGGTGCAAAGGCATCTAAATCTGAGTTTCTATAACCCAGACGGTCTTCGAAATTACCGTCACCATCAACATCAGCATCAAATTTAGTTGCTATTGTCGCTTTAGCATCAAAAACAAATATACCTGCAGAGTCTGTATCAAGATTATAAGTTGCACTTAAATCGAAACCTGCTGCTTCAACTTCACCGATATTAATAAAGTTTGAGGTAGTTGAAACTAACCAACCCGCAGCATTTCGTTGAACACGATCTGATTGAATTGGTGCTTGTCCTTCTCTGAAACTACCATCAGGATTATTACAAGTCTCATTGACTAAAGATTGCCCATTAGCATCTAAGCCAACTAAATCTTCATAAACGTAATTCCAGTAATCAACACTTAAGTTCAGGTTTTCGGTAGGAGAAAATATTAATCCCAAATTATAGTTTGCTGCATTCTGAGGTGTTAAATCATCAGAACCAATGCGTTTTTGTACCGTATTAGTATTTTCTGAAGAGTTTTGACGACAAACTGATTGTCCATTTTCACGGACTTCAAAGTCAGTTAAAGTTCCAAAGGTTTGCTCACCAGCTACTTGAGTAAGTGTAGGTGCCTGAAATGAAGTTCCCCATGAACCGCGAATACTAATTTCGTCTGTCAACTCAAAAAACCCAGATATTTTTGGATCGAAAGTATCAACACCATTACCATAATCTTCATAACGAGCAGCGAGCTGTATTTCTCCTATATCACCAACAGGAATGAGCGTTTCAGCAAACAAAGCGTAAACATCTTGAGTTCCTTGTACTCTAAATTCTCGCGCTGCTCTATTACCCAATTGTGCAGCCTCCAAAGAGTCTGGCGTACGGTCATAAGATAGGTCTCGATACTGGGCACCAAAAGCTAAAGGAATAACCCCAGCTTCAATTTCCATTAAATCGCCTGTAACAATGATTTCAGCAACAGTAGTTTTGGTTTGGCGACTTTGTACGCCATAGCCATCAAACTGTGACTGAATATCTTCAGAATTTCCTGCTGTTGTACCATCTTTGGGAGAAATCAAATCCGGATCAGATAAACGTGTGCCAAAGGGATTCCATAAACCCTCTTCAACTAAGCTGGTAAAAACGGGCACAATATAGTTGTGCGGTTCAATTTCAGTGAAAAGATTATTTGAATACATGTAAGACGCAACCGCGCTCCAATCCTCACTGATATCGAACTCAGCACCCATCAAAATACGTGTATTTCTAAACGTTCTTTCAAGCTTAGCAGCATTTTCACCATTCACTTCATCACCTAAAGGTCTTGCTGTAGCCGCTAAATCCACTCCTTGCAACGTACCATTTGCCCAACCAGGATCTGAAGGATCAACATACGTTAAGCCATCTGCAACATTTGGATCTTCAACCCAAAAGTTAAATGGATGATCTCCTGGAATATAAAAACCTTCACCAGAAGCTAAATTTCCATTATCAAATACAAAGGCGCCAACTCGGTCGGTAATTTTGTTATTGGAAAAGCCAAATTCTGTGAAAAAATTCACACCGTTATCAAAAATATAATTTGCAGATGCAAATATTTGAGTTCTATTTTCATCCGGAATAATAGTACGTTGGTCGGCAAATAACATTCTACAGGTATCACCTTTTAATAAACCTCCAGCGGCTTCGCAATCAGCATCGGGTACTTGTACGCCATTTGAAACTTTGTCATATAAACCACTGTCAACATCCAACTCGGCTAATGTATAGGAGCCTGGAGAACCAGTACCGCTGGTGTGACGTCCAGCAAAGACATCACCGCCTGGTGCAGTTATGCGATCAACAATCCAATCGAAATCTGTGCGAAAATTTCTATCTTGTTTATAATGCGTGGCAAATACACTAAACTGTCCGCGTTCACTTTCACTACCAAAGGCTAAACCAAGGTCTTTTGCCGTATTGCTAGCTTCTGAATAACCACCACTGATTTCAAAACCATCTATTGTACGCGTAATAATATTAGCGACTCCGGCAACGGCTTCCGAACCGTATGTGGCAGAGGCGCCATCGGTAAGTACATCAATACGTTCAATCATGTTTACTGGCAGCGAGTTAATATCAAAAAAGAAATTTCCTGCGCCATTAGTAACGGGCGCTACACCACCACGGCGACCATTAATTAAGGTTAATGAAGAGCCTAAACCTAAACCTCTTAAACTAAACTGTGAGGTACCTTGTGCTTCACTTTGTTCAAGAGCAAGTGTGGAACCACTATTTACCGTGAGGTTCTTTAATACATCTGAAGTTTGAGTAATACCTGAGCTAACTAATGCTTCACGATCTAATTCTTGAACAGGTGCTCTACCTTCATAAACCATTTTACGGTTTAGTAATGAACCAGTGACGATTATTTTTTCAATTTCTTTTTCTTTGCTTTCTTCTTTGATTTGCTCAGCTAATACGTTATTTGTTAGCAGTGCTGTAACTACTGCCAATGTAACTGGCAGTAACTTTGTAGTAAGTTTTGAATATTGCATGCTTTCTCCCCACCTAATGTAAATTATTTTATTATATATTTAAATATTTATGCCGCTTTCAATTGCTATCAGCACAATATCAATTTTATTGTTAGCCATAAAAAAAGTTTAAACAATATTGCGTGATTAAGGTGTTTAAAATTTATTATGGTAATTAAATTCATTAAATTTACTCCAATGGCGTGGTTCAATAGTTCCAACGATCCCAGTTAAGAAACAATATACATTCATAAATTTAGTAATACGGTAAATACGTGACATTGACAGATGGTCAAGTCACTGCATTTGAAGTGGTTCAGGGTCAGAAAGTCCCATGTGAAAATAAAATTGTTGCGGCTTAAGCAATAGGACATAACATGTAAGGTAATTATTCAGCGTATTAATTTGAAAAAAATATTGACAGCTTTTTTGACGATTTTTACAAAAATACATTTAATTTCAGCCACCCTGTAAATCATCGCCATAGTACTATCTATAGGACTGCGAGTGATCTTAAAATAATATATTCATCTCCTCTGGCCTCCTAAAAGTCAAACACCTCACACAGATCTGCTAGCCCTATAAAAATCAGTTTTAAAAAGTAATGGTACAATAGGCTCATTAAATAAAGGCCAATAAACGAGCAACTTGTGAAACTTAGCGGTATAGACATTGATAAAGTGATACCAATAAATAGAGCGGCACTCCCTCAAAGTAAGTATCGTGAAGATGGCTTTAAAACACGTCAAGTCTTTGATATTCATATTTGCCGGAAAGTGACCGAATATCAAGCGCAAGTATTAGTCAATGAAAAAGGTCAACGCTTTATGGCTCCTTTTCCTGAGGGGGTTACTAAGGCGGTGCAATACGGCAAAACAGTTAAAGCCCATGCGGTATATATGTCTCAATACAGCTATACCTTACGCTAGAATACAAGAATATTTTATCGACCAATTACAGATCCCCATTAGTAAAGGCTCTACTTTTAATTTTAATAAAGTCGCCCATGGCTTACTCTCTGAGTTTAGTGAGTTCACAAAAAAACATCTCGTTGTTTCAACACGTATGAATGTTGATGAAGCGGGGATCAATATTAATGGAAAGCGACATTGGCTACATTGTGCCAGTAACTCTATCTCGTAGCGATAGCAGACTGTCTGAAATTTTTGATACAAACTTCAGGTCTATCAAATTGATAAATTAAGGATAGCGTTTATCCTTAATTTACTTGTTTTTTCAAAAAAGTTGTAACCTTTTAATTTGTGTAGCATCAAAGTAGTAATTTAACGAATATTTTAACTAGGAGAATACAAATGAAAAAAGTAAGCTTAACTACGGCGCTATTAATCGGCGCATCAGCGGCAGTTTTAAGTTCAGGTGTAATGGCTGGAGCTAATAGTCAATTGAAAATTTCTGAAAGTGCTTCAGCAAAAGTACAAGAACAATTTCAGAACTGGGTAGCTGGCGATAAAGTTCGTGGGCGTAAAGATAAATGTTTTGGTATTGCCTTAGCGGGTGAAAATGACTGTAAAGCAGGTGCAGGTACCAGTTGTGAAGGTACATCAACAACCGATTTTCAGGCTGATGCATGGACATATGCACCTAAAGGTGCTTGCGAGTTAATTGTAACGCCTAATGGGAAAGGTTCGCTTGAGGGTTAATGAATCGCTATTTCCCCTGCAATATAATATTGCTGGGGATCATCTCGGTGCTGGTCTTGGTTTAAAGGCCGAGCATCTTGATGATATTTTGGCGTTACCAGTGGAAGGATCCTCCCCAGGTAATAATCTTTGGTTTGAGGTGCATACAGAAAACTATTTTGTTGCCGGTGGGCCTCGATTAAATTACCTCCGAGCTATTCGTGAAAACTACGATCTCAGTTTTCATGGCGTAGGTGGATCACTAGGATCTGATCATCAAGCTATGTCTGCGCATACTAAACAGGTAAAAGCTTTGATTGATGAGTTTCAACCGACACTGGTGTCGGAGCATGCTGTTTGGTCTAAGTCAGGTGGTAAGTACTTTGCAGAGCTAATGCCATTACCTCGCACACAAGATGCACTTCAGTCTTTAATTGATGGCATTGATTGTTATCAGTCTGGCATTAGTCGGTCTATCTTAATTGAGAATCCCAGTAACTATCTGGATTTTATCAGTGAGATGGATGAACCACAATTTTTGGTTGAGGCTGCGAAGCGCACGGGTTGTGGCTTACTCATCGACATTAATAATTTATACATCAGTAGTAAAAATACCGGCATTGATGCACTGGACTATCTATCTCAGATTCCGGCCGAGCTTGTCGGTGAAATACATATTGCAGGACATGATCCTGATCCTGAATTAGGTCAGTCACTATTAATTGACAGCCATGCTGCAGCGGTAGCCCCTTCGGTATGGATGTTGCTGGAGCAAGCGCTGGGTCTATTTGGTCATCGGCCTGTACTCGTTGAGCGTGATGCTAATATACCACCGTTTGCAGAACTCATCAGTGAACGCCAAACCGCGCAAGGCTATTTAGATCAATGTACACCTAAAACAACATTGAGCATGCCATCTAAAGAAGTGGCTCGCTAATGAGTGTGAATCAATATATCGAGGCCTTTACGAGCTATTTGCGCAGTGGTGACGCAAGCGAAATGGGGCGTTTTTGTGAAAATTCTGAACATATAAAGCGATTGGCTGTTTATCGCAACGGCTTTTATAAAGGCTGTGTTGATGCATTAGCGGCCAACTTCCCTATGAGCCAAAAAAGAGTAGGTAGTGAAAATTTCCGAAAAATAGCGCGACTCTATGTTGATCACTTTCCACCAGAACAAGGTACTTTGGTGGGATATGGACAGGACTTTCCTGGCTTTATTGCGGATTTCATTGCAGACATTGCTCTAGAAAAAACAGCTGTAAAGACAGTGACCTTTAAACCAGATACGAATCAACAGGAAGCAGCCGACCTGCCATTGAATTTGGCAGATATTGCACACTTAGACTATGTATGGTTAACGAGCCTAATGAGTGCTGATTCAGGTGAAATATTAACGCCAGAATATGTTACAAAACTGATGGAGCAAGGTTTTGAACTTACCGAGCTCTGTGTGAAGCTAAATGCCAGTGTGTTACTGTTTCGCGTGAGTGAAGAATCTTTCTCTGAGTGGATCGCGCTAAAAACAAATAATAATGAAGCACCAAAAACTGAATCCTCTGCTGTTGATTTCGTCATGTTATGGCGTCTGCAAGGCTACCTTTTAGCACGTTCCCTTTCTATCGCGGAAGTTGCGCTTATGCAGGCTCTGCAGGCTCTGCAGGGTAAAGGTAAACCGCTGGGTGAAGCATTTGATGCAGCGATAGCAGTAAACCCTAATTTTGAAGTCAGTGATGCTTTTGCTGCCTGTTTACAAAATGAATTATTAGAAATCGAAATGATTTAGTACACATTATAAAGAATAAGGAATAAGGAATAAAGATGGGTATGGTAGAAAAGTTACAACAGTATTACGTACAGATGGGGCAACAGTTGTCGCGGTTTTTAGAACCTTTGGCGCTGCTTTTTCTTCGCTTTACTGTGGCCAAAGTCTTTCTTGATTCTGGGTTAAGTAAGTGGGATGGATTCTTAAAGTTCAATGTCGATAAATACGACCTTTTCATGTACGAGTTTTTCTGTCCTGACCCAGTTAGATCTGGAGCCTTACAGCTTTGTAACCCGCAAACACTTGATTATGTCGACGGCTCGTTTGTGGTAAAAATGATTGAATTGCTTGCCGTGTCAGCAGGTGTTGCTGAGATTTTTCTTCCCATATTGTTGATTATCGGATTGTTCTCTCGTTTTGCGGCGTTATGCCTTATTAGTATGACAATGTTTATTCAACTGGCTGTATTTCCAACTTGGGATCATTGGATTAATCCTGCATCATGGTGGGTGGTATCCTTACTAGTTATTGTGGCACGTGGGCCAGGAGTTCTGTCTATCGATAGATTGCTTTGCTTAGATGCCAAACCTGCTGTGGTAAAATAACTGTTTGAACCGAGCCATGTCATTACTTTCTAGCAAGTGTAAAAATACCCTGATATTGATCCTGGTAACTCTTAGCGTGACTTTGTCTGGTTGTGCTCATCGAGTATGGAATACCAAGCTAACGCCTACTTCGTCAAACCAACCTTACGACTTCATAACATGTCCTTTCATACAGCAACAGTTTTATTTTCTTTGTTCCGATCTTTCATCCTACCGAGTGTCTAATGCTGTAATGGCCTCCTCTGCAGTTCTCGGGTCTTTTGCCAGTATCAGACTACATAACTATGAAGACTGCACGCAACGGTATTCACACCCTGATCGCATGCCAAATATCTGGCTAGTCGATGGTGGTGTTACCGATAACTTGGGTGTCAGAGGTTCCATGATGAGTCCAGTTGCTCTAAGCATCCTCAGATGCTGCCCTGGGGATATTAAATACTGAAACAGTCTCCCTTACAAAACAGGGATTCATGATGTGGAAATTACAAGTTAATTCAAAACGGGACGTTCATGAGCCAAAAGTGAAAGTGCATTTTTCAGTGCTGACATTCAATCAAATTCAGGATATCTCCCTGCGCAAACGTTTCAATGAAACGCCTACAACGTTTCGTCTCCTTCATTCAGGTGTCGATACACTGGCTGATCAAGGAAAAATTCTTCTGAAAAAATCGCCTGAGTTCAACGTATTTATTGAAGCCCTCGAAACTGGCGAAAAAAAGAAATATAAAGGCTATGTTCCCGCTAAGTGTTGTTGAGCTTTGAATAAGTTGTTTTTATTAGGATTTTTATCTGTATCTAAAAATCGAAACCAACCTAAGTAATTCTCTAAATACTTGGTTGCCACACCATGGAAACGCGCCATCCAAGCCTTTAAACGGCTGTGATAAGCATTAACATTTTGAATGTGAAATACCTTTTCTATAACCTGAACACCTGCGGCTACATTCAGCCGTTTGTGAATTAAATCATTACCTTGTGTAAACTTTATATAAGGCCTAAAGCCATCACTGCACAAGACACTATCTTTTACTATTTTACCTTGTAGCTCTTTGTTGAGTTGCTCTGTAGACACAGAGGAGAGAACCGCTTCATACGTATGTTTCCCTCTATCCCGTACTGTTAATAACTACCTACCGCCATATGAATTTTAGTTGTGTTACCTGCAACACTTTTGCCTATGCCTTCGTCATCCTCTGTTCTAGCCCCTGTACTATGCTGATGTGCTTTAACAATACTACCATCGATAAACTCCCACTCCAGATCAGGCTTTATACCTTAATATCTTGAAAAACCTCATTAAAACACCTTTCTTTGACCATAAGTTAAAGCGCCTATATATGGTATTCCAATCGCCAAATGATTCTGGAACATCGCGCCAAGGACACCCTGTTCGCATTCGATATAAAATACCTTCCATAGTATTGCTGTGCTCGGGCTTGTCATATACTCTATCTTTGAGCATTATAACGATTAGTTTTGACCAGTGCTGGTCGTTAAGCATTGTTCGGGGCATGGTAATCTCGTATTTCTGTTTTTGGCGAAATAATTATACGAGATTACCTTTTTAGTTCAAAATATAATCACGAAAGATCAACAGCCCCTAGCACAAAGCTTCTTTGCTGCTTTTTCTGCTTTGAATAATTCAAATTCACTAATTGCCACGAAACCCTCGAAACTTATAACGCCACAATAAGCGGCTTGTAATAGCTGGCTAAAATAGTGAGGCACGAACGGAAGCCAACTGTTGCAAGTCCGTTTTAGCAACTTGTTATGTGCTTTTGATTACGTTTGATCTACAATGTAATACAAAACAAGGTTAATAGGAACTTAAAAATGAAAACAGAAATGCTCACAACTCGTATTGATCATGATACAAAACTAGCTTTCACCCACATTTGTGATGAAATCGGCTTAAGCCCTTCTCAAGCTCTAAAGCTTTTTGCTCGCGCTGTAATAAATTACGGTGGAATTCCTTTTGAATTAAAAGCAAAACAACCAAACGTTATGACTGTAACAGCTATCCAAGAACTTTCACAAGGGTTAGGTAGAAAGTCTGAAAGTGTAACTAGCCTTATTTCAGAGCTAACTGAAGGTAAAGTAGTAAATGCTAATTCTTGATTACTCTTCTCAATTTAAAAAAGACTTTAAAAAAATAACCAGACTGCCAATACCTGAAATTATTGAAGTGGGTGATGTCATATCAACACTCCAAAAAGGTTTAATTCTTAATGCTAAATATGTTGATCATGCCTTAGTTGGAAATTGGCATGGATTCAGAGATTGTCACATAAAGTCTGATTTAGTTTTAATTTACCGTATACATGAAACCTATTTACAGCTTGCTAGAATTGGAACGCATAACGATGTATTTTAAATACGCTAAGTACATACGCCACATTAAGCAGCAAATGATAATTGGCTAAAATAAGTGAGGCACGAACGAAAGCCAACTGTTATTTGTCCGTTTGAATGCCTTGTATGGCGCTGATAGGCAAACCGCTAGACCAGCCTTTTGCCATACCTACAACTGCATTTTGGTAATTTGTATTTTTGCTTGCTATATTTCTGTGTTTACAAAACTCGACGTCTTGATTAAAAATAGAGGATGCCAGTTGACGACCACCCATTGTAATTCCTGATGTTTTAGATTTTCTCAATTCTGTAAACAAGGTGAACGCCTTAGATATATCATTGATATTATCCTTTAAACATTTAGCTAAATGCCATGCATCCTCTAAAGCCTGACAAGCTCCTTGACCCGATGTAGGTAAAGGAGAATGAGCAGCATCCCCCAATAATACAACATTATTTTTATGCCATAAATCTATAGGGTCATGATCGTGGACATAAATTTTATTTATACGAGACTGAGGAGTTTCATTAATGATTTTAGCAATGTTATCTGGCCAACCATTAAATATTGAATTAAGCTCTGATTTATATTTATTAGGATTTATTTCATTTATATTTTCACAAACAACGCCACCAGCCCAATAAGCTTTTGTGTTTGATACGGGAACAATGCCAAAACGTTCACCCGTTCCCCAATAGTCGAAAACTGAAAGTTCAGAGAAATCAACAGTTCCTTGCTCAAAAACACCAACCCAATTAATAAAGCCTTGGTAGATTGGCTCGTTACTTCCATTGACATATTTTCTAGTTAATGACTTCATACGACCGTCAGCACCAATAATAATATCTGGCTGAATACTTTTACCATTACTGAATTGAACTGTAGTACTGAGATTGTTATTTAATAATTCAATAACATCATGCTGGTAGTGTATATTGATGTTTAATTCGATAGTACGCTGAATTAAAATACTCATAAGATCTTTGCGAATAACCGAATAGCTCGGATATTTCATTAACCGATTAAGCTCATTTATATCTAGTGAGCCAATAGGTTCTCCTGTGTTAGAAAAGCGGCTCATATAATTTAGTGAACCTGAAACCTTTGCAACTTTATCCAAAACTCCAAGCTTATCAAGAACGAAAGAAGCATTAGGCCAACAGACAATACCAGCTCCTATTTCTGTAGGTCTGCTGTGTCTTTCGTAAATAGTAACATCAAAACCTTCTTGTTTTAATGCAACAGCTGTACTTAAACCTCCAATTCCACCACCTAAAATACCAATTTTCAAAAATGACTCCTTGTTGTGATTAAGCGCCTAACGCCGCGTTAAGCGGACTAAAATAGTTGGTTATAATGTGAAGCGAAGCAGAACCTAACCAACTGTTTTAGTTCAGTTTAAATGCCTTATTAGCACTTTATACCCTCGATGCGAGACATCAAACTATTAAATTCCGAATACAATTCAGACTCCATAGTTTCTTTAAAATTATCGCTATTGTATGAAACAGCTTCAAAAATCACCTCTAAGTCTTCAACTAGCTTAACAATAGGCAGAGTAACCTCATCCGCAACATGACTACCTTTATTTGATTTATTATATCGTGACCAAGTTGGATCTACTTCATAGTGGTTTAAAACCTTAATTACAGAAGAGAAAAGTAACTCTGGCACTTTAACTTCAAGCTTCTCACAACTATGAAGTAAATCATTATATAGGGAACTTAAAATATGATTTTTTCTTAATCTATCAAGCTGCCCATTTGAGGGAAGATTTACTTTTGTATCCTCATTATTATAAAGTTCGTGATTCATCTGAAGTATGTCGTAAGCTAAACTTAGCAAATCTTTTATTTTCAACTCCAACGTGTGCCTGACCAAATAAAAAACAGGTAATCCAAACTCATCGAGTTGCTTGTTTACAATAGCATTGTCTAATAAAACTCTGGCGGACTTCAGATAAGCATACGAATAACTTGGCTGCCTCATTGTGCCACCAAACCTAGAAATACCGTCTATGATATCTTTTTCAAACACTTCCTCTGACTTTCCAAAAGTTAGTATTTCAGATTCTTGATTTGTTTTTTTTAGATAAACAGTACTAGGTAGCTTTACCATAGTTGACTCCTTTCTGAGTTATCAGCGAAAAGTGCTAACAGCTTATTATGGAGACTTCTCAGTAATGTCCGCCCCATGATTTTTATTTAATGTTGCATAATATTCCATAATTTCAAATAATTAGAAAGAGTAAATTTATTTATCAGGATATTACTGAGAAGTCTCAGTAATATCCTGATAAAACCATAACTAAAATATCTATTAAAATCATTATAGTAGCTAGTATTTATGTGGTCATAATTGCAAGGTTGGCGATTTACTGAGACTTCTCAGTAAATCGCCTCAAGAAAAATATTTGATCTTTCTTTGAATCAAAACTATAACTGTATAAATACACAGGCAGATAATATTAATTATGTCAACTTCACTTTTTTTAGAGAGTATCCGTCGCACGAAGCATTACAGTATCCTAACTGAGAAAGCATACTTATCGTGGATTAAGCGCTTTATCCTTTTTAACCAAAAACGTCATCCAAAGGATATGGGGGAAGAAAAGGTAAGCAGTTATCTCACCTATTTAGCTGTGAATCGAAACGTGACATCTTCAACACAAAACTGGCGCTTTGCTCTATCATTTTTATGTATAAGCATATGTTTAAAAGAGAGCTTACTTTGTTGTCTGATACAGTCAGAGCAAAAGCATCAACTAGAGTGCCAATGGTGTTATCTAGCAATGAAGCTAAAATAATTATCAGCTACTTAAAACAACCTTATCATCTCATGTTCAGTCTATTATATGGATGTGGGTTAAGAAAAGCGGAGCTTTTAAGTTTGCGTATTAAAGATATAGATTTTGAAGGAAATTCTATTTATGTTTTTCGTGGTAAAGGGGCGAAAGACAGGATGACATTATTACCCTACATACTCATTGAACCGTTAAAATTACAGATCAGTAAAGTAGAGGGTTTGCATCATAAAGATCTGGTGGAAGGAGAAGGAAAAACAAGCTTACCTTCAGGCTTGGCCCGAAAATATCCTTCAGCAATAACACAGCTCAAGTTAGGTAAAAACCTGCGGTTAGTTTTCTTATTTATGGCAAAATTCTTATTACATTCTACAAATATTGTTTTAACGCATACTTTTACTCATTACTTAGAATTTGACTCTTTCTCTGATATGACTTCAATGTATACTTCTTTTAAATATATTTTAGGAGTTTGTTATGGGTGGTATCAGTATTTGGCAATTAGTAATCATTGCCGTTATTGTGGTTTTATTATTTGGCACTAAAAAATTACGTAACTTAGGTGGCGATTTAGGCTCAGCAGTAAAAGGCTTTAAAAATGCGATAGGCGATGAGAAAGACTCAACGGCTAAAACTGAAAAAAGTGCAGATACACTCGCTGATAATAGCACTGCTACAAGTGAAACTAGCCACAAAGAAACTCAAAAAAAAACCTCAGGCATAATTGATGTTTGATATTGGTTTTTGGGAGTTAATGCTTATTGGTGTTATGGGGCTTGTTGTACTTGGCCCCGAACGCTTGCCAGTAGCTATTCGTACAGTAAAAAGCTGGATTACAGGTGTCCGTAAATTTAGTGACACGGTAAAATCTGAGCTATCTGAAGAATTGAGGATTCATGAATTGCATGCGAACTTAAAAAAAGCTGAGCAAAGCAATATGTCTAATTTAAGTCCTGAAGTGGCCGAGTCAGTAAAGTCATTGCAGGAAGCTGCCGCTATGGTAAATGAGCCATTCAAAAAGCTTGATACCACTGCATTAGACTCAATGATTACGACATCACTAGATAAGGCTAAAAAAAATCAATATGTACCCACGGAAACTTCATCAGATGATGAATTTAGTGGGGCGTCATTAAACGATGAGAGCTTAGTTTCACACAAAGATGATGTTCAACTGACTCAAAAAAATGAACAAGATAAATGAATTCATCTGAACAATCACCAACACAATCAAGACCATTGAAACCAGAAAAAAATGTGACCATTTTTGACCATTTGCTTGAGCTGAGAACTCGTTTTCTTCGTGCGGCACTTGGTATTGCGTTAATTTTTTGTTGCTTGGTTTATTTTGCTCAAGACATATACCAATATTTAGCACAGCCTTTATTGCAAACTATGCCTTCGGGCTCTCAAATGATAGCAACCGATGTTGCATCACCATTTTTTGCACCTTTTAAATTAACCATAGTTTTATCCATTTTTCTTGCTATGCCATATGTTCTCTTTCAAATTTGGTCTTTTATTGCTCCTGGTTTATATCGAAATGAAAAAAAATTAATTGCACCGTTAATTTTTGGTTCCACAATGCTGTTTTATAGTGGAATTGCTTTTGCTTATTTTATTGTTTTTCCAGTGGTTTTTGCTTTCTTTACTTCAGTTGCCCCGAAGGGAGTGATGATTGCTACAGATATTAGTCGCTATTTGGATTTTGTATTAAAATTGTTTTTCGCTTTCGGAGCCGCTTTTGAAATTCCAATTGCAATTATTTTAATGTGTTGGACAGGTGTTACTACCCCTAATAGTTTACGTCAAAAACGCCCGTATTTTGTTGTAGGTGCTTTTGTCATAGGCATGTTATTAACACCGCCTGATATCATATCTCAATCTATGCTTGCCTTACCTATGTTAATCTTGTTTGAAGTGGGTATTATTATAGCGTCGTTTTACTACAAAGAAGATGAAGAAGAACGTTATGATGGTTAATATTGTAGTACCGCTTGGTGTAAGTTTTTGCTTTATGTTCCCATGTATTTTGATAGTAACAACAATGCCTTATTAATCGCTTATCTAATTGCGCTAAAATCTTCAAAGATGTTCCAAAGTACCTTGTTATGGATCATAAACTTTATTGCACATATCATTGATATATTTTTCTATTGATTACCTATTAAAACTAAAAATAAACCGTAGTAAATTGATTTATATGTTAATTATCAGATGAATACACACTGGCATTGAATCTGCTTCCTTAAACATTCAAATCTAATCTTAAGGAAATCAAATGTTATTTAACCGTGGCCTATTAGCCGTTTCACTACTCTCTTGTGCATTATTTAGTCGTGCAGAGGGAGATATAAAAATAGGTAAACAAAAGTCAGCGATGTGTGCTGCCTGTCATGGCCAAAATGGTATGGCTAGCAACCCACAATATCCAAACCTAGCAGGTCAAAATGCAACGTATTTGGAATCAGCATTACATAGTTATAAATCGACAGAACGTAAAGGAGGTCAAGCAGCCGTCATGTATGGGATGGTTGCTAGCTTAAGTAAAAGTGATATGAAAAACCTCGCTGCCTATTACAGCTCTTTAACACCCACAACAAAGTAGAACATGGCAATACGCTAATTCCCTTATTGCCTAGCACTCTTTTACTTAAGGCTCTTGCAGGCAGTATTGTACAATCAAACGTTGCAATCTAGGCCTAGATACACCTAAAAAATCGCAAGCTTTACCACGATGCCAGTTCGTTTGCGTTAAAACTTTAATGACATGCAATTTTTCTATATCTTGCAGAGATTGTTCTGCACTTACTTTATTAGATGTTTCATTTAATAAAGTACTTCTGGGTAAATTATTTGCCATAACTGAGGGCACTACGTTTTCAAAGGCATTGTCATTATTTAACTGTGGAAATAAGTCTATTGTTAAAACAGAATCAGGAGAAATAGCCACCGCTTTAGTCAGTAAGTTTTCTAACTCTCGGATATTTCCCGGCCATAAATAGGTATAGAAAGCACTCATCACTTCTTTTGTTATCTGTTTTACTTTACGGTTCAATTCATGATTGATTTGCGCGAGTAATACGTTGACCAATTGCGGTAATTCTTCTGCTCGCTCACGTAAAGGAGGCATATTTAAATTGATCACTTGCAGTCGATAATATAAATCTTCACGAAAACGCCCTTCTTTTACCTCTTTCAATAAATTTCTATTGGTCGCAGAGAGCACTCGAGCGGTTGTTAATTTAGTTTCTTTACTACCAATTGGGCAATATTCTTTTTCTTGTAATACGCGTAATAATTTAGCTTGCAACGACTGAGATAGCTCGCCAATTTCATCTAAAAAAATAGTACCTTCGTTGGCGATTTCGAATTTTCCTGGCTGATTACTCGTCGCCCCCGTAAACGCGCCTTTAACATGACCAAACATTTCCGATTCGATTAAACTTTCTACCATAGCGGCACAATTGATAGCGACAAATGCGCCACCTGAATTGAGACTTGAGGCATGAATCGCGCGAGCCGCCATTTCTTTTCCAGTGCCACTTTCACCGGTAATTAATACCGTAGCAGGCGTTCGTGCAACTCGGCCGATGGTTTTAAAAACCTCAAGCATGGCTTGAGAGCCGCCAACCATTTTTTTACTGCCGCCCTTAAGTTCAACATCTTGTATATTGATAACATCTTTACGCTTGAGATCACATGCTTTCATTGCTTTATTAACAGCGGCATCTAATTCATTTAAGTCTATCGGCTTTTGAATATATTCATCAGCCCCCTGCTGCATCGCCTCTATGGTACTTTCCATATCATGAAAGGCTGTGATCATAATGATATGACTATCAGGCAGGCTAGCTTTTAAGCTAGGTAATATATCTAGCCCACTTTTACCGGGCATGCGTATATCGAGCACAATAACATGTGGCTTTATTTTATCGGCTAGTATCTCACCAGACTCTGCATCATGAGCGATACTTACCTCAAAATCATTGCTTCTAAAGTGTATTTGTAAAGTGCGGCATATGGCGACTTCATCATCAATGATTAATAGTTTCTTCAACATGGATTTCTTCTATATTTTCTTATCTGGTTAATGGCAGCATTACAGTACAGCAAGTGCCCCCGTTGTCTAGGGGCTTTAAAGTAATATCCCCATGATAATAATTGATAATATTTTTTACAATAGCTAATCCTAACCCAGTTCCCTTTGCTTTAGTGGTATAAAAAGGTTCAAATAACTTTTCAACGTCAGCAGGATCAACAGAGTCACCGTTATTAATAATGTTTATTAATATTTTCTCTCCGGACTGCATTATCACTTTATTAACAGTAATGTCTACTTGCGAAGTACTATTTTTGTCGCTCATTGATGCCTGAACGGCGTTAACAATCAAGTTTTGAAAAACCTGTTGCATTTTAGTTTTATCTGCATGTATTAAAGGTAAGTTACTTTCACTATTGTAACTAAATTTCACTCGTTGAAAGGTTTTTACTTTTTTTTCATTTGCAATGACTAAATCAATAATATGAGTTAATGCTAACCATTCATATTTGTTTTTATCCGGTCTTGCGTAAGCCAATAAACTGGTAAGAATGTTTTCCATATAGTAAATTTGTTCTAAAGAGATTTCAGTTAATTCAGCCACGTCTTCACTTATATTAACTATCTGATTCGGGAGCATTTGCATCGTCATTTTAACCGATGAAAGCGGATTCCTTAAATCATGCGCAATCATATAAGCCATACGACCCACAACAGCATCGTGTTCATGCTTAATTTTATCCTTATTTTCATCGGCAAGCTTTAAAGATAACAACCTTTCTTTGGTGATGTCTCGTTTTACAGCAACATAAGCTACAATGTTTCCAATATTATTTTTCACCGGAGAAATTGATGCAACTTCCCAATAGTCCTGTCCGTTTTTTTTCCTGTTGCAAAATTCCCCATGCCAGGTATTTCCCTGAGTAATTCGTTGCCATAATGCTTGGGTATTGGTTTGATAGATAGTTCTTGATTGTAAAAAAGCAGGCGTTTCCCCCAAAACTTCAACGCTGTTATAACCCGTTACTTTAGTAAAGTTAGGGTTAACATAGGTTATTACTCCCTTAACATTAGTTATCATTACGGTGACTGGCGCTTGCTCTACCGCTTGAAATAATTTACTGCGTTCAAGTTCTAACTCCCTTTGCTTGGTTATATCACTACCTATCAAGGTTAAATATTTTTTATGTTCTATAGCATCGATAAAAAAACTAGATGACCAGCGATAAGCTCTACTATCACCTTGATGGTTAAGAATTAGAAATTCTATCTGCTTAACTTTAGTCGGGTTTTCTATTAGCCTCGCTAACCGTTCTTTTTCTCTAGTTCTCCCTTTTACCATTATAGAAAGCAACCAATCTTGATCAATTATGGCTTCAGAGGCATAACCTGTTTGCGTTAAAAAATTTTGGTTGGCGTATATCAACCTTCCCTTGGGATCAATAATGACGGCAGCTAAATTTAATCCCTCAAGAATTTGACGAAAGCGTTGTTCATATTTACTGGTTTGTAATATCTCTTGCTGATATATTTTAATACGAGTGAAAATAATGGCCAACAAAACGCAGAGGCTTGATACTAAAAAATAAAGCGATATTCGACTCTCGATAAACGCTTTTTTTATCGCTGACAATTCATCTGGCAATAACTGAGAAATTAAAATCCAGTCTTTTCTTGACTTAATATTGACCAAAGACATAGGTTTCATTGAAGTAAAGGTATAGTAGCCGTTATCTACTTTTATTTGTCCCTGTAAACTCGTTTTGATTTCTTTCCATAAATTGGGGTGGAGCTCTTTCATTCGTTTAACTTGACCTAAAATCCATTTAGCGCCAACATTTTCTTCCTTTAAATACAGTAATTGACCACTGTTATTGACCAGAAACAGTTGTTGTTGATACAACGATGAGGCGTCAACAAATCGAGAAATTAAATGACTTGCTGAATAATTAATAACAATCACACCTTGACGACGTGCAAACTTATCAAATACCGGCATAGCAAAACGGAGTGTGGGTCTAAATGGCAATTCAACTTCGCCATTTTCCATATTCCAGTCGATTGAAGATATATAAACGCTATTCTTTGCCAAACTACTTGCTTGATTAAAATAATAGCGTTTCGATTTATCTTGTAATGATTGGTCATTTATTGATTCAGAAATGTTGTTGTCACCTCTATCAACTCGAATAATTTCCATGCCACTATTGTCTAGATAACGAATTTGCTCATAACGTGCTTTGTTTTGACTAAAGAAGACAAACTGATTTTTCAGCGTATTTTTTACATCAAAATCAATATATTCAAACACTTGAAAACTTGATGATAATATTTTTATATCACCAACTATGTGTTTAATATCTTCTGCAATAGCATGACGACCTGCTTCAACGGCACTGACCTGCTGTTTGATAAGTGCTTGCCATTTACTCTCGACACTACTCCTATAATCGACATAAAAAATGACAAAAATAAACAATAATGACGGTAGCAATATTTTAAGTAATACAAGAGAAAAGGGCTTAAGGCTCAAAAGCTGTTCACCTAAAAAAAGAGATGGCAACTCACATAGTGCCATCATTTACATATGAATATTTACCATAACAATTACACTTTATGATAGCAATTGATGTTGACTACCAATTTGATTGTCTGCATAGAGACACTCTAATTGATGAAATAAATGCTGGCGCTGGCTAAACTCTTTACTCTGCGTTAAGCGAGCTAATATCACGTTAGTTGCTTGGTTTTTATCGATAAATTTAAGTGCCTTACCTACTACGTTAGTTAATGCCCCGCCATCACTACAGCCAAGATCGACTAAAGCATCTATTTCCGGGATCTGGTGTTTTTGCATAAATAATACCGCTGCTTGGCGAACACCGTATTCGCTATCTGTTAGACACTCAGTCACTAAACGAATCGTTTTTTCATCTCTACTTTCGTCATGATTTTCGTCACGCACTACATGGTCTTCCGTTGAGATGCGCTTAGCGTTTTTAGAGAGTAATTCACTCAGTGAGTGTATCGCTTGTATGCGAACGTTTTGATCTGGGCAACTTATCGCATCATGTAAAGCTGGAATGGCTTGACGGTGCTTTAATTGCCCTAGTATTTTAGCCGCCAAGCGTTTGATTTCATTGTTACCACCAAAGACCAAGGTGGAACAAATCCCGACAATATTACTTAAACCACTAATTCGGATATTACTTGCTACGATGCGGTCAAGTGCCGTTAATAAAGCAATGGTCATTTCAGCATCGGGGTTACGTAAACTTTCTAAAATAAGCTCTACGGTTGATTTAGAAGGATAATGCGCAAGTGATTGTGCCGCCAATATTCTATTTTCAATGATAGCAATACGGGCTATTTTTTTCTTGGAATAGCCAAGTTGGTCACCGTTTTTTAAATTCTGTCTGACAATACCATTAAAGTCTTCCATCCCTTCAGGTTGTTCATTGAGTAACTGATGCAAACGTTGGTCTTGATCTTTTTCTTTAGCAGCAGCATCAGTCGGTTCATTTATAGCACCAGCCCCGATAGATGATAAGGTAGATATAACTTCAGGTGCTTGTTCATCATCTTCAGTAATATTATTTTCCTGAACATTTTTTTGGCTTTGTTCACCCGTAACATTTTGTTTTACGTTACACAATAAGCTGTCGAGGGTACTCATTGTATCATTGGCTGGTGAACTATCATCATCGATAATGGCTACGGGGATCACTTGATCAGCGGTTACTTTGTTAGTTAACGCTACATTTTTTGTATTTTTAGCGGCGGTTTCAGATTCTTCAGACTCAATACTTTGGCTTAACACTAAAGAATATAACACATGTTCCGCGGGGTTAATGTCACCTACAAAAGGTTTTTGCGCCATTTTAGCGATAATATCTAGCACCGCGGTACGAATAATATTCTCATTATCGTCAAGTAATGCCAGTAAGGGTACTAATGCTGTTTGACTGTTTTTAAGTTGTGAAAGATAGCAGTGAATAAGGCCTCTTCGGGTATGACTGGATAATTCGGTATTATTTAACTGCTCAATTAATGCTGGCTGACAGGCCGGGTTTGGCTCTTTACAAAGCAATTTAGCCGCGAGTAATGAAAGTTCATCATCATTGATGGTGAATAATCCAACTAAAAAGTCATGATCAGCTGCATTCATTTCACTGCCAAATTCAAACATTTCATCCGCTATTTTCAATAACGCTTTGCGAGCATTTGTGCTCGCTTCTTTGGCAAAGGTCAATAATAGATGAGGTGAAATAGAGGTTAACAATCTAGGCTGATTTTGTGCAATATTGATAACGGCTCGAATGGCCGCTTCAGCGACGTCTGCATCTGAATCAACAAAATGATTAATTAACCCTTGGCTTGCTTCAGGTAAAGAAAAATGCCCTAGCGTTTGGCAAACAACCAAACGTATATGGGGGTCTTGGCATTCAAGTAGTGCCAGCAAACCATTAACACAGCTCAAATGGTATTCAGGTTCACTTTGAGATAGTGCACTCACAATGCGGCGCACTGTTCTCGCCGGATGAGTAGTTAAACAGGAACATAAATAATTAACACCAGCTTGGCCTGTTTTGGCTAAAGCGGTTAATATTTCGGGTTCTAAATCCTGACATTCATCTGAACTGAGTAGTGATATTAACAGTGGTACCGCTTGCGACACTTTTTGCTCACCAAGTGCGATAACCGCAATACGTTGAATATCCCAATAATCATCCCAGCCATCAAGTAAATCTTCATCCATGCCTAACGGGCGAGTTTGGGCAAGCGACATTAACGTGTCAAGGGCTTCTTCAGATGCGATATTAGATAAAGCTTGTGTAGCGGCAATTTTAACATCTCCGACATTATGTTCTTCGATTGCTTGTGTTAAAATTGACACCGCATCTGGACAGGCTAATTCCCCCAAT
>TARA_R110001583_G_scaffold6499_1_pt1 | contig 34053 bp, 31 predicted proteins | sample TARA_R110001583 | Tara Oceans TARA_R110001583 (sample SAMEA4398432) | marine metagenome | biome: Polar Biome; feature: [MES] marine water layer (ENVO:01000295) within the mesopelagic zone...; material: water (ENVO:00002006), including particulate matter (ENVO:01000060) such as...... | reverse complement strand
TTGGTTTACGGTTTAGAGTATTTGATGGATTAACACCCATTAAAATAGAACAGCTATATAAACGACAACAACACCGTGAACCTTTCATGCTAGTTATTTGTTTAGCTTGTAAAGAAGTAGTGAAGCGTTCTGAATTGGTTTACGGCTTAGAGTATTTGATGGATTAACACCCATTAAAAATAGAACAGCTATATATAAAAGCAGCTCAACACCGTGAATCTTTCATGCCAGGTATTTGTTTAGCTTGTAAAGAAGTCGTAAAACGTTCTGAATTAGTTTATGGCTTAGAATATTTGATGGATTAATCATTCGTTAACATTGAATTTATATGTAAAACGCCAGCTTGTTGCTGGCGTTTTTATTGATTCGCTTTATCAATGTGACAACTGACTGCAAGGTTATTGCCATACACAAAATAAACTAACGCTAATGGAATACAAAGATAATAAACAACTTGTAATTGCTCTAATGCCGTACCTGCTGATGCACTAAATACAGCAATCAGACTAAAAAAAATAACGAGCATAAATTGAGAGTAATAACTTTTACAGATGATATAACGGGTAGGTTGTTCACGACGGGCAATATCATAAAAGCGTTTGTTAAAAGCAAGTCTAAAAAAGTTACTCAAAAAAGCAACAAGCAATAAACCACTGTATAACAGGATCGTACTCATCTCTTGATTCAACTGCGCACGGAAAAACCATGAACACGCATAACCAATGACCGCGAGATTATAAACTACTTGCACATTAATGCGATCGATCTGTTTTTTTATGAAGAAAAATATTAATGCCAATAAAATACTCAAAGCAACTAAAATCAGGCCTAACTGCATAATATTTTCTTGAGTTAACACATAGATAGTTAATACCCAGAAATAGCTTTCCAAAAACAAGAATAAACCATCAATAACAAAAATAAGTACTGATTTATGAGTATCCTTAAACGCGAGGACTTGTTTTAAACTGAAAGCAGGTACTTGCTTTAAACTATATAACTGACTTTGTCCTTGTAGGCTTTTATTAACTAGACTAAACCCTAACAAAGACAAACTAAAAGACAGTATTAATAGCCCGATAAAGTATTCCATCCCCAAAAGATAACTGCCGACTAACACCCCGATTTTCAATGCAAAAACAACAACAATCTGAAAATTTCCAAAGGTATTACCAGTATTTTTATCTTCTGTAATTGCCTGAAATAAAAGACGTTGGGTAGACCAATAAAAGCAACCTGCCGCACCGTTAATTAACGCCCCTAGCGTCACTAATACAGATTGCTTATCCCACACCAACAATACAACAAACAGACCTTGAAAAACAAACGAGAAGCTTATTAACTTGCCCCAGTTTTGGGCTGCACGCAGATGATCCCAGTAATATAATGCAAGTAAAAAACCAACGGCAGTGAGCGCAATAAAATAAGCAATATCACTAATGGTTAAGCCTTTATCCCATAAAATAACTGGAATAAATAAAGGCAATAAACCTAATAAAAAAGAATGAAAACCTGTAAATAAATAAAATGTACGTGATAAAGCCAACACTTAAAAAGTGTCGGACTGTTTAATATCCAACGCATCTAATTGTGTAAAATTTTCACTTAAATCTTCCGCGTCACCGTAACGAGGGTAAGCGTGCATTTTTAAATAAGGACGGGAGTTTACCTCAAGAAAAATACATTTTTGATCGCGATAATCAAACTCGATACCTTTTTCTAAAATGACATCAATACCTAGAATGTTAGCATCAAACAAATTCAAAACTTGTTTAAATAAGGTCTTATTTACTTCTGGCAATAGCTGCTTATCAATCACTTCAACCACACCACCCGGTGCTAAAGAGATGCGATAAAACAAAGTTATTCGCTGCTCTGCTTTTGGTACAGACTCAAAGTTTAAACCTTGCTTAGCTAAGAATGCACGTGTTTGTGCAGACTCCTTTAGAGGGTAAATAACAGGGTATAATTTCATTTCTTCACGAATCGCATTTTCTTTTAACATCAGTTCGCGAATCGTTGAATTACCATCGCCTTTTACAGCTGGAGCATAACGTTGTAAGACAGAAACGATTTCACCATTAGCCACAACCACTCGATAATTATTGCCCTCAAGAAATTGTTCAACTACCGTAAATGGCCACCAGCACTTAGCAAGGAAAATAGCTTTCCATAACTCTTGATAGTTCCTAATAGGGAAATGGCTACCTCGAGAAAAACCACTGACATTAGGTTTAATCACCAAAGGAAAGCCATATTGTTTAGCAAAGGTAACCGCTGTAAAAGGGTTAAAGAAAATTAAACCTTGAGCATGTGGAATACCACCTTGCTTAAACTTATCGCGTGCTTGCTCTTTGCTACGACAACCTCTACGAACTTCTAAGCTATTGTAATTACTACAACCACCCATAAATTTTTTACTGATCCACGCATAGATTATTTTTTTAATATTCATTAAGAGATCTCATTTTTTATGTTCGATTTCAGTGCCCGAGCACATTGTAATTTTTGAAAGAAAATAGATTTAACCACTTGCGAAACCGGAATATCTTTAGTCACTAAAGCGAGTTGTTTCATGCTTGTAAATACAAAAGTCAATTTAGACTTAAAAGTCATGCTTTTTGTTAACAGTATTAATGGCATAGGAACATAAACATTAATTTCTACAATGGAAAATTGTTGATCTAATAACGCTTCTAATGAGTCCGCTCTGGCACAAAAGCGCGCAATTCTAAAATCACCTATTTTGGAAAATAGTGATTCTATTTTTTGTAATTGTTGAACACTTAATTGTGACATACAAGATTGGTAGTAAGTATCACGGTTAAAAATACCATTCACAGGCATAAGTTCGTCACTACTATTGCAGGTTTCTGTTACCGATATAATGGCTGCAGATTGATTTGTTATCGCGCCAGGAATATAGAATATTTCAAACTCTCGTTTCCCTTTAGCAGCCTCTTGAATTAAATAACGGGGGCCATTTTGAGGGCGGTTTTGACGATGTTGTTGTAATTGTAATAAACTATCGATACGACACACACCCTGTGAATTTTGCCCCCACTCCGGCTTTATAAATATAGGGTAATCCTTCGGTTGCTTGTTATTTTGGTCAGGACCTTGATCCACAAACTGCATTAGACGCCATTTTTCAGGTATTAGCAGGTCCATATCCAACTTAGAAAAAAGTTGCCGATACTGATTAAAATAATTGGCATTAAGTTGAAAGTACTTCCATGGTGCGATCAAAAAACGACAGCACCATAAAATATAAGAAAGTACGAGCAGTATACGTATTAGCAATGGTGTCCCTTATTGATTTAATTTACTTTTATAATCACGATAGTTAGCAATGAAAAGAACAAAACCTAGTATTGCAATAGAAACGGCAGCATAAAATAAGCTTCCTCCGTCGCTTTGTCCTTCATGAATCACTTCTATACCTAATGGTGTAAATAGATGGAAGAAAGCAGCACCAATCATCACACCTGAAGCCATTAATCCACCAATGGCATGAACTAAACTACGGCTTGGTGCACTTTGCAATAGGTGGGCTTTTTTGAGCAACCAAAAAACCAAAGGAGATAATAAAATAATTGATGTAATAAGCTCCACACTGCCGACTGCATAAGATCCATAATTAGCAAACCACTCACCAATTGAATCACCTAAAAAACCTTTCATCCAAGCACCAATAGTGCCAAAAATATGTTGTGTATCAGGGTGTAACGTAAACTTATAAGGTAAAGATAATAAAAAAACTTTGGCAACCCATAATACAACTACCCAACTAAAAACTGATAATATTCTCATTGTTATTCCTTGTCTAATTTAGACCAATTAAGATCCGCCTGTTTAATAAAACCATCTTTATCAGTAACCCATTTATCCTGTACAGATTTATCGTAGTTTAAGTACAATTTATCATTATAAACGGTCCAGAAAGCTGGCTTGCCAGGTGCAGTTTCATTTTCAGCCATCGCCCATGCACAGTACCCACCATATTGGGGCGCGTATTTATCTGGATTATTGGTAAATAGCGTTAAATTTTCTTTGCTTGAAAAGTACCAATCTGCCCCGTTATATTCTAGTTTATATTTATTGCTTCCTGGTACCGGTTTATCCTCTGTAAAATAAGCAACAACATCATACCCACCTGCTGCTTTATCGCTGAAATAGCTTGTATAAACCGCATCAGCCGCATTTGCACTTTGAAAAAGAGCGAAGCTCATTAACGCGATAACTTGCAAAATTGAGAGTATTTTTTTCATGTTTAGATCCACTTATTTTTAAATGATATAACTAACAGACCATCAAGGGTGTCATTTTATTGCTTTTTTTAATAAAAAATTAAAATTTATTAAAAAGCTTCATGCCCGACGATTTAACTATAGACAATTCTAGTTTAAATTCAGATTATTAAGAGAACAAAATGAAAGAGCCCACTTAATCAATTAAGTGGGCTCTTTAACAATCAGCTAACAATCGCTTGGATTGTAAGCTGACAGAAACTAACGGCTTAAATTATAACACTGATAGTTTATCTTTCATTTCTTGATGTTTTGCTAACATGCTATTGCTTGGTGCTTTGCTTAACAAACTAACAGCCACAATCGCAATCAATGCGAATATAATGCCAGGTACGATTTCGTACACATCAAACCAACCGCCAGTTAACTGTTTCCAAACAACAATAGTCACACCGCCAACAATAATACCTGCTAAAGCACCAAAACGAGTCATTCGAGACCAGTAGAGGCTTAAGATAATAACAGGACCAAATGCAGCACCAAAACCAGCCCATGCATAAGATACTAATCCTAATACCGAACTTTCTGGATTGAAGGCTAATGCTAATGCAATCAGTGATAAACCAACCACTCCTAAGCGCCCAACTAATACTACTTTTTCAGAGCTTGCTTCAGGATTAATATGCTGCTTGTAGAAATCTTCCGCTAATGCTGAAGATGAAACAAGCAATTGTGAATCAGCAGTACTCATTATCGCAGCAAGAATCGCCGCTAATAAAATACCTGCGATGATTGGATGGAACATACCGTTTACCAAGATCATAAAGATAGTTTCGCTATCTTCTAGCACACCACCTAAATTAGAATCAACGTAAGTAATACCAATTAGACCAACAGCAATAGCCCCCATAATTGAAAGTGCAGTCCAGATCACTGAAATACGACGCGCTGTCGTTAATGATTTATTACTACTAGCAGCTTGGAAACGCGCTAAAATATGTGGTTGGCCAAAGTAACCTAAACCCCATGCAAGTAATGAAATAATAGCAACCGCTGTCATTGGTGTGCCATCATTATTGGAAAAAGCATCTAACAATTCTGGATTTTTAGCCGCTAGTGATGCTGTTAAATCACTTATTGAACCATCCATCGCAAGAACAGGCACTAGCAATAATGCTGCAGCCATCAATAACCCTTGCACTAAATCGGTCCATGATACTGCTAAAAAACCACCAAATAAGGTATAAGAAACAACACAGACAGTTCCTATTACAACCGCTAACTCGTAGTTGAGATCAAATACAGTTTGGAACAATTTACCGCCCGCTACTAAACCTGCGCTGGTATAGAAAAGGAAAAATAACAGGATAAAAAAAGCTGAAATAGTTTGTAATAATTTGCTTTTGTCTTCGAAACGACGAGCAAAATAATCTGGTAACGTTAATGAATCGTTAGTAATGATGGTATAAGTACGTAAACGCTTTGAACAAATTACCCAATTTAACCAACTACCAACTAATAAACCACCCGCTAACCAGAAGGAACCATATCCCGCAACTAATGCATAACCAGGTAAACCCAATAATAACCAGCCACTCATATCTGAGGCACCAGCTGATATCGCCGTTGGCCAAGGCCCTAATTGGCGCCCACCTAAAAAATAATCCGATGAATTAACGGTCTTTCTGAAAGCCCAATAACCGATACCCATCATCATCGCTAAATAAAGAATAAAGGTTCCAATAACCGCAACATTTTGTTCTATCATAAAAATCAATCTCCTAAACACTACCCTGTGAGAACTAATACCAATAACAACTTCAATTATTCATTAATCAAAGTTATTAACAGTACCTTAACAAAATCGTCTGTGAAAAATCCACTCCACTGACGTTTTAGTGGAGTATTAAATATAAATCGACCAATTAAAAGACTTTATTTTAAGAATTTGAGCAAGAAATCAAAAAGTGATGAACATTCGAGTCGTGGCGAGTTTACATAACAGCAACATAATGATAAAAATTTGGTTTGTCGCCCTTATCAAGAGCCTAATTGATAGTCACATAAAGATGTATATTTCATCAATTCTAGATAATAATCACTCAGTTTGTTAAAACTCGTAGGCCATACCAGTGGAGACAATAAAGCGGTTACTATCATAAAAGGTTACATCTGATTTTTCTTGATTATAACCGGCCATCATAGTCCAGCTCCAGCGTTGCCAATTAAATGGTTTTTTATAGGTATAAACAGAAAATATAGCAACCTGCTGTAAATCTTGTTTATCATTAAAAATAGGATTAATTTGTTTATAATGACGTACACCTGCATTAATTGTGGTCACAAACGTATGTCTATCTTGGAAAATTAAAAGTGATAGTTGTGCAGTATATTGTTGATAGTTATTTGCATGACCATCTGCATTACGATAGGTATATTGTAAATTAGGTTTTAAAAATAAACCTTTTTCCATTGCAAATAAGGTTTCAATTTCGACTCGCTGATACAAACTATCACGTTGCAATGACGCAATCTCAGTGCTGTCTGTTAATTGGCTCTGACCACTAAGTTCATCATCAATACTACTCGTTGCAATGGCATACTTTAAAGTTAATGGGCTGCCAAATAGCTTCTCTATTGCCATTCGTCCACCACCAGTGCTTTCATCTGTAGTTTGTCGCTTACTGCCCACTACAAATGGGTCTGCCCAAGTTTCGTTTAAAACAGAGAGTTTTGGAAATACAGCAACCGTTAATTTACTGTCATCGCTAAATTGATGAACAATACCAAGCTCATATTGAAATTGTGCAGTTGAAATTTGATCGCGACTATTACCCAAAAAAAACTGTGTTTTAAGATTATCTAAGGTGTATTGCACGCGACCTAATGGATAAACCAGCGCAGAAGATCGTGATTGCCCACTATTATTCAAATCATTGTTGATTTGATTCTCATGATCAGTGTCGAATTGTGATTTACCACCGCTATAACCGGCATTTAAGCTGAGTGTAAATTGCCATCCTGCTTCCTTACTTAAAGGTTTAGCCACACTATAACTACTAAAGAAAAATGCAATAATTAAACAAGTGATCCCTTTTAACATCATCTATCCCTCTTTAAAGCTTTTTATTAATGCCCTAATCAATAGCAAAAATTACAAATAAAGGGCGTTACTTAATTAATGGTGCGAGCATTTTTTCTAAACCATTTAATTTTACTTCATACATTAAAGCAAGCTGTTCACCCAACTTGCCTTCCGGAAAACCTTTGCCATGAAACCATACTAAATAAGGCTCAGGTAAATGAATTAATTTCCGACCTGCATATTTACCAAATGGCATCGTTTGGTTAATTGCTTCACTTAATGCTTTAGGGTTATCTAGCATATTTTTCCTCTACACAGGTTTTGATTAATTTCATTAAACAACTTAATTGTAATTTAACCGGCTCAGCTGTGATACAAAAACCAATATTCAAACGAAAACAGTATGGGTATAAACCCAATGTACTAAAATTTTCACCAATACGCACATCAAGCTTATTTTCAATCGCAAGTTCTCTTAATTTAAATGTATTAAGGTTTGCTACTTCAATCCATAATACAAAACCACCAGCAGGTTGACTAATTTTACTATTAATGGGTAAATTTTGTTGTAAATAAGTAATATATTGTTGCGTTTGTTGATATAAATGCAAACGTATTTTTTTGAGATGATTTATATAATCACCACGCTGAATGAAGTCAGCAATAGCAAGTTGTAATGGTGATGTAACACCTTGATTAGAAAACAAACGTTGTTGCAAATACGCTTCTAAATAACGTCCAGGTAAACACCAACCTAATCGATACCCTGCGGCAATGGTTTTAGAAATAGAACCACACCACAAAATATAACCTTCTTGATCCCAATGTTTTGCAGGTAAAGGGATCACTTGCTGATAACCTAATTCGAGATAAACATCGTCTTCAATAATGGGAATTTTATACTGCGTCGCAAGCTCAACTAATTTTTGTTTTTGCAGTGAGCTCATTGAAGTCCCTTGTGGGTTCATATGGGAAGTACAAAACAAACCAGCTTTAATTAATCCCAACTGCATCTGCTTTTTTAACTGTTCAAGGTCGATCCCTTCTTCAACTGAAGGGATCTCAACCACTCTGCGTCCCATCAACCCTAATAACTCTAATAAACCAGAGAAACAGGGAGAGCTGATCGCAACGGCGTCACCTACTTCAGTTGTAATTTCAATGGCACTGCGAATAGCATCTAAACAACCATGAGTGATCACGCAGTCTACCCCTGAGAAATGAAAATCAACCGTTTTAAAGTGTTCGCTCAATCGGTTACGTAATATTATTTCTCCCTGTGGATCAGGATAATGGCTAAGCAAACTACCTTGACGTTTCATTGCACGACGAAAGCTTTGCTGTAGCTTATCTATTGGGATTAAATTCGGATCATAACGAGCAATGCCTAGTGGGCAAGGGTCAATAAATGGATTATATGGTGTTGGTAGTTGTGGTTGTGTTGTGGAGCTCTGAAAAGAAACTAATGTCGGAGTTTGCGGTTGCCCTGCCGATAAAGAACTTTGTGCCACATAATATCCAGACTGAGGTTTTGCTATTAACCAGCCTAATGATTCTAAATATTGGTAACAGTTTAAAGCCGTAGTCATGCTGACATTATGTAGTTGTTTAAATTTACGCAATGAAGGCATTTTACTATTAACGACTAGTTGACCTGACTCAATCTGCTGCACACATTGTGTGGCTAATTGTTTATAACGCATAAAATTGTACCGTTTTTAAATAATTTTTTTGTATCTGTTATCTTTTTTAGTTTGTTTGATAATACACACAAGATCAAGTAACTCTTATTCATGCTCAAGGATCCACAATGAAAAAAAACGATTTAATATTAGGTGTGTTGGTGATGATTGTCTGGGGGTTAAATTTCTCTGTGATCAAATTAGGTGTGAATGAAATAGATCCTTTGTTATTAACCGCGTTAAGGTTCACTTTAGCGACTTTTCCTGCAATATTTTTTGTTAAAAAACCTGATGTGTCATGGCTTTATTTAGCTGTATACGGGTGGTTATTTGCTATTGGTATTTGGGGGATGGCAACTTGGTCTATCCAAGCCGGATTAAGTGCGGGTATGGCATCGGTATTATTACAAATGAATGTCGTATTTGGTTTGTTTTTAGGTTATTTTTTATTAAAAGAAAAAGTAGCAACCAAAAAAATGGTCGGTAGTAGCATTGCATTAGCCGGTTTATTACTGAGTTTAACGGTAACGGATGGTTCAATAACTCAGTCAGGGTTGATGTTGATCTTAATTGCCGCATTATCATGGAGCTTAGCCAGCATTACCGTTAAAAAAGCAGGTACAAAGCAGGTCTTTGCATTTAGTTTATGGGCAATGGCTTTTGCACCAATCCCTTTATTTTTAATCGTTTATTTACAATCAGGCACTGAGGAATTTGTACAATTATCAACTCAGTTTAATGGACGCGTTATTTTCTCGGTATTATTCCAAGCTTACCCTGTGACGTTATTAGGTTATTGGATCTGGAACCGTTTATTAATCACTTATCCATTAACAACGGTTGCTCCACTAACCCTATTAGTCCCGATTTTTGGATTGTTAGGCGGTGTGTTGTTTTACCAAGAAGAAGTAGGAATGATTAAATTAATTGCAAGTTTGTGTGTAGTCAGCGGAATTTTGATTGGTTTTGTTAACCTCAAAAAATTTAACAGGGTGTAAAAAATAAGTACAACTGATAACGCTAACTTTATAGATCATAAAAAGAAGGTAAACTAGCACCAATACTAACTATTAATTGAGATTTTTATGCCCTACCAAGCGGCTATTTTTGATATGGATGGCCTGTTACTAGATACCGAACGGGTTTGCATGCAAGCTTTTAAACAAGCTTGCCAACAATTATCACTGCCTTTTGTAAAAAACGCTTATTTAAAAATAATTGGCCGTAATGCCAAAGGTATTGAAGAAGCGCTCATGTCTTATTATGGTCAATATATTGAATATGCACCGCTACGTAAGGCTTGGATGGATGGTTACTGGCCGGTGGTTGAAAACCAAGCTATCCCGGTAAAGGCGGGGGTAATTGATTTGCTCGAATGGTTTAAATCTCAGAATATTCCGGTCGCGGTTGCCACTTCAACGCATAATAAATTAGCCGCAACTAAGCTGAGATTAGCTAACATAGATCATTATTTTGAGCATATTAGTAGTGGCTGCGAAGTGACTCAAGGTAAACCACACCCTGAGATTTTTTTATTAGCGGCACGGCGTTTAAACATTAAACCGCAACAATGTTTGGCCTTTGAAGATTCAAATAATGGTGTGTTATCTGCGATTGCAGCCAAAATGCAAGTTTATCAAATACCAGATTTGGTGATGCCAGACCAAGAAATCATCGCTTTAGGACACAGTATTCAGCCATCTCTTGATATTGTATTGCAACAACTTAAACATCAAAAGCTAAAGCAAGGTTAATTTTTAAGCTGTGGCTTGTCAAATGTTAGCGGATTAGTTAATGTTTGGTCGACAAATATCAATTGCTCTGTTGCAAAACCATATTCAGTGGCAGTGTCGATAAAGTCTTGCTTCACTTGCTCACTGACCTGTGGGGTACGCGATAATAACCATAAATAATCATGGTTATAACTGCTAATAAAAGCATATTGGTAATTAACTTGGTCCATTTTGAAAATGATATACGATCCATAAAATGGCCCAAAGAAAGAAACTTTTAAGTGCCCTATTTCTTTTTCATCAACAAAATAGGCTTTGCCAATGGCTTCTTTCCACTCTTTATCTTCTGTGGAATAACCTTTATTTATTACTTTAATGCCACCATCCTCACGCATTGAATAAGTTGCAGAAACTTGCTCAAGGCCTTGTTCAAAAGAATGATCTAAACGCGCAATTTCATACCAAGTACCTAAATAACGTTCACTTTCAAAATTTTTAACCGCTTTCATTCCTTCCGGTAAGCCTGTGCAAGCAGTTTGTAATAAAATAGTAGTAAGTAACAATAAAAATTTCATTTTTATTCCCTAGCAATACAGATAAATGAGTAAGATTAATAACTTTTATTACGCTCTGATAGCAGCTAAAGATCACAGGTCATATCTGTTACCATCTCTCTACTATTTATTTCGTATCGCTTTTGACTTATTAACTTAATATTACGTAAACGAATGTATTCTTTAGGGGTTATGCCACTCCAACGTTTAAAAGCACGTACAAAATTATTGGGGTGGGTATAAGAAAGCTGTGCAGCCAGAACTTCATATTCATGTACACCTTGTGCAATTAAGTCACAAGCTTGCTGGAAACGAACCTCATCAAAAACTTGACGTAATGAAGTGCCTTGCACTTGTAACTTTCTTTTTAAGGTACGCACGCTTACTTCCAATGTGGCAGCAATATCTTCAGCTAACCAGTCCCGGCCAAAATAGTTTTGTTTTAATAACACTTTAAAGCCTTGTGCAAAACTATCTGGAATATAATCTAGCTCTGACAACCTTGGTAACTCATTAACTAATACACGCTCTTCTAATAAAGAGAGTTCAATAGCAATCGCGGAATATTGCTGGCCTAACTTAATATCTGCATTTTTAAAAAAACGAGACTGCTCTACGCCTAATCCAGTCACATCTTGTAATTTTATTTTTTTAGGCTGCCAGCCATTACCAGCATAATGCTCAATCAACATGCAAATAAAGCTCATCACATGTTGCTCAACTTGCCATTTCCCTTCTTTTACATTCTCAGAATGGGGATGACAAATCCAAGCGTATTGTGCATCTTCTTTAAGGGTGAATATCGTATTGCTATTGTGTAAATTAATCTGACTCGTTAATAGCAGTAATGCTTGATACAAGTTTCCAGCATTAACTAATCGCTTGGTGAATTCACCATATTGAGATAAATCACTTTTCTCTGTGAGCAGAGTTGTTAGATGCGGCATATTTTTTGACTCAGCCGCTAACGCCAAAAATAGCCATATTTTATTCTCTAAAATTAATTGGTTTGGCTGTTTCGAAAGTAAAGTATTTAATCCCGCTTTCTCAAGTAAAGGTTCAATGGGGATAGATAAAGAATGCATATTTTCAATCACAGCATTTAGATGACTTGCTCTGATTAGATGTAGGGCAACTGACATATGGAATATCCCCTTTAATGAGAAATTAGTGTTTTGTGGGTAAAAACACTAAAATAATCAAATTAGTATATACACATATAAAATCCAAGCTAATCTTAATGCCTCAAAATAGGTATTTTTAATGAAGAAATATTGACTCAGTCATGTTTTAAAAATGATAATTTGATTATTTTCGAACTATTTAATCAGTAGACAGATATAACCCTAACTTATTCTCCTGCAGAATTACCGTGACTTTGCTCATCACAACTTCTTCATTCCCAAAACTATCTTATGACATCCATTCCATAAAAAACCTTCCGCATGCTTTTAAAAAAATATAAAAACTACTCATACTCGACTATTTTTTTATTGAAGGAATCAATCATAAATAAAAAATATTTTATAAAAAAAACAATAAATCACAAGCCATAAAAAATATTAAAACATATTGTTTTTCAATGATTAATATAGAAATCCCGCTAATACAAACGGCATAAGGAGTAGTAATGACTAACTAAAAAGTAATATAAAAATTGCTTAAGTCTTTTCTGTTTGTATAATATCGAATTAATTAATGCGCTGAATTTACGTTTCAGTTAGCAAAACAAGGAATAAAAACATGCAAAATATCGTCGTTTGTGCTTTATATCGATTTGTTGAACTAGCAAATCATGAAGAAATTCAAACACCTCTACTAAATATTATGAATGCAAACAAAGTAAAAGGTACTTTACTCTTAGCAAATGAAGGCATTAACGGTACTATCGCGGGCGACCAAGAAGGTATTGATAATATACTCAACTGGTTAAAATCTGACCCTCGCTTAAGCGCTTTAACCACAAAATTTTCGTTTGACACAGAAAATCCCTTTTACCGTACTAAAGTAAAGCTGAAACAAGAAATTGTGACTATGGGTATTGAAGGTATTGACCCAAACCGCACCGTTGGTACTTACGTTAAACCAAAAGATTGGAATGCACTGATCAGCGACCCTGAAGTGTTATTGGTTGATACACGTAACGATTACGAAATAAGCATTGGCACCTTTGAAAATGCCGTTGACCCAAAAACAACTAATTTCCGAGAGTTTCCACAATACGTTAAAGAAAACCTAGATCCTAAAAAACATAAAAAAGTAGCTATGTTTTGTACTGGTGGCATTCGATGTGAAAAATCAACTGCTTATTTAAAAGAGCAAGGTTTCAATGAGGTTTACCACCTTGAAGGTGGGGTTCTGAAATACCTTGAAGAAGTACCAGAAGCAGAAACAATGTGGAAAGGTGAATGTTTTGTCTTTGATAATCGTGTTTCTGTTAACCACCAGCTTGAAAAAGGTCAATATGACCAATGTCATGGTTGTCGTTTACCGATCACTGAAGAAGATAAAAAATCTGAAAAATACATGCGTGGCGTAAGTTGTCACCAGTGCCATGACAGCTTATCTGAAGAGCAGAAGCAACGTTTTTTAGAGCGAGAAAAGCAGATCTGCCTTTCACAACAACGTGGACAAACACATATTGGCTCAGATGCCGTTACACAATTAGAAGAAAACAGAGCTAAAAAACAAGCTATCAAAATGCAACAGCGTACTGCCGTCGTATAATAATAAAAAACCAACAGTTCGTTGCTAACTGTTGGTTTCACTCTCTCCGCATACTAATTTCATTTTTTTACTTACTATTAAGTAATTACGTAACATTTTCATGATAAAATTATTTTAAATTTAATGCACTTCTTATTAATAATGTGGGGCTTATCACATTCACTAAACTTTTAATCTGCCTCTAAAAAGTTAATTTAAGATAGAAGTCATAACAATAAACTTATATAGACAAATCCAAAAAATGAAATTATTAAACTTTATTTGGTAGTCGCCGATATAAATAAATCAATAGATGCTTTTATATAATAAAGCACAACCTTTTCCCTAAAATAGCGGTGTTCAAATATATGTCAGAACAAATAATAGAAATTTTCCAATACAATACTGATAGCTTATTTGTACTCTCGACCTATAACCCTTGGCTTGTTTTTATCTCAATATCAATTGCTATTTTTGCTTCTTTTATGGGATTTCAGGTAGCACACCAAGCACAGGGTGCAGCCCCTCTCCGAAAAAACATATCTCTTTTAATCGGCAGTCTCGCTTTAGGTGGTGGGGTATGGTCTATGCATTTTGTCGGTATGTTAGCGTTAGATTTATGCACTGATATATCTTATGGAGTCGGGCTTACGCTTATATCCGTTTTTCCATCAGTTGCTGCCTCATGGGTTGCTCTTAATTTAATTACTCGAGAGAAAATTCAACTACAACAGTTAATATGGGGTGGAGTATTAGTCGGTTCAGGCATTGGTGCAATGCATTATATCGGCATGGCAGCCATGGAAATGGCTCCTTTATTACGCTACAACTTAGGTGTTTTTATGATATCTATTTTAGTTGCAGTCATTTTAGCTATATTAGCATTGTGGATCAGCTTTGGTTTGAAGAATAAAGGAGCAGAACGATTAAGTAAAAACTTAAAAATAACCATTTCCAGCTGTGTAATGGGCGCTGCAATTGCAGGTATGCATTACACAGGAATGGCCGCTGCTCGTTTTGTACTACCTCCAGGCATGGAGCTATCTCAGCAAACCAATGAGATTTCTACAACTTTAGCGCTAGTTATTACTGGTGCAACTGTCACTATTATACTGATCGTGTTAGGTGCAAATTTAATTTTCCGTTATAAAGATATCTCTGCAGCTGCAACCAATAACGAACGCCGATTAATTGCAACCATGAACACTGCAATTGATGGCATCATTACAATTGATTCAAAAGGCATTATTATTAGTGTCAATGAAGCAGTATTAAAGTTATTAGAATGGCCAACAGAGGAGTTGATCGGTAAAAATGTTAAAATGATTGTACCCTTGCCTTATCAACATAATCATGATCAATTTATTGAAAACTATTTAAAAACTCGAGATGCAAAAATCATAGGATCAGGTCGAGAAGTTGAAGCGCTCACTAAAAGTGGCGAAAGAATTCCAGTACGCCTTGGCATAGGACACGTAGAATTAAATAATGAGCATATGTTTGTGGCTTTTATTACCGATTTGCGCGAACGCAAAGCAATGGAAAATGCGTTACGTCAAAAGGAATCTAAAATACGTTCGTTGGTTACTAATATTCCAGGTATTGCTTATCGATGTTTAGATAAACCAGGCTGGCCCAACGTATTTATTAATGACGAAGTAGAAAAAATGTTGGGTTACCCCGCTGAAGATTTTCTATTACCTAATCCTAAACATGGTATTGGTGATTTTGTACACCCTGAAGATATGCCAATCATTCTTAATGCTGATTTACGCCACCCTGATGGTTATCAACTCGAATTCAGAGTGATTGATCGATATAACACAATAAAATGGGTTTTAGGATATGGCCGATCCATCAAAGATGAAAATTCTGAAGACTATTATCTTGATGGTTTTATTATGGACATTAGCGACCGTAAAAGAATGGAAACGGCATTAATTGCAGAGAAAGAAAAAGCAGAACAAGCCGCCGCGACCAGAGCCGCATTTTTGGCTAATATGAGCCATGAAATTCGCACGCCAATGAACGCTATTATCGGGTTTAGTGAGATTTTATTAGATAATGAATTAAGTAACGACCAAAGAAAACAGCTGAATACCATCAATCAGTCTGCAAAATCATTATTGCATATTTTAAATGATATCCTTGATAGTTCAAAATTAGAAAAAGGTAAGTTTCAATTAGAGTATCGTGATTTTTCATTAGTAGAAGAAGTGGATTCTGTCGTATCAACGCTGTGGTTACAAGCTCAACAAAAAGGCTTAGAAATTAATCTCAATATAGAAAAAAATATTCAACGTTTTTACAATGGAGTACCCGATAGACTAAGACAAGTACTAACCAACCTTCTCGGTAATGCAATAAAATTTACAGAGCAAGGCCATGTAACAATTGAGATCAAAAGTAATCACCCCAATTTCTTAACATTCTCTGTTTCCGATACTGGCATTGGTATGACAGCTGAGCAATTAGAGACAATATTTGATGCGTTTGCTCAAGCAGATGAATCCATGAGTCGCCGCTTTGGTGGGACTGGACTCGGCACAACTATCAGCAAACAGTTGGTAGAATTAATGGGTGGCTCAATTTCAGCTAATAGTGAACATGGTAAAGGCTCAACATTTGAATTCACTGTTCCGATTAAAAGTGCCACATCATCAGCAGCTCTACAAAGCAAACAAGTCCATGCCGAATTACCGCAGCTTAGTATATTGGTAGTGGATGATATAGAACAAAACATTGATTTACTGAGCTTAATTTTAAAACGTAATCACCATGTTATTTCCGTTGCAAGGAATGGCGAGCAGGCATTGCTTAAAATGGAAAGTGAGTTATTTGATCTGGTATTAATGGATATACAGATGCCAATAATGGATGGATTAACTGCGTCCAAGAAAAGACGAGAATACGAAGTAGAAAATGGTTTACCAAGGTTACCTATTATTGCATTAACCGCCAGTGTATTACCTCAAGACAAAAAATCAGCTAATGAAGCCGGAATGGATGGTTTTGCCAACAAACCGATAGATATTAGTCAATTAATGGGGGAAATTAACAAAACCCTCTTATCTTCTGACATTGAAATAGTAAAAAAAGAGCCTATCTCAACGCAGCAATCAGCGATTGACCTTGAAAAAGGTATTGATTTATGGGGCTCAAAAACGGCTTTATTTAACGAAGTGAAACGTTTTTTAAGTCAATCTGAAAATGATATAAATTCATTGCAGTCACTAATAACAGATAAAGACTGGAAGACGATAGAAAGTCTGGCACATAAATATAAAGGTGTTGTTGGTAATTTAGCACTTAACAGGCTAATGCAAGTTTTTGCAAAGTTAGAAAAAACCTCACGTAAACAGTTACAAAATGAAGCATTAGAGCTGATTGAAAACATTAAAGATGAGATTGAATCAATCACTCGCTGTAGTAACAAAATGAGCATAAAAGCACATCAAAAAATTGAAACAGATAATAAGGTAAACTTTAATAGTGAACTACTTGAAGCATTATTAAAACTTGAGCAGCATGTTATCAATAATGAGTTTGATGAAAACCTGCTCGACCTATTACAACAGCTACAATCAGGTTACGACAAAGAAATTAACGCTATCGTGACTGCATGTAATGATTTTGATTTTGATTTAGCTACAAATCAAATTAGAGCACTTATTAGCTCATTACAGCCTCAAACTTAAATTATTTCACAGGTAAAACAGATGCAAAGTAGTAAACAAAATGTGCTTATTATTGATGACGAGCCTATCAATTTAAAGGTCCTAAATAATATCCTAAAAGATGTTTATAAACTCACTTTTGCAAAAAGTGGGCCTGAAGCATTACGCTTAATTGAGAAAGAAAAACCTGACTTAATTTTACTCGATGTCATGATGCCTGAAATGACGGGTTATGAAGTCTGTGAGTACCTGAAACAAAATCCTTCCTATAAATCGATACCTATCATTTTTGTAACTGCCTTAAACGATGCTGTTGATGAAGCGAAAGGATTAAATATAGGTGCGGTAGATTATATTTCTAAACCAGTGACACCGGCCGTTGTAAAAGCAAGAGTTAAAACCCACCTATCATTGGTTGATGTAGAGGAATTAAAACGCACGCGCTTACAAGTGATCCAACGCTTAGGCAGAGCAGCAGAATATAAAGATAATGAAACAGGTATGCATGTCATGCGTATGAGCCATTACTCTAAAGTCATTTCATTAGCATATGGGCATTCAGCAAAAGATGCTGATGCTTTATTTCATGCTGCGCCTATGCATGATATTGGCAAAATCGGTATTCCAGATAGCATCATGCTTAAACCAGGCAAGCTAACAGATGCAGAATTTGCAGAAATGAAAAAGCACCCTGAAATAGGTGCTGAGATATTAGGTGAATCTGACTCAGATTTAATTGAATTAGCTAAAATAGTAGCAATGACACACCATGAAAAATGGGATGGCACAGGCTACCCTAAACAGTTAAAAGGTGAAGAAATTCCAATTGAAGGTCGAATAGTCGCACTTGCTGACGTATTTGATGCACTAACGAGTGTTCGTCCCTATAAGGATGCGTGGCCAATTGAACAAGCTGTTGATTTTATTACCTCACAAAAAAACAAACATTTTGATCCTGAACTTGTCGATTTATTTGTACAGGAACTTGATCAGATGATTAAAATCAAAAATCGTTGGAAAGATTGAGCATTGCAGCGATTTACAGTGCTTTCGTAGTAATAAATAATAAAGTAAAATAATAATTGTTTTGAAGCGATTGTATAAATTAAGAAATTTTTTCAATAATATTATTGCACTTAGTAGCGGGCCATTATTTGAAAAATAATGGATGATTAAACAGACTTCATTAACAAAATAAGCCATAATCCGCGCTTACAAAAACTCAGGTGCTCAAAAATCCACCGCCTGTGTACTTAATTGACAAAAATACTGTTTCAGGAATTTAACTATGTCCCAAGTTGGCACTCTTTTTATTGTATCCGCCCCAAGTGGCGCAGGAAAGTCCAGTTTAATTAAAGCGCTATTAGCCGAAAAAAACGACCACCCTGCTCAAGTATCAGTTTCACATACAACACGCTCACCACGTCCTGGTGAAGTTGATGGCGAACATTATCACTTTGTAAATGAAGCAGAATTTAAACAACTAATTGCAGAGAATGCTTTTTTTGAATGGGCTGAAGTTTTTGGTAATTATTACGGTACTTCACGCTTCACAATTGAAAAATCTTTAGCACAAGGCATTGATATCATGCTAGATATTGATTGGCAAGGTGCTCGCCAGGTACATAAAGTAATGCCTAATGCAAAAGGCATTTTCATTTTACCTCCAAGCCGCACAGAGTTAGAAGCGCGTTTAAACAAACGTGGCCAAGACAGTGCAGAAGTGATTGCACAACGTATGGAAAAAGCGCAATCAGAGATGTCACACTATAAAGAATACGATTATTTAATCGTCAATGACGATTTTGATACAGCTACACAGGAGTTTTCTGCTATTGTACGCGCATTGCGTAACGAGCAAGAAAAACAAGCAATTAAACACCGTAAAACCATCAAAGAGTTATTAGAGGTATAGTTTCTATACCAAGGTGCTGGATCAATTAGTATTTTGCACATATAATAACCGCCCTTTTTTATGTAATTAACTTTTGGAGTTCAGCAATGGCACGAGTAACCGTTGAAGATGCAGTAAATGTAGTAGGCAACCGTTTTGATCTAATCTTAATGGCTTCTCGCCGAGCTCGCCAGCTTGCTACTGGAGGTAAAACACCTTTAGTTGATCCAGAGAATGACAAACCAACCGTAATTGCTTTACGTGAAATTGAAGAAAACTTAATTACTAATGAATTAATGGATATTCAAGATCGCCAAGAAAGACATGAAAAACAAGCGGCTGAACTAGCTGCTGTAGCTGCAATTGCTGAAGGTCGTGGTTAAATACCAATAGACTTTATGAATGTGAAGAAACGCTGATCATGTAAATGCTCAGCGTTTTTTTATGGCTTGAAAAAATCGTCAGGAATACATTTTGCTTACTTTATTAACCCCTACTCTCGCTATCCTCATTGGTTTTGTATTACTTATTTGGAGTGCAGATAAGTTCGTCTTAGGCGCTTCTAATACAGCACGCAGCTTTTCAATTTCACCACTCATTGTAGGTGTTGTTATTGTTGGTTTAGGTACCTCTGCACCCGAAATGCTAGTATCTGCTATGGCAGCTGCAGATGGTAATACTGGTTTATCCATTGGTAATGCTATCGGCTCTAACATCACTAATATTGGTTTAATGTTAGGCGTTACTGCGCTGTTTTACCCCTTGCATATCCATTCAAAGCTGCTGAAACGCGAAATGCCAGTTTTACTCGCCATTATTGCCTTAAGCTACTTTATGCTATGGGATAGGGATCTAAGTTTTATTAATGGTTTAATATTAATAATCCTGATGTTTTTAATGTTAACTTTTACCGTTTGGGAAGCAAAAAGTCATACTGATGATAGCCTATCACAGGAGATTTTAGATGAATTACCTGAACAGGTTAGTAAAGGTGAAGCAATCAAATGGTTGCTTATTGGTATTCTAGTCTTGATCGCCTCTTCTCGCATATTAGTCTGGGGAGCCGTTGAAATTGCAGAATACTTCCAAGTCAGTGATTTAATTATTGGGTTAACCATTGTTGCCATTGGCACGAGTTTACCTGAGTTAGCAGCGACGATTGCCGCGGCCCGTAAAAAAGAATATGACCTCGCATTAGGTAATATCATTGGTTCCAACATCTTCAATATCTTGGGTGTAATGGCGTTACCGGGGCTTATCCACCCAGGTACCTTTGACAGTGCCGTATTAACACGTGATTACCCAGTCATGCTTAGTTTAACCGTCGCATTACTTATTTTCTCTATTGCTTGGCGTAAGGGGAAAACAGGAGTATTAGCACGTTTTGAAGGTGCTTTATTATTAGTCGGGTATATTGCGTATATGTTTTGGCTATATCAAGACATGGCCACTGTTGCTGTATAAAGAAGCTTAACAAGCAATGAAACTAAAAAAGGCGCTTAAACAATTAATTTAAGCGCCTTTTTATATTATTGTTTTTTAAAATAAAGGCTTAGCTAGCATTACGTGCTGGTAAGGTTTTAGCATGAGTGATGTATAAAGCCATTCCTGTAAAAACTAATCCCCCGACTAAGTTACCTAAGGTTACGGGTAGTTGATTCCACGTTAACCAATCCATAATAGTAAAGTCAGCACCTAACATCATACCAATTGGGAATAAAAACATATTAACCACTGCATGTTCAAAAACTAATGCAAAGAAGATGAAGATAGGGAACCACATTGCTAATGTTTTACCGCTTACTGACTTTGATAGCATCGCGCCAACAACACCTAAACAAACAAACCAGTTACATAGAATACCTTTTACAAAAGCCGTTATCCAACCGTCCATTCCATGTTCAGCGAAACCAAGTGAACGGGCAGTAGATGCTTTAATAAAGGCTTGACCTACCACGCCCGGTTCAATACTAAAATTCATTGTAAACGTTAATGTTATTAAAAAAGCGACACTGACGGCACCAATTAAATTACCTAAACCTACTAATAACCAGTTACGTAATACCCCAGCTTTAGTGACACCTTTACGTTTATCAAATAATGCTAATGGTGCTAATGCAAATACTGCAGTTAATAAGTCAAAGCCCATGAGGTTTAAAGTGACAAATCCTACAGGGAAGACTAATGCACCAACAATGGGAACACCTGTTTGTACTGCGGCTGTAATGGCAACAACAACAGCGACCGCTAAAATAGCCCCTGCCATGATGCCACGAATGATAGTATCTCGTGTTGACATGAATACTTTACTTTCGCCAGCATCGATCATAGTTTGAACAAATTCAGCAGGTTTAATGTAAGACATAGTTAAGTCCCTATAGTTAAGATTAAAGTTAAAATTGAATGGTGAAAGACTCCTTACCTACTTACTACTTTGAAGTAAATAAAATAAGTAAGGAGCATTTAAGCTATTAAATCTTCGTACTTTTAAACTTGGACTTCAATTTTTCCCTCTTTAATACGGGTTTTATAAGTGACCACTGATACATCTTGATTTTCTAAGCATGAACCATTAACTAAATTAAAACGTTGTTTTTTAAGTGGTGAAGCAACCCATAACTGCTCTTGATGCTCACAAATAATACCTCTAGATAACACATTTGCACGGGCAAATGGGTCCATATTATCCATCGCAAATACTTGTTCATTATCATGAGGGCGAAAGATAGCTAGTTGCTTACCTTCGATTAATGCACACACACCTGTCGCCGGGTAAATGTTGTCTAATGCACAGACTTGGGTCCATTTGCTCATTTCACTTGCTCCAAGTTAATTTGGTATACAGGGGCTTTTTCTTCGCTAAATGCAGGCCGTTTTTGACCGCGCTCAGGTGTAAATACAACATTATGATCCTGTTGATCACTATTAATAAAGTGTGAGAAGCGTGATAGTTGTTGCTGGTCAGACAAGGCTGTTGTCCATTCACACTGAAAACTCTTTATTGCTTCCAGCATCTCTTTTTCAAGCTGTTCGTTAATGCCTAGTCTGTCATTTGCAATTACATCTTGTAAGTATTCAATACCACCTTCAAGATTTTGTAACCATACTGAAGTACGTGTTAATTTATCAGCAGTACGTACATAGAACATCATGAAACGATCTACATATTTCACTAATGTTTCTTTATCTAAATCAGACGCAAGCAATGAAGCATGCTGTGGTTTCATACCTCCATTACCACAAACATAAAGGTTCCAGCCTTTATCTGTTGCAATAATACCTACATCTTTACCCTGCGCTTCAGCACATTCACGCGTACAACCTGACACACCAAATTTGATTTTATGAGGAGTACGTAAACCTTTGTAACGATGTTCAAGTTCAACACCTAAACCAACACTATCTTGCACGCCAAAGCGGCACCAAGTACTACCCACACAAGTTTTAACCATACGCAATGCTTTAGCATAAGCCTGGCCAGTTTCAAAGCCTGCATCGATTAATTGCTGCCAAATATCAGGCAAATCACTTTTATGTGCACCAAATAACCCGATACGTTGAGCACCCGTTATTTTTGTATACAGTTCATATTGTGCAGCAACTTTAGCTACCACAGCCAAACCTTGAGGTGTTACTTCACCACCCGCCATACGAGGGATAACAGAATAAGACCCGTCTTTTTGCATGTTCCCTAAGAAAATATCATTGGTATCTTGTAAGCCGTTGTTATCTTTTGTTAATACAAAGTCATTCCAACAAGAAGCTAATATTGAACCAACAGTTGGCTTACAAACTTCACAACCGTAGCCTTTACCATATTTATGTAATAAATCTTTAAAGGTTTTAATGCCACCAATACGGATCAAGTGAAACAACTCTTGGCGAGAATACTCAAAATGCTCACAAATATGGTTTTTAACTTCAACACCTTGTTTTTTTAATTCAGCATTTAAAACTTGGGTAATTAAGGGTACACAACCACCGCAACCGGTACCTGCTTTGGTTTCCATTTTAATTGCGCCGATGGTGGTATAGCCTGCTGCAACCGCATCAGAAATATCAGATTTTTTGACATCAAAACACGAACATACTTGTGCTGTTTCAGGTAACGCGTCTACGCCTAAGCCTACTTTTTCTGCACCAGAGTGGCTTGGTAATATAAGCGTGTCGGGGTGCTTTGGCAGTTCAATACCATTTAATTTATATTGTAATAAATCGCTGTAACTAGTGGTATCTCCGACTAAAACGGCCCCCAATAACTGTTTACCATCTTCTGAAACGATAAGGCGTTTATAGATTGATTTGTTACCATCTAAGTAAACGTAACTTTTACAGTTTGGTGTGCGCCCATTAGCATCTCCGATGCTCCCAACATCAACACCTAACAGTTTTAATTTTGCGCTCATATCAGCGCCTGTAAATGTATTATCCTTACCTAATAAGGTATCAACAGCTACCTTTGCCATATTGTAACCAGGAGCCACTAAACCAAAGAATTTTTCATTCCATGATGCACACTCACCAATCGCAACTATATCTGGGTCAGAAGTAATACATTGGTCATCGATAGCAATACCACCACGACGAGCTGTCGCTAAGCCACATTGTTTTGCTAACTTATCTTGCGGGCGAATGCCGGTGGAGAATACAATAAAGTCGACTTCTAACTCACTACCATCAGCAAATTTCATGGTATTACGAGCAGTCTCACCTGAAGCAATAATCTCTTTAGTATTTTTTCCCGTATGAACATTCACACCAATACTTTCAATTTTATTACGTAATATTTGGCCACCTTGTTGATCTAATTGCTCTGCCATTAATACTGGTGCAAATTCAATAACATGTGTTTCCACACCAAGAGCTTTTAATGCACCTGCTGCTTCTAACCCTAATAAACCACCACCCACAACAACACCGCTTTTACTTCGGCGAGCCGTTTTTTCAATGGCATTTAAATCTTCAATAGTACGGTATACAAAACAATCTTTGCTTTCGTTACCTTTAATGGTCGGTACCCATGGGTAAGATCCGGTTGCCATCACTAATTTATCGTAGAAAATGGCACGGCCAGTTTGGGAATGGATCACCTTTTCTGCACGGTTAATGGTTAAGGCACGTTCACCAACAAATACCTCAATATTGTGTTTTTGATAATAACCTTCTTTTACTAGCGATAATTCATCTGCTGTATGATGAGAGAAATACGAAGATAGATGCACTCGGTCGTATGCAACACGAGGTTCCTCACAGAAAGTAATAACATCGAAATGATCTAAACCACCCTTATCAACAAACTCTTCAATGAAACGGTGACCAACCATACCATTGCCAATAATGACTAACTTTTCTTTGCTCATAATTTCCTCATTCACCAAGTAACACCAAATTCCAGTGAAAGATAACCTAACTCGGCAAATGTAAATTGATAGATATCAAGAGAAGTGGCATGAATGTTAATACTGAACATTTAAAAGCTAGTTTTTTAAAAAAACACAATAAAAACCTTTTAATTTATAAGGTTATTGAGAGGTTTATCAAACTTTAAACAGATTTTAAACAATAAAGAGTGATTATTCTAAGGAGGCTATCTTAATAATACTCTATATAGAGGTCGTTAATAGTGATGACTAACAGATGACATGGTAGATATCAGGATAAATAAATTGGTAATCTAACTGAGTTTTAACTTTCTCATTACATATCACTTTATTGCCACTTTGCTCTGTAAATAAGCAATTAGGCTCAGCATAACCCAATGATCTTGCCATGGTGGAGTAATAGTCTTTTTTAGTGGGATGATTATCTGCACAGCCGTTAAAAACCTCCCCCCAAGCTTCTTGATCCAAGACCGTTTTAATTAACTTAATGCAATCAAGTTGATGAATAAGATTAACTTTAGCATTAGCATCTTTGATACTTTTACCTGTAGCAAAAAAGCGTCCAGGGTGGCGTTTCGGACCAATTAATCCTGCGAACCGAATCACCGTACAATCAAAATGAGTATTTTCCATGAACAGTCTTTCGATTTTTCTAAGATTAGTTTCATCCACTATTGGGTCACTCTCTTTACATACCCCCTGATCGTTGGCATATACCGAAGTAGAGCTAATGAATAGAACATGTTTAATAGCGCTTATTTCAATCTCAGCAATGAGATCTTCGAATGCACTCTGCACCTTACAAGTAATATTGATAATTAAAGTATTAGCTTGTAGAAAATCTTGGATTTGCTGTGATGTTTTTTCAATATCAATTATATAAGATTTAATATTCAGCTCATTTAACTGTGCTGCTTTATCAGCGCCTCGAGTGGATAAATAAACATTTAGACCGTCACTTTGTAAACTCTCGGCTAATGGCAACCCTAACCAACCGCTGCCTAATATACTGATTGACTCTTTATTATTGATCAACTTTGCCACCTATTTTACTGAAAATAATCGAACAATCTCAGTTTAACTAAAAAAACAGCTAACAGTTATAATACAGCTAATAATTATGACTGTGATGGTTTTATTTGTTTACGGCGTAATTCGCTATTAACAATAATAGCCTCCTTACGTGAATCGAGTGCTTGCGACCATTCTGTAATTTCATCTAAGCTACGAAAACAACCTAAACAAATATCTTTTTCGTTTAGGCAGCAGTTACAAATGCATGGAGAAGGCGGGGTACTCATATTTCTTCCTTAATAAATTATTCGAGGCGTTATGATCTCTTTTATGCACCTCTTGGATCGGTTACAATTTTACTTTAATAATTCGATGATAAAGAGAAATAAATGAAAATAATTCGTTGGCTATTAGGTCGTTTAATTTTAACGCTAAATTTTGTTTTTGCACCCAAGAAACTTAAACGAGAAGCCGCTCTGCAACAGAAAATAGATCAAGAAACTAAAAACTTACAGTTATTTCAATTTGAGGCTTGCCCTTTTTGCGTCAAAGTTCGTCGTGCAATACGCAAAAATTCCTTAAACATTAAATTAATAGATGCAAAAAAAGCGCAAAACAAACAATTACTAGCAGAACAAGGTGGCAAAGTTAAAGTGCCTTGTTTACGTATTGAAGAAAACAATAACGTAACTTGGATGTATGAGTCTTCAGACATCATTAATTATTTAGAAAACAGATTTTCTTAATATAAACCTCCATCATAACAAATATGATGGAGGGGCTATTTTCACCTGCTAATGGTGATGATGATGCTCTAACAAGCTTTTAGGTAATAATTCTGCAATAAATGCGCGCGCGCCTCGACGTAAAAATGAAGCAAAATATAACACTAAAATAACGGCTAAACTGGCAGTGTGCCACCAAGAAAAATCCGAATCTAACTCACCTAACCACGGAAGTGGGAAAGCATCTATATATTGGTTTAATGATAAACCAATGAAGAAAGCTGCTACCAACATCACCATTGCAAAAGCAAAGGCAGCAAAATAACCTTGTTGAAGCCTTAATTTTTTTAGTAGTTCCAAGCTAATACTTGGCCCTATTAATAAACAAGCAATCGCAGCTCCAGGGGATAAACCAGCCATTAACATAACCGCAATGATAGGTGTCATACCCGTTGCACATAATGCAAAAGGAAAGGCGAGCACTATCATCACTAAAACTTGTAACCATAAAGCTTGTTCAAAAAATGCCCAAGCAGGCGTTGCAGATAAGGTAGCAGCTAAAGCCCAACCAAAAATAACCCAAGGTGCAGTATGATCCAACTGGTGTTGATAACCTTGTTTTATCGCAGTAATTAAGCGAGAGGTAGGTTTACCACCCTGACAGCTTTGTGCCACAACTGCTGAAATTGGATTTTTAAAGTGTCGTCCTAATAACCATGCAATTAACGTTGCAAATACCACCGCAAAAGCAATGCGTAAAAGAACCAGTTGCTCACCTAAAAGGGGAATAGAAATTAAGATGGCATCAAACCCAATAATTGGTGTTGCAATTAAAAAAGCAGTCGCAAAAGTCTGATTAGCGCCTAAACCTAGCAGTTGCTGGTGCATTTTACTGGCCGCAGGCGAACAAACTGGTAAAGGTAATCCATAAAAGACACCTTTTATCGCATCTTTAAAATAGCTTTTATTACCCTGAGCAGGTAACACATTCAAAGTCGGTTTAAAATAATGCATCAAACCACTTAATAAATAAGCAAATAGCAGCATAGGTGCGCTGTATAGTGCTAACTTTGTAAAGTTGACTAATGTTAAAGCAGTATTATGTTGCTGATGAAGCGCTTCACTTTCTACGTTATTTCCATGCTCTGTATCTACTTCGTGATCATCTATTACATCTTCTTCATGGTCACTATGACCAATTGTTGAGTCAAGATTCCCATCATGATCACTGTGCAACTCTGTTATAGCAATATGCTCTACTATTGTATCGGTATGTTCTTCATGATCGTTATGTTCCTCGATTGTAGCTATATGCTCTTGGTGATAGTTTTCTGTGTCATGTTGATGGCTGGCATGTTGTTCCATCCCTTGATTAGTTTCATTTTCATGATCGTGTTGAATGTAACCTAACCAATGTGGCAATAGTATAAAACCTAACGTAATTAATCCGAGTAAACTACCTGTGCCAGCTGCATACTTATGCTCTTTTTGATTGCCAACGTGATGCTTTTTATGATGATGTAGATAAGGCCTATGCAAAACAACATGCATAATCGATCCCATCACAAAAGCTTGAAACCATGCTAGTAATTGCCCATCTAACTGCGCCATTGATAATTCTGCATAAGATGCACCAAGTAAGGTTGCAGCAGCCATACTAGTTAAAACTATAAAGGGTAAAACAACGCCATATTGCGGGCGCAATAACCACCAAATAGTTAAACCTACAGGGAAACGATGTAATAACACACCAAGTGCAAGTAACCACCCAGTATGATTATTTTGATCAGTTAATAAAACAGTGCCATCAATACTTGCGTGAAGCACTAGGCCTAACACCCCTAGCAATAAGGTTGTATTGTGCGCTTTATCGGCCGCTTTATGGAAGTATTTTTCTATTAGAGATGGCATCAATAAACCGAGCCCAGTCAGTACTAATACTAATAAACCACCTTCATATAATAACTCAGGCAAAATATGAAATAATACTAAACCAGAGATACTTACAAATATAAAAGCATCTAACAGATCTAACCAACCAGGTTGGCGCTGTAATAAGCGGTAAGTGACTGGGCCTAGAAATAAGGCAAAAATACTTAGAGTGAGCAACATAAAAAAACCAGTTATATTAAAAATGTTATAATATAACATTTTAAAATAACTGGCTATAAAAATAGCTTAATAAAAATAATTTTATTGTGATGCTAAATTATTTTCAATTAATGCAATATAGTCGCGCTGTGCTTCTAAGTTAAAAGCATTAGGTCTTAATTTTTGAATCCGTTTAACAACTTTATTTAAAGCTTCCCCGCGCTCTAATAAAATTTGAGCCGCTATCAAGCCTGTTCGACCTGATCCTCCTTTACAGTGAATCGCAATGCTCTTTTCATTTTCTAGTAGGCGGTGAATAGCTGGACCTGCAGTTTGCCATAACGTGTTGAAAGTTTGATCGGGCGTTTGATCATCAGTGACCGGTAGATGGAACCAAGACAGACCTAAAGATTTTGTGGTCGCACCAATTTCATTTAATGATAAAGCTTGAAGCTCTTTCTCTGTCATCAATGTAATAACGGCATTCGCCCCATATTGTTTTAAAGCCTGTAAAGCGGGTTTTAATGGAAGCTCTTTGCTACCAGGACACGGTGTTAATAATAATTTAGCATTGCTGTTTTCAATACTTAAAGGGAAGATGGAATGTAAACTCATTAAAGTACCTGCCTAAAAAGTAAAAGTAAAAAAGTAAGCCAAAACTTACTTTTTAAATATACTCGCTAGCGATGACAGATTTATGATTGCTCAGTCATAAAATCTGCCATTATTGAGCGGCAAACTCTAAACCTTGACGATAATAAACATTTGCTTGCTCAAGCTTATTTTCTTGCTCTAATAGAGAAGCTAATAATTTGTAATCACCGACATTAGGTAAAGACTTAAGACTTTCTATAAGATGGTTGATAGCCGCTTCGTTATGGCCTTCTTTTAATTTTAAATGTGCTAAAGCTTGATGGATATAATCTGCATGTACTGATTTTTTTAACTGTTTTTCAAGAAAAGTGATAATAGGGTAATAATCTGTTACTTGTATTTTTTGTAAGTAAGGTAATAACGGCAATGAAAATTGACGATGTAATTTATCTAATAAAAACTCTTGTGCGACTTTTCCACGATCATGCTCAATTAAAGCAGTTAACATTGCTTCTTGGTAAGAAAGTTCTTTACGCATCCAACGTGCAACATCTTTATGCCAATAGTCATTAAGCAACTGTCCACTTTCTAGTGCGAGTTGTTTAAATAACTGTTGATGAGCATAAAGCTCTAGGTCAGCAAATTCTTGATCATCTAATTCAATCAATTTACGTTGTGAATTGATCAATGTTATCAACTTTTTCCATTCATCAAGCGCTGGATAAATAGCAACGTAGTGCTGTAAAACTTTTTTGTTTTTTGGGAAACTCTGATCTAATTCGCTTAACGTAGCTAGTGCATTTTCAAATTGCTTAGCATCGATTTGTAATTCAGCCCACACTAATCCAACCGCTAGTTTACAACCAGGGTGCGCATTAGCTAACTGTAGGTAGTCATCACGTTGATTAAAATCACCATTTTTGTGTGACGCGCGTGCCGCTGCAATATAAGTAAGAGCTGGTGCTTCACTGCGTTCTGCCGATTTAGATAATAACTTTTGAGCTTGTTTTGTATTTCCCTCTAATAAAGCAAGCATCCCTAGTAGACTATTCTTTTGAGCTTTACGAGTTTTTCTTTGTCCAAACCAGCCTCGAGTAAAGCTACTCATTGAGAGAAGCTTACGTAATGTCCACTCAAGCATTAACAAGATAAAATAAAATACAATGATAACAAGCGAGGCATTGATCAGTGTCATTTCATAAGTTGTGTAACTATCGAATGAGACTAAAATATAACCTTTATGCGCACTTAATTCAGGTGCAAAAATTAATGCTGCTAACAAAAGAATGACAATAATTAAAACTCGAATCATAATAATTACTCCGCACTTTCAATAGTAAGTGACTTGCTAATTCGTTGTTTAAGAATACGCGAAAGCAACGGCGCACTTTTGAATTGATCAGGGTAAGTTATAGAGACTGTTTGCTTACTGAGCCTTTTGATTGAAGTATGAAATTGCTCTGTCCCTTTATCTTCCATATCATAATAAAGCTCAATTAACTTTAATGCATTTTGTAAAGCAAGATCATAGATATCTTGCTGCTCTCGATAAACTGCAAACTCCGCTTTAGATAAAGTATTTCTCAAATTCTCTTTCAAATACCAAGATTGTTGTGGTGATAATAATGCCTCAACTGGCGTATCTCTGTGAGAAATGACAATAAAACTCTCAACAAAGGTATCCCAAGATTTATTAAGGTTAGCTTCCCAATCAGCAACATCGGTAGATACCGGCCCATCTTCAGCTGGACTAACCTCTGTCATTTTTGAACCAGCAATCATAAGCTTATCAATACGACGTTCCAAACTAGATAACGCTAGGACAAGGTTATCAGGATCTCTCTTAGGCAATGCCTCCAACATATTAATATCTTCAAGCACAGCACGACGCAAAGGATTTAAACTTGGATCACCCATTTCAACAATTCGCTGATCAGCGGCAACCAAAAGTGAAATAGTTGTTGTTAAATCATGTTCTAACCATAATTTACGACCCGATAAATTAATTAAATATTCAACTTCAGATAAGATCCAATCACTTGGATGGCGAATATTTGTCTCTGCCATATTACGTTGTAAAGCTTGCATATCTGAACTGAATAATTTGCTTTTATTTTGAGCATCTAATAGTTGGATATTTAACTGCTCAACCTGCGTTTTAACATTATCATTTAACATTTTACTTTGTTGGAACTGTTTCTCTTGTTGTTCTACTTGAGATGCTAATTGGCTAGTTAATGTTTCAATCTTTTCCTTATAAACCATATTCGTGACTGAATTGTTTTTATAAAGATAATAACCAAACACTATAATGAATAATGAAAGTAAAATAGAGATAATAACAATGACAATAAGAAGCCGCGAAGATTTTTTAGGTTTATCATTAACCACTTCCGGTTCAACTTCAGGAGACGCTAAGATATTTTGAGTTTCAGTATTAGTATTAGTATCAGTCATAACTTTCCTATTTAAAAAACAAATGGACTATATACGTTGCCATTATCTGCTTTGAAAAATTCTACTATGTGCTCTGTATGTAAACTAGGTAAAAGCACAACATGTTTAGCCTCTAACATAGAAGCTTGTTCAGCAACTCGTTGACTTGGGACATAAAAAATTAAGTCGGACAACCAACTTTTATCGCTGGTTGGTACTAAAGTAAATAATTGATTTAAGACCTCTACGCTACTGATAATAACACCATTTATAGCGGCTTGTTTCCAATTATTAACTAATTGTTGACCGTTAAGGTCAATCTTAATACGTTTATAGGTTTGCAAGAAATCCACTATTGCACCTCGTGCAAGCAACGTTTCTTCTAAGAGTTCACGTCCACCTTCACCTCGTAAAATTAAAATTCTTTTATTTTTAATTGATTGTAGTACTTCAAGACCCAATAAACCTTCACTATCAAACCGAATAGAAGGATACTTCACAATTTGTCCTGTTGCTTGGCTAAGTTGTTTTTGTGTTGATTGGCCAACTGCCAAATAAATAGCGATAGGCCAATCAGTATTAATTTTTTGTTGTGCATATTTTACCGCATTACCACTCACAGCTATCACCAAGTCGTAACTGCCGCTTAAAAACGTATTAAGCGTTTCTGAATCATTTAAAGCTTCAACAGTTAACAGAGGCTGCGCAACAGCAAAGCAGCCAATATCATTCAAACTATCAACTAACCGCTCTGCATGAGGAGAAAAACGAGTAATTAATAATCGTGGAACGGGTTTCACTTATACACTTCGTTTAAAATTTCTTTGGCACCAGCATCTAATAATTGTTGAGCTAATGACTCTCCTAACTGATGCGCTTGGCTAATATGGCCAGTGATATCTTTTCTTATGATTTCTTTACCATCAACGCTACCTACTAACCCCCTCAAGAATAATTGGTCATTACCTTGCAACAAAGCAAAACTGCCTATAGGTACTTGACAGCCACCTTCAAGAGCTAAATTCATTGCTCGTTCAGCAGTGACTCGTATCCGAGTATCACGGTGATCTAATGGTGCAAGTAATGCAATAGTATCAGCATCGTCTAATCGACACTCTATACCAACGGCACCTTGCCCTACGGCAGGTAAGCTTAATTCTGGTTCAATATAACTAGCAATACGAGAATCCATATCTAAGCGGATTAAACCGGCAGCAGCAAGAATAATCGCATCATATTCTCCATCATCTAATTTACGTAAACGTGTATTTACATTTCCGCGTAAATCTTTAATCTTTATATCTGGTCGTAACTCACTAATTTGGCATTGACGTCTTAAACTACAAGTACCAACAGTAGCACCTTCAGGTAAATCAGCTAATTGTTTAAAATTATTAGAAACAAAAGCGTCACGCGGATCTTCACGTTCACAAATAATACTTAGCCCCAAACCTTCTGGAAAATCTACAGGGACATCTTTCATTGAGTGTACCGCTATATCAGCACGCTTCTCTAAAATGGCCACTTCTAACTCTTTAACAAATAAACCTTTACCACCCACCTTCGCTAACGGAGTATCTAAGATGATATCGCCCTTTGTTTTCATTGGTAGCAACTCGACAGTTAAGTCTTGATGATGCTTTAATAATTCAGCTTTAACAAAGTTAGCCTGCCACATCGCTAAAGGGCTATGGCGTGTTGCAATTCGAATGATTTTTTTTGACATGAGATTTTCTCTAACAAAGGGAGATTTTATGCTATCAAAAACAAAACAATGATCCAGAGAAATATTTGATAAAGGCGTAAAGTTAGAGTTAAAGCCTAAATTTTAAGCACAATAAGCTATTTATTTTTTAACAGACACTGAACTAGCTAATAAAGAACGATTTTTATAATCGATATAACGTTATTTAAAACTGTCCGTTAGAGAAAAAGAGTCGCGTTTTACTTTTCTAAAACTCAATTACAATAATATAGCGTTAAAGGTTCACCCTATAGGTTCTTATTGTAGTTATTTATCACAAACATTTCTTTGCTAATTTTCAATCTACACTAGCTATCAATTAAGCTTTACCATAGCCTTTTTGATCAGCCATATTGCAAAGGCCTCGTCCACTAATAAAGCAATCATTTGACCTTGTCTGTCGGCCAACTACCAGGGCACGCAGAGCTTAGTCCGATCATAAACTGATACGGTAACATCATTCGTCCCTATCAACCACACTAAAGGG
>TARA_R110001583_G_scaffold91955_2_pt1 | contig 34081 bp, 29 predicted proteins | sample TARA_R110001583 | Tara Oceans TARA_R110001583 (sample SAMEA4398432) | marine metagenome | biome: Polar Biome; feature: [MES] marine water layer (ENVO:01000295) within the mesopelagic zone...; material: water (ENVO:00002006), including particulate matter (ENVO:01000060) such as...... | reverse complement strand
TGAGCTGGCAAAATGGGTCATATTAAAGGAAACGTGCTTTAGTTGTTTAGTCGAGGGGAAATTAAGATGTTGCGCTGGCCCGCCGCGCCAGTGCCGTTATCAGCCCTGCCGCGATCAAAACAGACCCGCCAGCCCGGCCCATAAGTTGCATGGCGCGCGGGCTGCGGAATTTTTCGCGCATTGTGCCCGCAGCCAGAGCCCATAATAAAATATTTACGGTAGCCAGGCTGACAAAGGTGGCAATTAAAATGGCAAATTGCGGCAGGGCTGGCTGATGCGGGATAATAAATTGCGGCACAAAGGCGATAAAAAAGATAATGCCTTTCGGGTTCAGGGCCGTGACCACATAGGCATGTAAAAACATACGCGACGGGCGGGTGCGCTGTGCTTCATCCGAATCTTCTAATTGGTGGGGTTTTTCCCGCCACATTTTGACGCCGAGATAAACCAGATAAACAGCCCCTACCAGTTTTAACGCGCCAAACGCGGCTGCGGATGTGGCCAGCAATGCCCCGGCCCCCATCAGCGACACTGTCATTGCAGTTAAATCCCCCAAGGCCACTCCGGGCACGGTTGCCCATGCTGTTTGGCGGCCCTTACCCAGCGCATAACTTACCACCAGCATGATCGTCGGGCCGGGAATGGCCAGGACGATGGCACAGGCCAATAGATAGGTCGCCCAAATCTCGAATGTCATGATGTCTGTCCTTGGCAGGGATATAGCAGGTTGCAAAACTGTGCCGCAAATTTGGGGTTTTGGCAAAGGTTAGCTGTCCCAATTCCGGCGTGCTTTATTCTGACAGTGCCTTTTTTCCAGGTGCGGGTTTGTTTGAAACCGGCCATAGCGGGGCGGGCGGTATCATTGATGCCAACCGCCATTTGCACGATGCACTGGAAGCCAAAAAATATGACGGCGTTTTTATAATGGAATCGCCGCCATATTCTGTGTCGTTATGTCGATTGTTGCACCATTATTCCAATGCCCGATGAGGTGTCTCATCAGGCACTGGTATTATTCGTGGCGCCATGTCGGGGGGCGTTTGTCGACAAATGCCCCAATGCCTTCATTGGCATCCGTGGTCTGCATGTTGGTCGTCATGACGGACGATGTATAGTCATAGGCGGCCCCCAGGGGCATTTCGATTTGCCGGTAAAAGGCTTCCTTGCCGATTTTAATGGTCGATGCCGATTTGGCCGCAATTTTTTCGGCCAGTTCCATGGTTGCGCTTTCCAGTGCGTCATCTGCGACAACGTCGGAAACCAGCCCCATTTGCCATGCCTGCTGTGCGGAAACAGGGTCGCCGGTCAATAACATGCGCATGGCATGTTTGCGCCCGATATTGCGCGATAATGCCACCATCGGAGTCGAACAGAACAGGCCGATATTGACCCCCGGTGTGGCAAAACGCGCATTTTCGCTGGCAACAGCCAGGTCGCAACTGGCGACAAGCTGGCATCCCGCCGCCGTTGCCATGCCGCGAACGCAGGCAATAACCGGTTGGGGCAGGGCAACAATACGCATCATCAATTCGCTGCATTGGGAAAATAAAGTAGCATGTCCATTGCAGTCGGGAATACCTTTTAATTCTTTCAAGTCATGACCCGCACAAAATACCGGGCCGTTTGCAGCCAGAATCACTGCGCGAACATTTTTGTCTTTGGCAATTTTTTCAAGCTCTGTTTGCAAGTGAAACATCATCTTCGAGGATAGGGCATTCCTCTTGTCGGGCTGGTTCATCGTAATTGTAACGGTAGCGTCACTATCCTTGCGAAGTATAAAATTTCCGGCGAATTCGTCTTTTTTGATCATTATTTCCTCCTTGATGCAGTTTTTTATGCACGTAACTGTTCTTTTATCATAAAATAAAACCAAGGTCGCTGTTATCGCTTTAGTCAGACTTTACTGGCTTGCAGGTGACCTGAAAAATGCCTTGGTATCTTCAGCAGTTGCTGGCATCAGGTGAGTGTCATGGAAAAGCGCGACACACCGGAACGCAGCCTACGGGACAAAGAACCGTCTGCTTTTGTTTCAGAAAGCAGACTTCGGGAAAGCCAGCGGGTTTTGTCGCCTGCGACGCAATCTTCGATAAACAGATATGATCGTTCCGATGTAATTGAACGTGAACTTAAGGGAAAAAAAGCTGCCGCCATCGAACGGTTGGCGGCCAAGGGGATCAATATTGCGCGAATTGGTCCTGATCCGGCGCAGAAAGGTAGGCAGGAACCTGACCAGTTTGTTTGGGAAACGGCGAATACGCCGCCCGCCGCCCAAGACGAAAACACGGGGGATACCAACCCGAAAGGCCCCCCTTCCTTTAAATGGCGCGAAGATGACCCGCATAATGTGGCAGAGGGGCAAAATGCCTCATTTGATGCGGTAACAGGTTTTGTCGCGGCGCACCCGCCAGATCAGACACAAGATGCCATTCGAAAGGGGCAAGCAGGGCATTCAGAAGCAGACGATCTTTTTTCGCGCTTTACGCAAGTGCCTCAAATTAATGAGACGGCATCTGTGCCCAACACGGATTTAACCGACATGGCAATTGAGCACCACGGGTTCCGATTACCTGATAAAAAACCAGGAACTCCACAAACACCCAAACCGGTAGCATCCGCACCCGCCGAACCGCTCCATTCCGGGCGGCGCCGGGCGACAGCAGAAAGTTACGCCGTACCCGACAGTTTGGCCGCGCAGCCGCAAAGACCGAATGCAAAGCCCGAACGACAGGGGGTTGAACGTTGGGCCCCGCATATTGGTGCCTATATGATTGCGGCCATTGCTGTTGGCTATGTTCTGGTTCTAACCATGATGGAACTTTATACGCTGTTTTAAATCGGGTTGACCCTGTCTGGGAAAACCCGCCGGGGCTTGGTTCATTATCTTCGGTTTTGGTCACGTGGGCGCGGGCGCGCTTGTGACGGAAAGCCTGGAGGGGGCTGTGGCAAGGCTGCGTTTGCCGTTTAATCCACTTTATATAAGACCGGGTAACGTGATTTGTGGTCCGGCCATTTTTGCCCTGGCCGATATTGCCCTATACGCGGTGGCCAGGATGCATGTTGCCGTTGCTGACCATGCCGTTACCACCGAGGCGACGGTGCATTTTCTTGCCGGGGCAAAGCCGGGCGACCTGATGGCCGAGGCCTGTGTCTTAAAGGCGGGAAAACGGTTGCTGATTGCGCAATGTCATATCCGCTTTGTGGTCGATAATGCCCTGTGTGTGCGTGTTATTGGCACCTATGCGATGCCGCCGGTGGCAAAAGCGGGATAAAAAAGTGAAAATCGATGTGGTAATATAATACCAATTTACATAAGGTATTGTTTTATAACGAATTATTCCTGTTGCTTTCCCGGTAAAAATTGGCATACTGCGCCCACTTTCAGCGAGGGGCGATTCCCTCCGTGAAAACCAGTTTCAGGTAATGAATTTATGAAAACCTTCACTGCGACACCGAGCGACATTGAGCGCAAATGGTTCGTGATCGACGCACAAGACGTCGTTCTCGGTCGTTTGGCTTCAATCGTTGCCAATCGTCTTCGGGGCAAACACAAAGCGATGTTTACGCCTCACATGGATTGTGGCGATCACATTGTTATCGTCAATGCCGAAAAAGTTAAACTGACCGGTCGTAAACTGACCGACAAGAAGTTTTACTGGCACACCGGTTATCCGGGCGGCATTAAAGAACGCACCATGGACAAGCTCCTGGGGGGCCAGCATCCGGAACGTGTGATCATCAAAGCTGTCGAGCGTATGATGTCACGTGGTCCGCTGCGCAGCCAGGTTCTGACCAAATTGCATGTCTATGCAGGTACCGAGCATCCGCACGAAGCGCAGCAGCCGGAAGTCCTGGATGTGGCGGCAATGAACGAAAAGAATAAGCGGAGCGCTAAGTAATGGCCGACACCAAAACTCTTGAAGATCTCAAGGATCTGGCGCCAGCCGGTCAGGCCGCTGTTGCTGAAGGCACCCTGCCGGAGCCGAAGATTGACGAACTGGGCCGTTCTTATGCGACCGGTCGTCGTAAAAACGCAATTGCGCGCGTTTGGATCAAACGCGGTTCAGGCAAGATCACCGTTAATGGTCGTGAATTCGAACATTATTTCGGTCGTCCGGTTCTGCGCATGTTGATCAACCAGCCGTTCGGTGCTGCTGCTCGTAATGATCAGTATGACGTGTTCTGCACCGTTGTGGGTGGGGGTCTTTCTGGCCAGGCCGGCGCTGTGCGTCATGGCATTTCACGCGCTTTGATCAATTTCGAACCGGAATTGCGCAAAGTTCTGAAAGCTGGCGGGTTCCTTACCCGTGACTCACGTGCTGTTGAACGTAAGAAATACGGTAAAGCCAAAGCCCGCCGTAGCTTCCAGTTCTCCAAGCGCTAACCGGCAGCTATACGCAATCGCGATTTTCAAAAGCCCGCTGGTTACGCCAGCGGGCTTTTTCTGTACTTTTCATTTATATCCCTTCTTCCCCTCAAATTTCAGGAAACACCATGCAGTACAGAATTCTGCACGAAGACGAGCGGCCCGCACTGGAAAGTTTTTTGTCGGCCCATACCAGCAGCACGATGTTTCTGCGCAGTAATCTGCGTGCTGCCGGTATGGGCCGACGTCAACATCCCCTGTCTGCCGATTATTTTGCAGCTGTTTGCACCGATGGCAATCTTCATGCCGTCGTGGCCCATATGCGGGGCGGTAATGTGCTGGTGCAAGGTCCAGGTGACGGTGCAGCACAGGGCGAGACGCAACATAATCACATTATGGATGGTCTGGCTGCTTTCAGTTACAATCATATCGCCGGTCCGGTAGCGGGAATATTAGGGCCTTCGGCGGATGCCCAAACAGTGATGCGTCATTTTGGGCTGACGAGCAGTCGCTATGCTACAAATCATGACGAAACGCTTTATCGGCTTGAACTTGACGAGTTGAAACGGGCAATGCCGCCGCTGGCGGATAGTTATCAGGTTGTTGATGCCGCAAAAATTGACCGTGCCACATTGCTGCGCTGGATGCGGGATTACGAAATGGAAGCCCTGGGGATGCAGGAATCCCCGTCACTGGATGGCCGTGTTGCCGCCCGTGTTGTCACTGCCCTTGAAGATCGTTCGTGGTGGGTCTTGATGGTGGAAGGGGAGCCGGTCGCCCTGGCCGGATTTAACGCCCGTTTGCCCGACAGTGTTCAGCTTGGACCGGTCTGGACGCCGCCGCGCCTTCGGAATCAGGGCTATGCCCGTTTGCTGGTGGCGCGGTGCTTGCTGGCAGCACGGGTTCGCGGGTGCAAGGTCGCGGTTTTGTTTACCAATAATCCCGCTGCGGCCCGCGCTTACGAAGCCGTCGGTTTTACGGCAATCGGGACCTATCGCCTGGCGCTGCTAGAACGGTCGCAAAACCTTGTCGTCAAGCAGCCTGTTTGATTGCATCGGCCAGGCTGGCACGCATATAAACTCCCGGGCCAAAGCGAGGGCTGCATTTATAAGCGCAGCAAACCGGTTCGGGGTTTCTCCTGGTCGAACGACTTATGTGTGATCGCCCGCAGCACAATCAGCGGCCCGGAAATATGCTTTAGATCATTGTGTTGATGGCTTCTTTTTGTGCATCCTTGCGCATCTCGGTGAAAGCAGGGCAGAGATGGCGTTTTGGTTTGTCATCAAGGGGCATGGTATCGTCGTCTCGCGGTGGCGTGCCAAAATGTTGCTATTACCCGACGTGCCAACGGTTTAAGGCCAATCTGTCGCAGCGGGGAAAGGGCAGGGGCAAGGCTTTATCCGGGGCAAAGGTTGATTTTGCTGCAACCGGTTGGCAAATGTGCTTTGCCGATTTGACTTTGTTTGCGTGCAATGGCTTGTTGGTTGTGTTGGCAATGTCGCGAAATGTTTGGATATTCGGCAGAATGAACCGGGTGCAGCAACAATTAATGCCGTTTTTAGGCCGTGTTTGGGTGTGTTTGGCCGGTTTAACCGTGCTTGCAACCGGCCCGGCATGGGCGGCCAACCCGCATCAGGTTTTATATCACTATGACCAGCGCCCGCTGGCGGTTGGTAAATTCAGCATGGTTGCCGTTTTTCAGGAACGCCTGTTTGCCGCCGCGGCCCGATGCCGGGGGGGCGCTGCGTCGCAATATGGCGCGCCCGATGGGGCCATTGGGAACAATACACAAAAAGCCATCAATAATTACCTGCCGTGCAGCCCAAGGGCGGGCGGCCAGGTGAACGACCCGGCAGATAGCGGTGCGATCACGGTTGGGCTTTGGCAATCACTGATGCCCGATACCATGCCTTACCCCGATGCGATTGAGCGGGCAAACCAGCTTACCTTTGCGCTGGAAGGAACCGATTATGACCGGGTGGAATTTAATTTTTGCCAGTCGCGTAATCCGTCGACGGGTAAAAAGTTTATCGAAGGTGATCGTTATTGCTATTCCAACGACAAGGCATCCTATCTGACCTGGGGGCCGCGCGGGGCCACGGCGGGGCATGGTGCCGAAATTCAGCAAATTATCGTTCTAGCGGAAAAAGCCCATCCCGGATTGTTGCAAACCGTGTTTGGGCCAGAGGCCGATACGATGCGCCGGGTCGTGCTGGGCGACGAAGACAGTGTGGAAACCATATTATGTGCGGCCTGGGGCAATGCCCGTCGCCGCAGCGATTTAAAACAGCGTTTTGCCCGTTATGGGGCCTTGCCCGAAGTGCAGGAAGCCTACAGCAGGGTGTATGAAGCCGCGAATGCCGATGGTGGCAAGGTGCAGCGGTTTTTTCGGATTTACAAAGCCTTAAAGCCGGTTATTCATCGGGACCCGACCGAAATTGACGTGGCATTTTTTATTGACCGTGCCACGCATGGCGGCGCGCCACCGGGCGATTTGGCCCCGTTGATCGAAAAAATGCAGTATTTTGTCAGCCGCACCCGCATTGTGCCGTCGCCTGGGCAAATGCGCCGCCAGTTGGCTGCATGGTTGCCCTCATCCCACAAATATAATGACCGGTTGGCGCGTGATGCGATTTTTCTGATCGATGATCCCGAAGTGAACCTGTCCGATGCGCATCGTCGCATTTGGCAAAAACGTTCCGGTCTGCGGGCCAGCGCGTTCGGGCTGTCGGACGACCGGTTTGTCCCTGCCTATCCGGCCATGCCGGTTACCGGGTATGAAGCAATAAAAAGATTCGCAACCGCCCGCCCGACCGAGAAAAACGCCTGTCCGGCCGTTGTGCGCAAGCCCCGCAGCCCCTGAGAACACCCGGAAACATGCACGTGATACTGCGTATATGCAGTTACTGCATGGGTGGTTGGCGAAATAGGGCGCGGAATGTCTTGCATCGCGGGGGCATGTTTGCCAACATCTGCCGGTAATTAAACACGAATATATGCTGTAAGGAGCAAGATTTGAAATGAATGACGCCAAGGTTAAAGTCGGAATTCTCGGTGCCAGCGGATACACCGGCGCGGAATTGGTACGCTTGCTTGCGCACCATGCCGCTGCCGAAATCGTCCTGTTGACCGCCGACCGACGCGCCGGGCGTCCTTTTGGCGAGGTGTTTCCCCATCTTGCCCATTTGAAATTGCCCACCATGATCCGCATTGATGAAGCGGACTGGGACAGTGTTGACGTTATTTTCTGCGCCTTGCCGCATGGCACGACGCAGCAAGTGATTGTCGGTTTGCCGACCCATATCAAGGTTGTCGATCTGTCGGCCGATTTTCGCTTGTTTGATGCCGCGACCTATAAGGAATGGTATGGGGCCGAACATGCCGCCCAGGATCTGCAAAAAGAAGTGGTTTATGGTCTGACCGAACTGCACCGCGAGAAAATCGCCAAGGCCCGTGTGGTCGCCAATCCGGGCTGTTATCCGACGCCGGTACAATTAAGCCTGACCCCGCTTTTGGAGCAGAAACTGGTTTTGGCGCAGGATATTATTATTGATGCCAAATCCGGTGTTACCGGTGCGGGCCGTTCGCCCAAGGAAGGGCTGCTTTTCGGTGAAGTGACCGAAGGCATTCATGCTTATGGGACCGGCGGTCATCGCCACGCGCCGGAAATTGAACAGGGGCTGGCATGGGCATCGGGCGAGGATGTGGTGATTAACTTTTCCCCGCATCTGATGCCGATGAGCCGGGGCATTCTGGAAAGCATCTATGTGAAAATGGCTGATGGTGTAACACCTGAACACATTCACGAGGTTCTGGCCAAGCGTTATGAGGACGAACCGTTCGTTCGGGTTTTGCCCTTTGGCGCAACGCCGCAAACCCGCCATGTGCGGGGCTCTAACTATGTGCTGATTGGTGTGGTCAGGGACCGGGTGCCGGGCCGCGTGATTATTGTCGCGGTCGAAGATAACCTGGTGAAAGGCGCTTCGGGCCAGGCTGTTCAGAACATGAATGTCATGATGGGCCTGCCTGAAACCATGGGGCTTGAGATCGAGCCGTTATTTCCCTGATCCCTGATCGGGCAGGTTGAATTAATATTTAAGGGGGGTGTCCGCAAACTGTGTTGGTCAGTTATGCGGACATCGCTTCTTTCTGCATAGCCAGTCCCCGTCCTCCCGCTATACTTGGACGACGGCAATAGCTGCTTTCGTTTATGCTATCCTCCTATCGGATGGCGAGCCGACCACTATCGTCGAAACTCTTCGAGAAACACCAAAATATGATTGCTTACCTTACCGTTGGAGCGGACGACATCGCGTTGGCCGAGCGCTTTTACTCGGCGTTTCTCCCAGCCCTTGGCTATGGGCTTAAAAAGTATCATGGCGACTTGAGCTACATCCTGCCCGCAGAACCATGCCAGCCGTCCGTTCAGCCGCATTTCTACGTCAAATCACCCTTTGATGGGCAATCTGCATCGGCTGGGAACGGCGTTATGGTTGCATTTCAGGCGCGATCACAACAACAGGTCCGTGACCTTCATGGTGCTGCGGTAGCGGCAGGCGGCTCTGACGAGGGGCAGCCCGGTTTCCGGGCTTCGTATGGCCCCAACTTTTATGTCGGCTATCTTCGTGACCCGCAGGGAAACAAAATCGCACTATTCTCCAACGACCCGAATGAACCTGCGCGGGATGACTGATGCAGGCGCTGACGCTCGTGCGAAATGCAGCATCATGCATTTTGAGCTCAGAACCAACATCCGACCCCGGTAACGCTGGTCCTGCGATGTGCGGAAAATCTCTGCCGGTGGCATCCCTGCCAGTCGCGTTGCCAGTCAGCGAACTCTTGGTGGCTGGTTCGCAAAATGGCTTGATGAAGGACCCGTAGTGGGCGAGAAGCGAATTCACATTCTCGATGAGATCGCAGCCTGCAGCGAAGCGAACCAAAACGGTTTGCGGACACCCCCAGTTTTAAAGGCGCGTTATCCGGTTTTGGGGGCGCGCCTTTTTGTTTGTCTTCAATGGTTTTACGGTTATTTTTGAGAAGTTACTTCGGTTTTTAGAAAATCAAACAACCGGGTATCTTGCGACTGTGCGACGTTAAAACGCATAAAGCTGCCTGCTGTTTTTGACAGGCTGAAAACATTTCCCGGTGCCAGAATGATGTTTTCGCGCAGCGCCGCATGGGCAAGGGCGGCTGCATCCATATTATGGGGCAGGCGCGCCCATAAAAACATGCCAGCGGCAGGCAGGGTTAACGGGGTAATGCCCAGTTGGCCGAATTTTGCCGTAACGTCGGTCATGGCGCGTGCCAGCCGTTGGCGCACCTGTTCCATATGTTTGCGATAGGACCCGTCGCGCAAAACCGACAGTACAATTTCAGACGATAAATTGCCGCCGCCAAAACTGGTGGCAATTTTAAGGTCGACCAGCTTGTCGATCCACGGGCCTTGGGTGGCGATGTAACCGCATCGCATTGATGCCGACAGGGTTTTGGAAAAACTGCCGATATGCACAACATTTTCCAACCCGTCAAACGCGGCGAGGCGTGGGGCCGGGTTGGTTTCAAAATCGGCAAAAATATCGTCTTCGATGAGGGTGACGCGATGTTTTTCGCAAATTTTCAAAACCTTGTGGGCTTTTACCGGCGACAGGCAGGCCCCGGTCGGATTATGCAGGCCTGAATTGGTGACATATAGCCGTGGCTGATGCCGGGTGATGGTTTGCGCGAACGCATCCATCGCCGGGCCGTCGGCTTGATAAGGTACCGACACAATTGTGGCGCGGTGGGCATGAAGCAGGGCCTGAAAATTGAAATAGCACGGATCATCGACCAAAACCGTGTCGCCCGGCTCAATCAGCATGCGGCACAAAAGGTCAATCGCCTGGGTGCCCGATTCCGTTAGCATGATCTGTTCCGGGGGCGCGGCAATGCCATAATCCCCCATCCGCCGTCCCAGCAATTGCCGCAAGGCAAGGGTGCCCAGGGGCGTGCCATAATCGGTCAGGCGGGTATTATCATCCCCGCGGGCCAGATGGCGTAATGCGCGCCGTAGCGCATCATGCGGCATCCAGTCGGGCGGTAACCAGCCACAGCCGGGCTTTAATACACTGTCATCAGTGCTTAATGACTGTCGCGAGACCCAGAACGGATCAATCGCCCGATCCAGCCTGGGGGCCAGTTGGGCAATTGACAGGGGCGGCATATGGCCCGCAACAAAAAAGCCCGAACCGCGCCGTGACACAAGGGTGCCATCGGCCACCAGCCGGTCATAGGCATCGACCACGGTGGATTTTGAAACCCCCATTTTTTCCGCACATTGCCGAATAGACGGCAGCCGCGCGCCTGGCACCAGGCGGCGGCTGGCAATGCGTGCGCCAATATGTGCCATAACCTGGCCGACAAGTGTGCCTGAATTGTGATCGGCTGGGGCCGAACTTTTTGCCATCTGTACTTCCAATAATACCAATACAGTTTGGTGAAATTGTACTGGATTATGTCTGGTGCAATGACGTGCAGCAAGCGATTACTGGTGTCGGTGCTAAACAAAAAGGGGGCCGTGATGAGCCGCATGACACAGGGCTGGATATTTGGATTTTTGGGAATGCTGGTTTTTAGCGGGTCCTTGCCGGCCACCCGTTTGGCGATGACCGGTTTTGATCCGGTATTTTTAACGGTGGCGCGGGCGGTATTGGCGGCGGCAGTGGCCCTTTGCCTGTTATTGATTACGCGCCAATCCCTGCCGATACGGCGCGATTATATGTCGTTGCTGATTGTGTCGCTGGGCACGGTGGTTGGTTTCCCCCTATTAACCGCGCTGGCGTTACAATTTGTCACATCGGCGCATTCGTTGGTGTTTATCGGTTTGTTGCCATTATCGACGGCCATATTCGGGGTGTTGCGCGGCGGCGAACGGTTGCGCCCGGTGTTTTGGCTGTTTAGCGGGTTGGGCAGTGCGCTTATTTGTGGTTATGCGTTGCGCAACGGGCTGCACGGCGCACTGAAAGGCGATCTTTTGATGTTGGCCGCCATTGTGGTCTGCGGCCTTGGCTATGCCGAAGGCGCAACCTTGTCGCGCAAAATGGGCGGATGGCAGGTAATTTGTTGGGCGCTGGTCGCGGCCGTGCCGTTGATGCTGGTATTGCTGGTTTTCACCATGCCCGATGATTTGACTCATATTAACCGCGCATCGTGGTGGTCGTTGGGTTATGTCGCGGTTTTTAGCAGTCTGGTCGGATTTTTATTGTGGTATCGCGGGCTGGCATTGGGCGGCATCGGGGCGGTGGGGCAGTTGCAATTGTTGCAGCCGTTTTTTGGCATGGTGCTGGCAGCAGCGATTTTGTCGGAAACCGTGGACCCAACCATGGTGCTGGTTACCTTGGCGGTGATTGCCTGTGTTTTTGGCGCCAAACGGTTTGCGCGACCGGTTCGGTAATGCTGGTTTTGGCGGGTTTCGGTGTGCTGTGTGTTTCCTTGTTGCGGCGAAGGCGTTAAGGTCGGACAAAATTATTCTCGCAAACAGACTGGGGCGATACATATCATGCCAACGATCCTGAAATATCGCGATGCTGTGCCGCAAATAGACGCCACAAGTTTTATCGCACCCAATGCCACCATCATTGGCGATGTCGAAATTGGCCCGGAAACCGGCATCTGGTTTGGCTGTGTCATTCGCGGCGATGTGCATGAAATTCGCATCGGATCGCGCACCAATATCCAGGATCTGACCATGGTGCATGTGTCGAAGGGCAAGTTCGGCACTTATATTGGCGATGATGTAACCATTGGCCATTCGGCGGTTATTCATGCCTGCACCCTTGAAGATCGCAGCTTTGTTGGCATGGGGGCCACGGTAATGGATGGCGGCGTAATTGAGCAGGGGGCGATGCTGGGTGCGGGGGCGCTTTTGTCGCCGGGAAAACGCATTCCGGCGGGTGAATTGTGGGCGGGCATTCCGGCGCGCAAAGTGCGTGATCTGACCCGGGAAGAAATCGAATTTTTCAAGGTGTCTGCGGATCGTTATGCTGCGCTGGCCGCCGAATACCGCACTGACATCGCATCGGGCAAGGCGGTTATTTCACTGCCGGATGCGCAAGGTTAACGATAACGGGATTGCTTTACCTGTCTTTGATTGCTTGCCACATAATTGCGATATCGGCTCTTTGGGCGGGTATCGTAATTTTTATGCGGGCAACAGATTGCTTGAAGCCCTATTCGCCCTGCGATAAACCAATTTTTATATATTATACAATTGTGGAATTGCGACATCAGATCGCAATAGGGAATGGAACGAAACCATGACACGCTGGCAAGCCAATGGCGTTATCCTGTTTGTGGCCCTGATTTGGGGCACGACCTTTGTTGTGCAACAAACCAGTATGGACAGCATCGGCCCGTTTTATTTTACCGGTGTGCGGTTTTTGCTTGGCACGGTGGCGGTGCTGCCATTTGCCTTGCGCGAAGTTTCGCGCCTGTATCTGGCCGGGTATCGCTTTTCGACGCGAGACAAGCTGGGATTGCTGGCGACCGGCATTTCCATGTTTCTGGCCTCCATCCTGCAGCAAATTGGCATTATTGATACATCGGTCACCAATGCCGCATTTTTAACGGCATTTTATGTGCCCACCGTGCCGATTTTGGCCTTGCTGGTGTTTCGCATTGTGCCGCATTGGGCGGTGTGGCCCGGTGGGGTTTTGTGCGTTCTGGGCACCTATATGCTGAGCGGTGGCGATCTTTCCGGGCTGGGTCGTGGTGACTTCTGGGTGATGAGCAGCGCCTTTTTCTGGGCCTGCCAGGTGGTGCTGGTTGGCATTATGGCACAACGTACCCGCGCACCGCTTACCGTTGCGGCGGTTCAGTTTTTTGTTACGGGCGTTTTGGGTATGGCAATGGGGGCTGCGACCGAGGAATTCAGTCTGCAATCCATTTACGGGGCAGGGTTTGAAATTTTATATGCGGGTATCATGTCGGCCGGGGTGGCCTTTACCCTGCAATGCGTGGCGCAAAATTACACCGAAGCCGCTGACGCCGCGATCATCATGAGCGCGGAAGCCGTTTTTGCCGCCATTGCCGGGGCCATCTTTTTGGGCGAACGCCTGTTGCCGATGGAATATGCCGGATGTGGCCTGATATTGGTGGCGATCATTGGGGTGCAGTTAATGCCGCTACTGCGCCGTCGCCGCCATGTCGCCGCTGTGTGAAGCTGTTCATTGACGAGAAGAAGAAATTTAACCGTGTTTTAATGGTGTTGATTATTGACCTTTATCAAGGAATAAGACAAATAGGGGCAGTAGAAAGCAATTCAGAATGATTTGCGATCCCACAGCGCCTGAAGGTCCCATCATGAACAGCTTCACCTTTAAAAACCAACCGTTTCTGCCGGTTTTGCCGGGTCCTTGGCGCAACAGTGTTATGGCCTGCGGTTTGGCCCTTGCTGTTTTCGGGGGGCTGGCGATCCCGGCACAGGCAGCGGATAATGGGGTTGCAACACAATCTGATCCGGTATCGGCGCGAGCTGCTGCGATCGCGATCGCCGCTGCGAACGATCAGCCGTCTGCGGATGAATCTGTGGCGTTCAAAACACTGTCGGAACTGGGCGAAGCCCTTTATTTTGATACCAGTCTGTCAAAAAACCGCACCATGGCCTGTGCCACCTGCCACGACCCGGAAACGGCCTTTCGCGATCCGCGCGATACCATTGCCAACGGGTCGTTTTCGATGGGCGATGACGGGGCATCCTTTGGGGATCGTAATGCACCGATGGCGGCCTATGCCGCACAGGCACCCGATTTTCATATCACCAAAGAGGGTATTCCGGTGGGGGGGCAGTTTTGGGACGGGCGTGCCAAAGGCCTTGCCGAACAGGCCGGTGGGCCGCCCTTGAACCCGGTGGAAATGGGCATGGGCAGTGCCCATGATGTTGTATCGCGCCTGAAAGAAGACCAGGATTATGTGACGGCTTTCAAGGCACTGTTTGAACAAAATATCTGGGATGATGACGATGCCGCCTTTGCGGCCATGACCCAGGCCATTGCCGCGTTTGAAAAGACCGATCAATTTGCCCCGTTCGATTCGAAATATGATCGCTGGTTGCGCGGCGCGTATAAAATGACCCCGAACGAAGAACTGGGCCGGGTGTTGTTTTTCTCGCAGCAATTTACCAATTGCAATGCCTGCCACCAGATAAAGGCGGCCGGGGCCGAAGGCGAAACCTTCACCAATTATCAGTATCACAATATCGGCGTGCCCCAGAACCGTGCCCAGCGCGTGGCCGATGGCCAGAACCCCGATTTTGTCGATAACGGTTTGCTTGATAATCCGGCAATTACCGACACGTCATTCAAGGGCAAATACAAAGTGCCGTCCTTGCGCAATGTCGCGGTGACGGCACCTTACATGCATAATGGTGTGTTCCACGATCTGAAAACCGTTATCCGGTTTTACAATAAATATAACAGCCGTTCCGAGGCTGCGCAGATCAACAATGAAACCCAAAAACCGTGGGCAGCACCCGAAGTCCCTGAAACGATTTCAATGACGGAACTGGAAAAGGGCGATGCCCTGGATAGCCGCCGTGAAAATGCGCTGGTGGCGTTTTTGAAAACCCTGACGGACAAGCGCTATGAACCGCTTTTGGCAGCACAGGAACAAGCCGCCAAAGATGCGAAAGCCGCCAAATCAGCGCAAAACTGATCTTTTCTATGGTGTAAAACCACCTGCGGGCAAGAAGGTTGCTTTTTCAGGCAGGTGGATTTGCTATATTCCGGCGGTATCAGGCTAATGCCAATCCGAACCGTGCTTTTGCTTGGTTATTTTTTAAATGTTTCAATCACCGCGCTTTGCGCAAGGTCGCCAAAGCCAATCGCGATTGCGTGATTAAACACCGCGCTGGCGGCCTTGCCAACGGGCAGGGTTAGGTCAAGTTCGCGCGCCAATTGCAGGGCATAGCTGGCATCTTTGGCCCGCAAGGCGGTGGTGAAATGAATGCCTTCATGATGATTGCCCGAAATCATGCCGGGCAGAGTCATGGTGGCGGGGCCACTGGCAAGCGCCCCATCGATAAAGGTTTGCGCCACCTGTTCGCCGTCCAGCCCGGCCTTTTGGGCCACGGCAACAAGTTCTGCCACTGCGGCAATGTGAACCGCCCCGATCAGGTTATTCATCAATTTATAGACGGTTCCCGATCCGGCAGGGCCAAAATGGATAATCTTGCTGGCAACGGCTTCCAGTATCGGGCGAGCGCGTTCGAGAATCGCCAACTCGGCCCCGATCAGAAAAACCGTTTCACCGCGTGCCACCTGTTCGGGTACCGCCGTGACCGGGGCGTCGATATAGGGAATGTTTTGCGCCTCCATGATATCGGCAAGTTCACGTACAAATCCATGCGACAGGGTCGAACATTCAATTGCAATGGTTCCCGGTGCAATGGCATCAAGCGCACCGTCATCGCCCAGCCACACATGCCGTGATGCCGTGTCATCGGCCATGAATGAAATAACAAATTCGCAATTTTCCACGGCATCGGCAGGCGTTTCACAGGCAATTGCACCTTGTTCAATCAACGGTGCCAGTTTTTCGGTGCTGCGATTCCACACGCGAATATTATATCCCCGGGATAACAGGCAGGTGATCATGGCGCTGGCCATGCGTCCTGCGCCCAGAAAGCCGATTGTCTTGGTCATGCTTGTATCCGTTCGCGTTTAAAAACAGAGTCCAGATTGCGTGATTAAAGGAAATATAGTGTAAACGAAAAAAGCGACCGGAATATGGATTCCGACCGCTTTTATGGGTGTCTGCGGGCTTATATTTTTGTCAAAGCGGGCGTGTTTATGGCCGGACCTTTACATATTCGCCCGGTGCCGGGCCAATGACCTTGCGGTCGCCGTCGCCCGGTTTGCGGGCATCAACCTCGCCACCGCTGCGGCGGCTGATCCAGTTCTGCCAGTCCGTCCACCATGAACCTTCGTGCTGGGTTGCCTTTTCCAGCCATTGTTCCGGCTCCGCCGGGTTGCGGTTATAAGTCCAGTAGCAATATTTTTTGGCCGCAGGCGGGTTGACCACACCGGCAATATGCCCCGATGCAGAAAGCACGAATTTTACCTGCCCCGATAACAGTTGCGTTCCGGCATATGTGGCTTTCCACGGTGCGATATGGTCTTCGCGGGTGGACAGGAAATAGGCCGGAATTTTAATGTCGCGCAGATCAATGCGTTCGCCCAGAATGCTGATACCACCTGGCTCGCGCAGCAGGTTTTTCTGGTACATGTTGCGCAGATAAAAACTGTGCATTGCCTTTGGCATCCGGGTCGAATCCGAATTCCAGTATAAAAGATCGAACGGAAACGGATCTTTGCCCAGCATATAGTTATTGACCACAAACGACCAGATCAGGTCATTGGCGCGCAACATGTTAAACGATGTCGCCATATCGCTTCCCTCAAGGAAGCCTTCCTTTTCCATTTTGTGTTCCAGGCTTCCAATCTGTTCTTCGTCAATAAAGACCGAAAGTTCACCGGGATGTTCAAAATCTGTCAGGGTGGTAAAGAATGTTGCCGATTTAATGCGGTCATCATTCTTTTTGGCCATATAGGCCAGGGTCGATGTCAGCAGGGTTCCGCCCAGGCAATAGCCAATGGCGTTGATATCACGTTCGCCGGTGGCTTCGTAAATCATGTCCAGAGCGGCAAGGATGCCTTCGTTGGCATAGTCGGAAAATGATTTTTCCGCCAGTTCGCCGTCAGGGTTGACCCAGGACAGGACAAAAACGGTATGGCCCTGATCAACCGCCCATTTGATAAATGAATTTGCCGGGCGCAAATCCAGAATGTAATATTTGTTGATCCATGGCGGAATGATCATTAACGGGCGCTTGGCAACCTTGTCGGTTGATGGCGTGTATTGCAGCAATTCCATCAAATCGGTTTTGCCAATCACCGCACCTGGTGTGGTTGCAACATTTTCGCCCACCTTGAAAGCATCAAGGTCGGTCATTTTGATCTGAAGCTTGCCTTTGCCCCGTTCAAGGTCATCAAGCAGGTTTTGCAAACCCTTGACCAGGTTTTCGCCGCCCGATTCGAGCGTGGCGCGCAAAACTTCGGGGTTGGTCATCAGAAAATTGGTCGGTGAAATGGCATCAACGAATTGACGGGTATAAAAATCCAGCTTTTGTGCTGTTTTGTCATCCAGCCCGTCAACATCCTGTACCAGGCCTTGAATCCATTGCGACGACAACAGATAGGATTGTTTTATATAGTCGAAAACTTCGTTTTCTTGCCATGCGTCGTCGCGAAAGCGACGGTCGCCTTTTTGGGGCGTTACAAGGGGTTCGGCGTTGTGACCTAACATGCGCAGCGTCGTGTTTTGCCACAGTTGCATATAATTTTGCCACAACTGCATCTGTGCCTCGGCCAGTTTGGTCGGGTTTTGCATCATGTGGGTGCAAAGTTCCATAAAGGCCGACCCGATATTTAACGGGTCCAGATTCGCAATTTCAGGGTCGTCGGCCTGGCGTGCCAAAAAATCAGCAACAAGACGCTGGCTCCTTTCCGCAATTTCGGCCATCGTGGCTGAAAGTTCTTCCGGGTCGGGATGTGAATTTTCGGTTTCGCTGGCCTGTTGATCGGTCATGGCGCATTCCTTTATGATATCACCCATCGTAATCGGCACGTAAGTTGAAACACTGCTTGATCCCAAGCATATCATATCCTTAGACTTTGGCAGCCTAACGTGCCACGAGGGCATGATACAAGAAATATAACATGACGTGTTTGTCGCAGATCATATGCACGCGTTTCTTCAATTTTGGAGCAAAGAATATCAATGGCTGTCTTGAAACCGACTTTGCGCGCAGGGCATAAACAGCCTTGCTTGCGCGGTCTTCTTCAAACAGGGTCGGCATTGGCCGTGGTCTTGATGTTGGGGGCCTGTTCGTCGGTGCCTGATGCCATTAATCCTGTTGAATGGGGCAAAAGTATTGGCGACACATTTGCCGGGGATGAAGGGCCTGCGAAATCGCAGCAGCCGATTCCCGGGCAGGAAAACGATTATCCCCGCCTTGCCGATACCCCAAGTCGCCCGGTTGTCACCGGTGATAGCGAACGTGACATTCTGATCGCCGGTCTGGCCGCAGACCGTGCCAATGCCAAATATACCAGCAGCACGGGCCGGGTTGAGCACATTGCTGTTAATCCGATTGCGCCGCAGGGGGCAACTGCAACTGCACCGGCATCTGCAAGCAGTGCATCCGCGTCTTCCCCGGCCTTGGCCACAGCATCCGCATCCGCCCCGGTAAAGGAAAGTGTCACATCGGCAAAAATGCTCGAACCCGCAACAGCCATGCCCGAACCAAAACCGGCGGGTTTGAAAGAAACACCGATTGCCGAGGGTGCAACGTCGTCCAGTGGATCGCGGATCGTCGATGAATGGAATGCCAAGGCGGCCAATAATCCGGCGCCAGTGCCAAAAGCTGCCAAATTGCCTGATGCGCCCAAGCTGACAGCCAATGAAACCGTTTCCGAAGGCCCCGCAGCCGCCGCAAAAGCAGAGGCAACGGCACAGGCGGAAAGCAAAGAAGCCATCAATGCTGCCCCGCCTGTACCAGCCGCCCCGAAACTGGAGCCTAAAAAGCTTGACGCAGAACCGCCTGTGCCACAAGCCAGCAGCCCGTCGGCCGCAGTGAACCCTGAACCCGTTGCCCCTGTTGCTCCCGTTGCCGCACCGGAAGAAGACCCGGTGATGGCGCAATATAAACGCCGCCTGGCCGAAGGGCAGGGGCAGTTTGACAAGGAACCGATGCCGTCCGGTACCGACAAGGGGACGGCGGGCGATTTTGATTATTCGATGTATACCGATAACGGATCGGTAAAGGTCGATGAAAGCCAGCTTGAAAACAAGGTTCCGCCAGCCCCGATCATAGGTGATGTTACCAGTAATGACGGGCCGCTTGGCGAAACCCCTGATGAATTGCTGGCATCCCGCCTTGGGGTAAAGGCCGTTATGCAGTTGCCCAATGCCACGGATAATACCCAGGTTGCGCAAATCCAGTTTGCCGATGGCTCGGCAAAATTAAGCGCCACCGATGTTGATGTGCTCAGAAAGGTCGCTGTTGCCTGGCAAAAACACGATACCGCGCGCCTGATGGTGATCGGTCATGCATCGAGCCACACCCAAAACATGTCGATTGATCAACACGAAAAAATCAACCGCATGATTTCGGAACGTCGGTCCTCGGTCGTTATCAACCAGTTGCTGGCTCTAGGTGTTAACCCTGACGCCGTTTATGTTTCTGCCGAAGGTGCCTCTGATCCCCGCTATTTTGAAGGGGTTCCGGCAGGCGAAGCTGGAAACCGTCGCGTCGAAATCTTTATGGATTATTGAGCGTAAAAAAGGTACATCCTTCGAATTGTACGGCGCGCCACCAGGATAATGCCGGGTGGCGCGCAATTTTTTTCATCAAGAGGTCGCTTTTTTCGCATAAAGTTGCGTAAAGCGCGTTTGGTAAGGATACTGGATAATGTCCTCTGAATTTCACCGCGTAAAACGTCTTCCCCCTTATGTCTTCGCAGAAGTCAATGCGATGAAGGCGGCGGCGCGGCGAGCGGGCGAGGACATTATCGATTTTGGCATGGGCAACCCGGACCCGGCCACACCGCAACATATTGTTGATAAGCTGATCGAAACGGTGCAGAACCCGCGCACCCATGGTTATTCCATGTCGCGCGGCATTCCTGGTTTACGCAAGGCGCTGGCAGCGTATTATGGCCGTCGTTTCGGCGTCGATATTGATCCCGAAACCGAAACCGTTGTCACCATCGGCTCCAAGGAAGGCCTTGCCAACCTGGCCGCCGCGATCACCAGCCCTGGCGATATCATTCTGGTGCCAAATCCCAGTTATCCGATTCATGCTTTTGGTTTTATCATTGCCGGTGCGGCCCTGCGTCATATTCCAATTGGTCATGACGATCAGGGAACCTTCAATGCCGAAAGTTTCATGGAACAGTTGCACCGGGCGGTGAAGCATTCTGTACCCAAGCCCAGTGCTGTGGTGCTCAACTTCCCGGCCAATCCGACAGCCCTGACCGTTGATCTTAACTTCTATCAGGAAGTGGTCGATTTTTGCTGCGAGCATGAAATTTATATCCTGTCTGATATTGCCTATTCGGAAATCTATTTTGATGGCAACCCGCCGCCCTCGATTCTGCAAATTCCGCGGGCCAAGGAAATTGCGGTGGAATTTTATTCGCTGTCAAAAACCTATTCAATGGCGGGCTGGCGTATCGGCTTTGCCACAGGCAACAAAAAGCTGATCAACGCCCTGACGCGGATTAAATCCTATCTTGATTACGGGGCCTTTACCCCGGTGCAGGTAGCGGCAACGGCGGCGTTGAATGGCCCGCAGGATTGCATCGACGAATTTCGGACCCTGTACCGTGATCGCCGCGACATTTTCATTGAAGGCATGCAGTCGGCAGGTTGGAATATTCCGTCACCTGCGGCAACCATGTTTGCCTGGGCGCCAATCCCCGAGCCATTTGCCGAACTGGGCTCGCTCGATTTTTCCAAACTTTTGTTGCAGGAAGCCGGGGTTGCAGTGGCACCGGGGCTTGGCTTTGGCGAATATGGTGATCGCCATGTGCGCATTGCCCTGGTTGAAAACAAACACCGCATTCGGCAGGCCAATCGCAATATCAAACAGTTCTTTCAAAAGTGCCCCGATGCAAATTCTGCACGGGAACTGTTGAAGAAAACCGTCTAATATTCGATAACTCATTATCGACATGCTCCGGGGCGCATATGTTGCGTCCCGGAATTTGTGCGTGAGTGGGTGAAATATGCTGCAATGACAAGGAGTTATCGTGCGAAACGTCGTAAAGATCGGTGTGGCAGGCCTGGGTACGGTCGGTGCCGGAACCGTTAAACTGCTGAGCGAACACAGGGACAATCTGGCAGACCGTTCCGGGACCCCGATGATTGTCACAGCAGTATCGGCGCGCGATCGAACTCGGGACCGTGGATTTTCGACCGAAGGTTTGACCTGGTATGAAGATGCCCGTGAAATGGCGCTCGACAGTAATGTTGACGTGATTGTCGAAACCATCGGTGGTTCGGACGGGATTGCCTATGACCTGTGCAAGGCCGCCCTGGAAGCTGGCAAACATGTCGTTACCGCCAACAAGGCGTTGATTGCGTTGCGCGGTGTTGAACTGGCACGTATTGCCGATGCCCATAACGTTACCATTGCCTATGAAGCTGCGGTTGCAGGTGGCATTCCGATCATTAAGGCCCTGCGTGAAGGCTTGTCTGGTAATGTGATCTCGCGGGTGACGGGCATTTTGAACGGAACCTGTAATTATATTCTGACCACCATGCGCGAGCAGGGCCGCGATTTTTCCGATGTTCTGGCCGAGGCGCAGAAACTTGGCTATGCCGAAGCCGATCCCAGCTTTGATGTTGATGGTATTGATGCCGCGCATAAGCTTGCGATTCTGACCAGCCTGGCTTTTGGCGTGGAAGTCGATTTTGATGCGATTGCGATTGAAGGCATTCGCTGTGTATCCGCCCTTGATATTCAGATGGCCGAAGAACTTGGGTATCGTATCAAGTTGCTGGGTATTTCCAAGCAAACGGCGGAAGGCATCGAACAGCGCGTTTCGCCGGTGCTGGTGGACCGCAAGACCCAGATCTCAAAGGTCGAAGGTGTGTTTAACGCCGTTGCGCTGGAAGGCGATTATGTCGGTCCTGTTATTCTTCAGGGACGGGGGGCAGGCGAACGGCCAACGGCATCGGCGGTGGTTGCCGATCTTGTCGATATTGCTGCGGGTCGTAAAACGCCGATCTTTGGTGTCGCAGCGAATCGCTTGAAAAAAAATGTACGGGCCCCGCTCGAAAAGCATGTCGGTGCCTATTACCTGCGCCTGATGGTATGGGACCGCCCCGGCGTGATGGCCGAGGTGACGGCAGCCCTTGCCGGAAACGGCGTTTCAATGGCGTCCATGATTCAGCAGGGGCGGGCCGAAACCGAAGGGGGTGTTGTGCCGGTGGTTTTCATCACCCACGAAACCAACGAAGGTGCCATGCACGAGGCATTGGCAACCATCGCGGGCTTTGAAAGTAATTCGCAGCCGCCGGTTTTGATGCGTATTGAAAATTTCGCATCGTAACAAAACAAAAAAAAGACATATGCGCCCCGCAGGTTTACACCAGCGGGGCGTTATAACTTTGGCATAACCAAAGAATTCGCCTACCGGGAAAAATGAGACGGGGCCCCCAGACCCCGCGCCAACAGACAAGGACGGAAGATATGGATCGAAATCTTGCGCTTGAAACAGTACGTGTCACCGAAGCAGCGGCACTGGCCTGTTCGGGGTTGATGGGACGCGGCGACGAAAAGGCCGCCGACCAGGCCGCCGTTGACGCGATGCGCAATGCGCTGAACAGCCTTGATATTCGGGGCACGGTTGTTATCGGTGAAGGCGAACGCGACGAAGCGCCGATGCTTTATATCGGCGAAGAAGTCGGCAGTGGCAAAGGCCCCGAAATTGACATCGCACTGGACCCGCTTGAAGGGACCACCATTTGCGCGACCGGCGGCCAGAACTCGCTTGCGGTTGTGGCCATGGCCGAAAAAGGCGGGTTCCTGAACGCGCCAGATACCTATATGCAGAAAATTGCCGTTGGCGGTGGTTTGCCTGATGACGTGGTTGATCTTGACGCAACCCCGGCTGAAAACCTTAAAAGCATGGCCTTGGCCAAAGGCTGTGATGTTTCGGACCTGGTTGCGTGCATTTTGAACCGTCCGCGCCACGAAGAACTGATCGCCAAAACCCGTGAAGCGGGCGCACGCATCATGTTGATTGATGATGGCGACGTGGCGGGTGTGATTGCGACATCGCAAAAGACCTCGGGCATCGATATTTATATGGGCACTGGTGGGGCACCGGAAGGCGTTTTGGCCGCAGCTGCCCTGCGGTGTATCGGTGGCCAGTTCCAGGGCCGTTTGCTGTTTCGCAACGACGATGAAGTTGCCCGTGCCTATAAATGGGGTATCGAGGATCTGAACCGCAAATACATTCTGACCGACCTTGCCCATGGCAATGTGATGTTTGCTGCAACCGGTGTTACCGATGGTGCCATGTTGCGCGGTGTACGCCGGTTTGCGCACGGTGCGGAAACGGAATCAATCGTGATGCGCAGTCAAAGCGGTACGGTGCGCTATATTCGTGCCGTTCACGATTTCAGCCGCAAGGTTTGGTACAAATAAGTCTTTCGGGTTCTGTTGCCTGATGTGTAATGGGGTGCCTTGGCACCCCATTTTTTATGTTGATCAGCTCTAAAATTCGGGATTTTGCAAAAAGATGAAAGACGGTGTGTCGCCTTTATCTGGTGACGCGTTCATCGTTGGCAATTTCAGTTCTTCGTCATTGAAAAACTGTTTTCTGGTTGGTGCAATGTCCGAACGGCGGTTTTTGGTTGCAGTGTGCCGATGACTGGGGTACATGCTTCGCCCCCTTGTTGCGACAGGGATTAAAACAGTTTGGAAAGGTTGCACGTATGTCCGAAATAATTGCACTGGATTTTGGTACAACCAATTCTGTTCTGGCCGTGGCCGATGAAGCCGGAAACGTCAAGTCTGCCAGCTTTGAAGTTGGAACAAACAGTTTTGATACCTATCGGACGATTTTGTATCTGTGGCAGGAACAGGATATCAAGGTTGCGGGGTCTGTTCCGCAATTGCGCAGTTGTTCCGGCCCGTTCGCCATTGCCGAATATCAACGCGAAAGTCAGGATTGCCGCCTGATCCAGTCGATCAAATCCTATCTGGCGGCAAAGGATTTTGACGGAACGGATATTTTTGGCACGGCCTTTTCGCTTGAAGACCTGATCGCAACGTTTCTGAACCAAATTCACTATCACGCCGAAAGCCAACTGGGCCATCTGGGGCGCCGGGTAATTTCGGGCCGCCCGGTGGCCTTTGCCGGTAGCCGGCCGGACAATGCCTTTGCTGAGGCCCGCTTGCGCGCCTCGTACGAACAGGCAGGCTTTGAAGTCGAAGCAATGGTCTATGAACCCTTGGCGGCATCATATTATTATGGTCGCACGCTTGATCGTCCGGAAACGGTTCTGGTTGCCGACTTTGGCGGTGGCACCAGCGACTTTTCTGTGATCCGGTTTGAGCCAGGTAAGGGCATTGCCGGGGTTAAGGCACTGGCCCATACCGGCCTTGGCATCGCGGGCGACAGTTTTGATTATCGCATCATTCAAAATGTGATCTGGCCACGGCTTGGATTTGGATCGAACTATCGGGTGATGGGCGGGTTCTTGCCCGTGCCGCGGCAATATTATACCGCCTTTGCACGGTGGCATTATCTGTCGATGATGCGTAATCCGCGCACTATGGCCGATCTTCAGGCGATTATTCGCACCGCCGAAAGTGCCGATGACATTGCCGATCTGGTCACCATCATCGAAGAAGAACTGGGCTTTTTCCTGTATCAGTCGGTGTCAAAGGTGAAGGCTGAATTGTCGTCAAATGACCATGCGCTGTTGCAGTTCAAGCATGGCGGGGTTGAAATTGATGAAAAACTTTCTCGTGCCGATTTTGAAAGCTGGATCAGCCCCGATATTGCCGATATCGAAAAATCCGCCAAACAGTGCCTGGATCAGGCGGGACTAAAAGCTGGCGATATTTCCAAGGTCTTTATGACCGGTGGTACGTCTTATGTGCCTGCTGTACGACGTTTGTTTGAAGACGGCTTTGGTAAAGACCGGGTTGAAATCGGTCAGCCGTTCTTGTCGGTGGCGCATGGTCTGGCGATGATTGCCGCAGACGAAAAAATCGTCTGAGCGAGGTAATGCTATGAACCTGATTGACTGATCAGTCATTTTTTTGATAGGTTCTGCGTATGAAAGACAAGAAAGCACATTTGATTGAGACGGCAATCGGTCTTTTTGCCCGCGATGGTGTGTCGGTTTCCACGGCGCGTATTGCCGCAGAAGCGGATGTGTCAAACGGGACGCTGTTTAACTATTTTCCTACAAAACAGCAGTTGATCGACAGTGTTTATCTGTCGATCAAGGAGGATATTGCTCAAAATGTGCTTTCTGGTCTCGGTCGGGAGATGTCGGTAAAGGAAGTGATGTTCGGGATCTGGCGGGGTTATATTCAATGGGCCGTCGCCAATCCGTTGCGTCATGAAGTGTCTGTTTTGCTTCGAGAGGCGAGAGCTTTAAGTGCATCGGCGCAAAAGCGTGTCGATGTGATTTTCGAGCTGAAAGTTGAAAAGCTGCGCCAAGGTGTTGATCGGCATGAGCTGGTTGATTTGCCTGTGGATTATATTTGTGAGCTGTCGATGGCACAGATCGGGGTGGCGGTGATGTATTTACGCCATCATCAATTTGACACGGTCGAGGCTGGCAAACATATCCATCGCAGTTTTGATGTTTTCTGGCGGGGCATTTGCGCGTAATTTTTTACCGATAATTTGACTGACTGATCACTCTAAACACGGAGAGAAAGAATGCAAGTTGCAGCTTATGGTGCAAAATCGGCGACCTCGGATATCGAACCTTTAACCATTGAGCGTCGACAGGTGCAAGCCCACGACGTGGCCATTGATATTGATTATTGCGGTGTTTGCCATTCGGATTTGCACATGGCCCGCAATGACTGGGGTGTCGCGCTGTATCCGGTGGTGCCAGGTCATGAAATTATTGGCCGGGTGACCGATGTCGGGGCCCATGTTAAAGGGTTCAAGCCCGGTGATCTGGTGGGTGTTGGCTGCATGGTGGATAGCTGCCAGTCGTGCCCGTCCTGTGAAGAAGGGCTGGAACAATATTGTGAAAACGGCATGGTTGGCACCTATAACGGTGAAGACAAGGTGCTGGGCGGACACACCTATGGCGGTTATTCCGGCAAGGTGGTTGTGAATGAAAAATTCGTTCTGCGCATATCTGATAAACTTGAAACCCGGGCTGTTGCCCCGCTTTTATGTGCCGGTATCACCACCTGGTCGCCGCTGCGCCACTGGAATGTGAAAAAGGGCGACAAGGTCGGCGTGATCGGCCTTGGTGGTTTGGGTCATATGGGCGTTAAATTTGCCGCAGCCCTGGGCGCACATGTTGTCATGATCACGACCTCGGCAGCCAAAGGCGAAGATGCCAAGCGGCTCGGGGCGCATGAAGTGCTGGTTTCCAAGGATGCCGATGCCATGGCGGCCCATGCGGGCAGCTTTGATTTCCTGCTCAATACCATTCCAGTCAAACACGACCTGAACCCGTATATCACGTTGCTGAAACGCGATCGGACAATGGTGATTGTCGGCGCGGTGACACCGGTTGAGGAAGTTCACGGTGCCGGGTTGATTTTGGGGCGCAAGTCTGTTGCCGGGTCTCTGATAGGCGGGATCGCCGAAACCCAGGAGATGCTCGATTTCTGTGCCGAACATGGCATTACCTCGGATGTCGAGATGATCACGATCAACACCGTTAACCAGGCCTATGAGCGGATGCAGAAATCGGATGTTAAATATCGCTTTGTCATCGATATGAAATCCCTTCAATCTGCTGCTTGATGGCAAAACGCGTTGACCGCAGCCGACCGAACCCGCTTTCAATGAGTTGTTCTCATCGAAAACGGGTATGACATTTGTTTGCCTTTTGGCAAAAATGAAAGGCCTGTCCTTGTTGGCGGGCCTTTTCATTTAAGTCTTGGCGTCAGGTGATACAGGCGAAGTTTCCGCTGCATTTAACTTGTAGAAGTGTTGCCGAAAACACCACAAATCCGGTGCCCAAAAACGGCAGCAAGAAAAACCACGCCGACCATTCCCATCGTCGTAACAGCCACGGAAAAAGGGCCCCGCAAAACGACATCAATGGAAACAGCAGTACACTGCCAAACAGCAAGTGCAAATACAGATTGTTTTCTGACCCCGGAGCATCAAACATCAGGGGTGAAAACATAACAAAGGGCAGGGAGAATATACCTCCCAAAATACAAGTCGCGGACAGACCGCGACGTGTGGACTTTTTCATCTTACAGGCCTCGTGATCCCGTGTTGAGTGTGACGGTATTTTTTTCCGCCAACGGCTTTGCGCCATCTTGTAATGGGTTTGAATTTCTCATAGCAGACAGGGTATCTCAAGTAACATTTACAAACGGGGTCAGGAAAATAGGGCTGACGACTGAAAATATTCTGATCTGACGGCAATTCACGCCAAAAGTATTGCCATATCTATACCTTTTAACAGGTAAGAGCCGACAGTTTTTGCAATAATTGACAAATTAGATGTTGGCTTTTTGTTTGAATTATATGAATTACACCTAAAAGGCTGACAGTAGAGATGTGGTAATATTTATAGCTCCGATTGATAGTTTGTTTTGTACTCGGGGTTCCACCAAAATGCCTGTACGTTGGATATGTTGTTGGCGCATGCCATTTATGGAACTTGAAGGGCCGTGGCAGGGTCGATGTTGTGGGCAGATAATACGGTGAAAAAAGCCGTTCGTGCCGCTCGTGTTGGTAAGGTAAATTGTTGCCAAGCAGTTTTTGCAGCCAGCATGATGATTTCGGGGTTTGAGGATATGCGCGTTTGCGCTATCCAATGGCGGTATGACACAGCAATCCAGTGAAACAACTTTTTTAGGGATCGAACATTCGGTCACAGGAAAATGGTGGCGGCAAAGGGCGGTCGATGACCGTTTGGCCGTTACCCTGTCACAGCGCTTTGGCGTGCCCGAAATTGTCGGTCGGGTCATGGCCGCACGGGGCATTGGGCTGGATGATGCCGAAACATTTTTAAATCCTACCCTGCGCGATCTGATGCCCGATCCATCGCGGTTGCGCGACATGGACAAGGCCGTGGCGCGCATTGCCCATGCCGTGATGCAGGGCGAAAAAATTGCCCTGTTTGGTGATTATGATGTTGATGGTGCCACCAGCACGGCCTTGCTGGTGCGGGTGTTTCGGGCGTTGGGACTGGACGTTGTGGTGCATATCCCTGACCGCCTGACCGAGGGCTATGGCCCCAATGCGCCAGCATTGCTGGATTTAAAGCGCCGGGGCGCTGATTTGATCCTGACCGTGGATTGTGGTGTCACCGCTTATGCCCCGCTTGAAGCCGCGGCCGAGGCCGGGATCGAGGTTATTGTGGTTGACCATCACGCCGCCGAACCCGAATTGCCGCGCGCATTGGCGGTGGTAAACCCGAACCGGATTGATGATGACAGCGGCATGGGGGACTTGTGTGCCGTTGGTGTGGCATTTTTGCTGTCGGTTGCTCTGTGTCGGAACTTGCGCGAAAGCGGTTATTTTAAGCAAAAAGGCATTCGCCCCCCCGATTTGCGCACATGGCTTGACCTGGTGGCGCTCGGTACCGTGTGCGATGTGGTGCCATTGCGGGGGCTTAACCGTGCCTTTGTGACCCAGGGCCTTAAAATCATGCGCCACCGTGGGAATAGCGGTATGTCGGCGCTGGCCGATGTTGGCGGGGTTAACGAAGTGCCCAGTGCCTATCATCTGGGGTTTGTTTTGGGGCCTCGGGTTAATGCTGGCGGGCGCGTTGGCGAAGCCGGGTTGGGCACGACCCTGTTATCGGGGGATGACGAGGAGATGGCGCGTAAAATTGCCATCCGTCTTGATGAATATAATCGCGAACGTAAATCGATCGAGGATTATGTCCTTGATCAGGCCATTCGCGCGGTTGAAGAAAAAAACAAGATCAGGGCGATGGTGCTGGTGGGGGGCGATGACTGGCACCCCGGTGTGATCGGCATTGTCGCCAGCCGCCTGAAAGACCGCTATCACGTGCCTGCTTTGGTGATGGGAAAGGTCGATGGCATTTATAAGGGGTCGGCCCGGTCGGTGCGCGGTATTGATTTGGGGGCTGCGATTATCGCGGCCCGTCAAAGTGGCCTTTTGGTTAATGGCGGCGGGCATGGCATGGCTGCGGGTTTTACCCTGGACCCTGAAAAGCGCGCCGAGTTTGAGGATTTCCTGGAGCAGCGATTTGCCCGTTTGATTGAAGAAAACAATATTCGCCCCACCATGACAGTCGATGGTGCCTTGCACGCGATGGGCGCGACGGTTGATCTGATTGATGCGTTGGAAAAAATGGGCCCGTTTGGGGCAGGAAATGCCGAACCGCGATTTGTGTTTACGGATTGCCGCGTGATCAAGGCCGATGTCGTCGGGGCGGATCACGTGCGCTGTATTCTAACCGGTGCGAATGGCAAGGGGCGGGTTAAGGCCATTGCTTTTCGGTGCCTTGATAACGACATGGGCCAGACATTGCTGCGTCATGGCGGGCGGCCTTTGCATGTTCTCGGGCATTTGCGCCGCGATACCTGGCAGGGCCGTGAAGGTGTGCAGCTTATGATTGACGATGTTGCCCTGCCTGCGCCGACTGTGTTTGACTAAAGGTCCGGACATTGACGGCGCTGTTTTGGATGGGCTGTTGTTGTCAATTGCGTCGTTTGTTTGAAGCAGGCGGCGATTAGGCGGGGCGTTATGGCCGCGTCTTTATGATCCGGCGTTTTCACCCGTACCCTGACGGTTGGGGATTGAGTGCCGCCGAATGATCGCCGATACGATCTGCGCGATAATGAGTCCCGTATCCGCCTTGTTTAATTCTTCACCCAGCAATGTCACGATCTCATTATAGGCGGCCAGGATATCCTGTGTGATACGCGGGGCATTTTCGACGCCCTCTGCGGTTAAAAATCCTGTCACGATGGCCGATAGCAGGCCACGGTCGTTATGGGGCAGTGGGGGCGTTTGAGGGGGTACCTGGCTGCTGTTGATGCCGGAGCCTATATTTTCCGGGTGCCCCGCAGGATGAGTGTTGCTTTGGCTTGAGCCGGGAAGAAGCCGTGTTGATGGCGCGGAGCGCGCTGAATAACGATTGGGTTGTTTTTTGGGTGTTTCATTTGCCAGATCGATATGAACCGGCCCTTTTCCGGTTACAATCCATTCCAGACGTACGGCCTGGGCGCATGCAAGCCGGGCAACACCGACAAATCGGGGTTCCGACTGGGCCTGGCACCAGCGATTAAGTTGTTCGGGAATAACGCCTGCAACTTGTGCCGCGTCTTTCTTGCGGTCAAACATGTCAACGACTTGTCGAATACGATTACCAAGTTCTGGGTCAAGGACAGGCAATGCTGCGACACGGCTATTCTTTGCCATCTGCATCGTCCTGGTTTGTTGTAAGGTACATTGAAAAGCTTCGCAAAACTCTCGTAAGGCGTGAAAAAAATGCCGAGCGAGATTTTTTGGTTGAATGTCGAATTTTTTCGTTATAAGTCTTTTTCATGCTCAACTATTGCTGACTTTTTTTCGAGGTAAAGGCCGGTATAGTGGGCGATGGGGGTAGTAAAACGATAGTATAGTGATGCTGCCGGAATTAAGCCCGGTAAGCATGGCAGATAAACGACAGGACAAATGTTCTCTGTTATTTGTCTGGAGCCGAATGTTTTACATGAGGGCAACTTCAGGACGAATTTATTCGATAAATTTGATCCTTTTTTTTAAAAGTAGCCAGTCGTTTACAGTAAATGAAGTGTGGCTATGCTGGCAATCAACAAGTCCTTGTGTAAACAAGGTATTTTTGTTTGGGGTCGTGCTTTTCCGGTTGAATTTCCTGAAGTCGTGTATTTAGAGGCGCACTGGCAATATGCTCCCCAAGCGCCCATGTTGGGATGGTGATGTGTGCGCTCTATGGTATTTAACTGATGTTTGACAATAGGTTAGAGTGGCGGCACCTGATCGCCTTCATTGTCATCACATCCGCATTGCTGTTTTTTTTACCTCTTGCGGCATTGGCTGGATCTCCATCTAACGGTCTTCCTGATCACGGGTATCTTGGTGCCGCCAGATCCGTGCGGCTTTATACCGAAAACCTGCCCCCGTTTAATTACCGTAGCGAAAATGGCATTGCCGGTGTCGGGGCCGATGTCGTTGCGGCGATGGCAAAAATAGTCGGGCATAGCGGCAAGTTTGAAATGCTGCCGTGGAAGCGTGTGTTGTCCGCGCTGGAAAATGACCCCTATGCCGCTGCTTTTTCCATGATGCGTATCCCGGAGCGAGAAGACGAATTTAAGTGGGTTGGTCCGATTACTCATGCCGAGACAGCATTTTACCAACTGGCCGATAAACCGGTAAATATTCAAACGCTTGATGACGCGCGCGCCGTTGCCGCGATTGGTGTTCAGGCTGGCGGAGCGTCGGAGCGTACCTTGCAAGCACTGGGGTTCGATAACCTGATGTCGCTTCATGTTCCCAATAATGGTCTGAAAATGTTGCTAAGTGGTCGCATAACCCTTTGGGAAACGGCGGACCTGGTTCTGAACAGTCAAGTTCGGGCGTTGGGGGTTTCATCGGATCTGGTTAAACCTGCCTTGAAGATTGGTGATTACGACCTGTATCTGGCTTTTTCGAAAGCCACGCCGGATACCGTTGTTCTGCCGTGGCGTCAGGCGTTGCTTGAATTGCACCAAAATGGTGTTTTTAACGAAATTCAGAAACGCTACAGCATCAAAATTGATCCGCCATCCCCCCACAAAACCAGTTTTTCACTGTTGAACTAGTTTAGTTTTGTTTTGCTTTCTCGCTAATCTTAATGCCGTTAACTTGTATGGGCGTCCTGTCTTGGGCCGGGCATTTTTTGCGACAGGGTAGCGAACGGCAAATATCTTCCTATTTTTCAGGTTATCCTTGGGTGTCCGTCAGCCATTGTCATTTGCATGGGGAATTTTATGCCAGACAGTAACAAGCCGGAACTTATCAGTTTTGACCTTTGTCCCTTTGTTCAGCGTTCCGTGATCACGCTTCTGGAAAAGAACGTTGAATTTGATCTGACCTATATCGACCTTGGTAATAAACCAGACTGGTTTCTGGCGATCTCACCTTTGGGCAAAGTGCCGGTTCTGCGTGAAAAGGGAGAAGTCCTTTTTGAAAGTGCCGTGATCAACGAATATCTTGATGAAACCAATCCGCCGTCGCTTCATCCTGCCGACCCGCTTAAGAAGGCTCAGAACCGGGCCTGGATTGAAGTTGGCAGCAATCAGCTGATGCATTCTTTCCGGATGATGATGGCGGAAACCCGCGAAGATTATGATCTGCACCGCGAGGCCTTGATTAACGGATTCCGATTGGTTGAAGGTCAGGTTAACGGGGCTTTTTTTAACGGAGATGTCTTTTCTCTGATTGATGCGGCATGGGCGCCGTTATTTACCCGCCTGTTGATAGTTGAAGACGTGCTGGGCGAGGATTATTTGCCGTCCTATCCGAAAATCCGGGCCTGGGCCACAGCGCTGGTGGCGCGCGATAGCGTGATCCATTCCGTGCGGGATGGCTTTCGTGAAACGTTTTTAACCTACCTGCAAAACAAAACGTATCACGGCAATACACCGGGTTACGTTGCAGACAGGCTTGCGGGTATCGGCTGATCATCCTATTCCGATAGGATGAAAGAACAAAACCAGACAGATATGGCATCAAAGCAAGATCACCCGGACCACAGCAAACTTGCGTTTGTTCTGGTTCTGGTGCCGCTTTTGATATCCTTTTCACTGAGCCAGTTTTACCGCTCGGCGCAGGCATTGCTTGCAGACTCGCTGCGCGGTGAACTGGGTGTGACGCCCGAACAGCTTGGTCTGATTTCGGGCAGCTTCCATTTTGCCTTTGCCCTGATGCAGATCCCGGTTGGTGTCATGCTGGACCGTTACGGTCCGCGCAAAACCAACGGGGTTATGATGATCCTTACCGTGGTGGGGGTTATTGTCTTTGCCAGTGCTCATAGCGTTACCGGGCTTATGATCGGGCAGGGGATTATCGGCATGGGCTGTGCCGCTGCTTTTATGGCGACGCTGGTCTGTGCCTCGCGGTGGGTGGCCCCTGAAAAATTCGCCGCAACCTCGGGCATTATTGTCGCCCTTAGTTTGCTTGGTGTGTTGGCATCGGCAACGCCGCTGGCCGCCCTGATTGAATATCAGGGCTGGCGCGGGGTGTATTTCTGGCTGGCCGGGTTGAGTGTGCTGGCCGTGATCCTGACATTTGTCATGGTCCGCGATGAACCGCCGCATATGCGCCGCAAGCAACCGCGTCGCGGTGAAACCATGGGCGAAGTCCTGCAAGGTATTATGGAGGTTTGGAAAAACCGCCAGATGTGGTTGCTGGTCGCGGTTGGTTTTTTTGCCTATCCCACCATCCTGACGGTGCGCGGCTTGTGGGGCGGGCCTTATTTGCAAGATGTGTTTCACCTTGCCCCGGTGCAGGTCGGCAATATTTTGCTGGGCATGACATTTGGTATGATCGCCGGTCCCCCTTGTTATGGGCATTTGTCCCGCGTGATGGGCGGGCGGGCACGACCGCTGATTTTATTTTCGGTTTTTACCTCGACCGTGTTGCTGATTTTGCAGGCTTTGTTTGGCGTGGAACATGTGTGGCTGGCGGCCATCCTGATGATGGCGCATGGCTTTTTGGGCAGTTGTGCCACCCTGAACTATGCCGCCAGCCGTGCTGCGGTGCCGCAGCACCTGATCGGGCGGGCCTTGACCACGGTTAATCTGGCGACCTTTGGCGGCTTGTTTGTTCTGCAAGGTCTGGCGGGGGTCATCATCGGTCAATATCGTTCAGATCAGGCAATTGCCGGTTATCAATGGATGTTTGCCTTTTTGGGTATTGGTCTTGGCCTGGCCGGTATCGCGTTTCTGGTTGGGGGGCGGCGACG
>TARA_R110001583_G_scaffold47611_3_pt1 | contig 34129 bp, 24 predicted proteins | sample TARA_R110001583 | Tara Oceans TARA_R110001583 (sample SAMEA4398432) | marine metagenome | biome: Polar Biome; feature: [MES] marine water layer (ENVO:01000295) within the mesopelagic zone...; material: water (ENVO:00002006), including particulate matter (ENVO:01000060) such as...... | reverse complement strand
CCATCATTAAAAGTGATGTGCTCTACCAGCTGAGCTAAGGAATCAGTAATAAGCTTTGTTTTTTAAAGCGTTGCAAATATAGATTCTTTAAATTAAATACGCAAACCCTAAATGCTTGTAATGCCCAGTTTTTTTAATGTTGGAGTGCTGTAAGCACCCTTATTGCACTGGTTCGTAAAATGATATCATAGGGGGAAAAAACTAAAAAAAACTTACATTTTTTTTTATGACTGATTTCGCCTTTATGATAAGGCCTAAAAAGGAGCATTAAATCTGAATTTACTGCTTGCAAGTTAAAACCTTTTTATCCTTATCTAAAGCTTTGTTAAAGAATAAAATGCTAATATTTTTTTGAGAAAATAGAATGATAAGTCGCCGATTTTGCTGATTTTTTAGCTGAACAAGCCAAAGTTTCGATTTTTCAGGCAGTAACTTATAATTTTGTCGAAATTGTACAATAAAACTGAAAAAAAATTAAATTTGTGCTTCAGTAAAGAAGGTGGATGAATACTTAGAATAGAGATTTATCTATTTTTTAGATTAAATCATCTTTTATCACCTCAACGAAAATAAAGAAATAAGCATATGATCGATAAAATTGTTCTTGTTACTGGAGCATCATCTGGAATAGGGAAGGCTTTAGCTTTTGAGTTTGCATCGCGTGGTTCAAAATTAGTATTAGCTGCTCGAAATATTGAAAAGCTAAAGGAAATTGAAAAAACCTTAACTGAACAAGGAACTGAAGTTCTAATTGTAAAAACGGATGTGAGTATTGAAAGCGATTGTCAGAATTTAATTTCGGAAGCAATTTCAAAATTTGGACGTTTAGATGTCTTAATTAATAATGCAGGAATCTCAATGCGTGCTATGTTTAAGGATTGCGAGCTATCTGTTCTTAAGAATTTGATGGATGTGAATTTCTGGGGAACGGTTTATTGTACTAAATATGCCATGCCTTATATTACACAATCTAAAGGATCGGTTGTAGGTGTTATCTCAATTGCAGGTTATGTTGGATTACCCGGACGTACTGGTTATTCAGCTTCAAAATATGCTATTCGAGGTTTCCTTGATACATTAAGAGTAGAGAATTTAAAGACGGGTGTGCATGTTTTAGTAGCGGCTCCTGGCTTTACAGCTTCTAATGTTAGAAGTGTAGCTTTAACAGCTGATGGAAGCTCACAGGGCGAAACACCAAGGGATGAAGCTAAGATGATGACGGCTGAAGTTTGTGCTTCTCATATTGCCAAAGCCATAGTAAAACGTAAGCGTGAGTTAATTCTAACTTTTGTAGAAGGTAAGTTTACGGTTTGGTTGAAAAAATGGTTTCCAAGCTTGTTGGAAAAGTTAACCTATAAGCATATGGCCAAAGAACCTAATTCAGGATTAGAATAAGTGTGATATTGATATTTAAATCGAGTTAAACAGGCAATAATGTGATTGTACGTTGTTAGAACTACGATTTAATCATCGAAAAATTTTAAAGAGTAAAAGGCAAGTGTTACATTTGCCGAAAATCATAATCATAAATCATGGGAAGAGCATTTGAATTTAGAAAGGCACGCAAGTTTAAGCGTTGGGATAAAATGGCTAAAACCTTTACCCGAATAGGAAAGGAAATCGTAATCGCTATTAAAGAGGGCGGAACTGATCCTACATCCAATTCGCGTCTTCGTGCAGTAATTCAGAATGCAAGAGCAGCTAACATGCCTAAAGAAAATGTTGAGCGCGCTATTAAGAAAGCTACATCGAAAGATCAAAAAGACTTTAAAGAACTTATATACGAGGGATATGCACCACATGGTATTGCTGTATTGGTAGAAACTGCTACTGATAATCACATGCGTACCGTAGCAGATGTTCGTTCTTACTTTAGTAAGACTAAAGGTAGCCTAGGAACTGCAGGTAGTGTTGAGTTTATGTTTGAGCATAAGTGTCACTTTAAAATAGAGAACACTGGTCAGGATCTTGAAGAGTTAGAGTTAGAAGTTATCGATCTTGGTGTTGAAGACGTTTTTGCTGAGGAGGATGGTATCATGTTGTATGCATCATTTGAAGATTTCGGTAGAGTACAAGCCTATTTAGAGGGTAATGATATTCTGCCTCTTAGTTCAGGTTTTGAGCGTATTCCAATGGATACAAAAGAGCTTAGCGATGAACAAGTTGCTGATGTAGAAAAGCTTCTTGATAAATTAGAAGATAATGACGATGTATTACATGTTTACCACAACATGGCATAAGTCAGACAAGCATATGAAACAAAAAAGACCTTCACAATCGTGAAGGTCTTTTTTGTTTGTATGGGTGAATAGTACTATTATTCTACTTTACCAGAAAGCGATTTAAAGCCTTTTCCTAATATTTCATTCGTTTCCATAACCGTAATGAAGGCATTAGGGTCGATATGCTCTATGAAATCTCTTAACATAGATAGCTCACGTCTATTCACAACAATAAATATCATGTTCTTATCTTGTCCGTCATACATACCTTGTCCTTTAAGGTAAGTACCACTACGTTTCATATCGATGACAACCTTATCTCGGATTTCATCAGTTTTATCAGAAATAATAAACAAAGCTTTCTCGAAAGTTGAACCCTGAATTGTGATATCAATAACTCGACCAGAAATATAGAGTACAATAAGAGAATAAAGTGGAATTTGCCAATCCATATCCACATATAGGCTACAAAGTATGATAATCAAGTCGACATAAATGATCATTTGTCCTAAAGGCAAACCTGTATATTTCGATAGAATCATACCTATTGTGTCAGTACCTGTAGTTGTGGCTTTAGCTCTTAGTATCAATCCAAATCCGAAACCAATAAGAATACCACCAAACACGCAGGATAGGAGTATATCATCAACTAAAGGGACTAATCCCCACCATTTTGTCGCTAGATCGATGAAAATTGAGCTAAGGAAGAATCCGAAAAAAGTTTTGAAACCAAATCGAGGACCTAATATTTTAATACCAACTAATACAAGTATAATATTGATGACAAGTCCTGTTAAGCCAACTGGAATACCACCTTCATATTGATGGAACATATCATTTTGATATTCCATGAAGTAATAGCCAATCTTAGAAAAGAAACCAGAATATTCCGAAGCATCTAAAAGATCCAAAGGGCCATGAGGAAATAGTCCTGCAGATAGTTTGTTGATAATGATTCCAATACCATAAGCGCCTCCAGGAACTATAAAGTGTGGTGTAATAAAGAAAATATAACCTAGAGCAAGCACAAAGGCTCCTGCCACAAGTAGAGCGTAATTATAGAACCATTTACCTGAAAATAACTTGTCGTTTTGAATAAATGCCATGGAATATGTTGGTTTTTAGGTTGTAAGCTTGATGTTGTCGTCAGATTTTTATGTGCTTACTACAAAGCAAATAAGAATTTTTTAAATAATAGATATTAAAGCTGTGAAATTTAAATTTATCTCATAAAATAGAAAAGTGATAAACAAAAAAAAATCTGTGAAGAGAAAGTCTATTTGACTTCTATTCACAGATAATTATATTCCCTTAAGAGATATTACATCCCGCCAATATTGGCACCTTTTGCTCTTCTAATGCTTCTATAATTGTTAATCTTATAACTTAAACTAAGCTTAAAGGTGGGTGCATCTTTATCGTATTTATTAACTTGTTTGTAATCCTTATTATAATAAGATCGACCCATATCAGCTGTGTTAAAAACATCTGTCACAATAAAACTTGCAGATAGTTTTCTTTTGAAGAAACTATGCTTTAAGGTCATTGTTGTGAGGAGAACCTCATCTTTTTCTCCCTGTGCCCACTTTGTTTTAGAATCATATTTCAAGTGTAACTGAAATTGAGTCAGCTTAGTCAATTTGAAACGGGAAACACTTTGCAATACCCAATTGGTGCTTGTTGTTGAAAATTTGTGTTTCTCAGGGGTCCCTAAACTAGAACTTTCTATGTAGTCACCTTCAGTTTTGTAATGAGATAGGTCAACTAACATTAATTGATTCCACCATTTTGATATGGATAGGTTTGCAAAAGCTTCAAGACCCAAGCTATAATCTTTGCCTACATTTTCGTATTTAGTGATGATAACATCGGGATCAATTTCTGAAACGGTTTTAATGCGCTCAATTTTATCCTTGTTTGATCTGTAATAAGATGCTAATGAAAAGCGATGTTTTCCAAATTCTGTATTGTATTGCAATTCAAATGAATCTGTCAACTCAGGATCAAGATCAGGGTTACCCTGTGTTCTATTATAGATATCATTCCACACTTCAAATCCTTCAAGCATACCACTTGAAGGGCGCTTGATACGACGAGAGTAGTTCGCTGAAATTTTACTGACTTTACCCAAATCTATCTGTGAGTGCAGTGATGGGAAGAAGTCCCAACGCTTTAGATCTGACTTGTTACCTTCATATTTGATTTCTCTGTCGAGATGTTCAGCTCTTAATCCAAGTTGGTAGCTAATTTTATTTAATTCTCCTGAATAGATAGCATACAAGCTTTGTATTGTTTTTTTATAATCAGATGATAAGCTATAATCTGGATTAATAATTTTATTCTCGGTAAAAGAATGATTTTTCTCAAAATCAAATGAAAGGTATTGATATCCCGCTTCAAACTTACTTTTCCCAGCTAGTGGCAGGGTATAGTCTGATGACATCACAATACCTTTAGCATCTTCTTCAATATATGAAAGATAGGAATCTGTTTCACTTACAGACTGGTCTTCGCTATCTATAGTTTTTTCATATGTTTTACTAGTGTAATCAATAAATGTATTTAATTGATGCCCTTTTTTGTTGAATTTACGTAGATAAGTAAGGGTTGTTTCATAAAAATTCATCTCATCTTCAGTCAATTCTTTGCTTTTGTCAATTGAAACATCGTCTTTCGTTTCATATTTTTCATAGACCAATTTATCTAATTTTTCCTTTGTGTATCTGCCCGTTTTGGCAGTTATGCTGAATAAATTTAGACTGTCAATTTCAAAATCATAAGCTGATGATAATAAATAGCTCTTGTCTTTAATATTTAGCCTACCCAAAGCATCTAAATATGATTGGGGTTCAGTAAACAAGGTTTTGTGATTCTTTCTGTTACCTGTATTAGTCTTAGCATTATAATTTGCACCCAGGTAAAAGTTGCTCTTTTTCTTTTTTAAATTAAGCATACCCGTACTTGCAAAATTTTCATGGCTTCCAGGACTTAGGTTAAGAAAACCACTGGCTCCTTTAAAGCTGGCTTTTTTGCTTATGATATTAATAATACCAGCACCACCTTCAGAGTCATATTTTGCCGAGGGGTTGGTTATGATTTCGATACTTTCAATATTGTTTGTTGGAATTTGGTTTAGGATTTCCTGAGCGCTTCTAATGCTTGGTTTACCATCAATTAGAACGGTAAGATCAGCACTTCCTCTAAGGGTTACATTTCCATTCACATCAATACTTACTGAAGGAACTGTTTCTAAAACATCGATAGCTGTGCCACCTACAGCAGATAGTTGATTACTAACAGAAATTACTTTTTTGTCGATTTGATAATCTATAGTATGATTATCGGAGTTCACAACAACCTCATGAAGAGCCTTGGTTGAAAGGTTCAGTTTTATGATTTTGAGATTTTTTTCTTTTTGGTAGCTGCGTATAGCAATGTTTGGAATGATTTTTTTCTCATATCCTATGAATGAAACTTCTATATAATAGTTTCCAGCTTTTAATTTTTTGATTTCGAAAAAGCCATTTTCATTTGTAATGGTTCCATCAATAAGTTTTGATTTGTCTTTGCTATAAACTGATACTGTGGCGTATTCAATAGCTTCATTTGATTTAATATCTTTAATTGTACCATGAATAACTCCAATCTTAGGTGTTGAGTTATCGGCGTAAATAGGCGAACCTATCAGTAGAATGAAGAGTAGATGGATAAGGCGTTTCATAAAATTTCTTGTTGACGAATGCATGAATAAGTTATGCAAATTGTCAAATTAGTTAGTTAAGCGGTTCAAAAATTTGATCGATACAAATATAAGCTTGTTATTTTTAAATCCTAAATATGATTTATGTTTTTTTACATAAAAACATGAAAGTGTTATTTTGAAATGCCTGTAAGATAAAAAGGCTATTCTCTATAGATAAGAGAATAGCCTTCGAAATATGATAATTTAAACGTATTACATGCTTTTAAGACAATCTGCAATGCCGCTTTCAATTCTAGCGTTGATATTTTTAGTATCAGCTTTAACGAACTTCTCACCAATAATCTGTTCATAAAGCTCTATATATCGCTCAGAAATTAGATTGATACGATCTGCGTTCATTTCTGGAATTTGTTGTCCGTCTTTACCTTGGAAACCATTCTCCATTAACCACTCACGAACAAACTCCTTTGATAGTTGTTTTTGAGGCTCATTACGGTCAATTCTTTCCTGATAACCTTCAGCATAGAAATAACGAGATGAATCTGGCGTATGGATCTCATCAATTAAATAGATTTGACCATCTTTTTCACCAAATTCATATTTAGTGTCAACTAAGATTAAGTTTTTCTTAGCAGCAATTTCAGTTCCTCTTTCAAAAAGAGCAATTGTATATTCTTCAAGTTTTTCGTAATCTTCTTTGCTAACGATACCTTGAGAAAGAATCTCTTCTCTTGAAATATCTTCATCGTGTCCTTCAAGAGCTTTTGTAGTAGGGGTGATGATTGGTTTTTCGAATTTTTGGTTTTCAACCATTCCATCAGGCATTGGCATACCACAAAGTGTACGCTTTCCAGCTTTATATTCTCTCCAAGCATGTCCAGTCAAATAACCACGAATCACCATTTCAACCATGAAAGGATCAGCAAGGTGACCAACAGTAACCATTGGGTCTGGAGTCTCAATTTTCCAGTTAGGAACGATATCAGAAGTCGCATCCAAGAATATGGCAGCAATCTGATTTAGTACTTGTCCTTTAAAAGGAATACCTTCTGGAAGAACCACATCGAAAGCTGAAATTCTATCAGAAACGACCATAGCAAGGTATTCATCGTTGATATTATAAACGTCACGAACTTTTCCTACGTATAAGTTCTTTTGATTTGGAAAGTTGAAATCTGTTTTTACAATTGCTTTGTTCATCTGTACAGATAGATTTATAATTTATAAAATGGTAATTCTTTAACTAAATAGGACATGAAATGTTCCGACTACAAATTTATAAGATTTATTCTTCTTTTTTCCACTTTTCCGATTCGTTTTCTTCATCAATTTCATATGCACTCACAATTTTTTTCACAAGGCGATGACGAACAATATCAGATGTGTCGAATTCAACTGTTGCAATTCCTTTAATACCCTTTAAAATACGGAAGGCTTGTACCAACCCAGATTGTTGTTTCCTAGGCAAATCAATTTGTGTAATATCACCCGTAATCATAAACTTACCGCTGGTTCCCATACGAGTTAGGAACATTTTTAGCTGTTTGCTGGTCGTGTTTTGTGCTTCATCCAATATAACAAAGGCATCGTTAAGGGTTCGTCCACGCATATAGGCTAGGGGAGCAATCTGAATAACTTCAGCTTCGAGATAACCAGCTAACTTCCTGGGAGGAATCATATCGAGTAGAGCATCGTATAGTGGTTGCAAATAAGGATCAATTTTTTCCTTTAGATCACCTGGTAGGAAGCCTAGGTTTTCACCAGCTTCAACAGCAGGGCGACTAAGTATAATGCGTTTAACCTCATTGTTCCGTAAGGCTTTTACTGCAAGAGCTACAGCAGTGTATGTTTTTCCAGAACCAGCAGGACCAACGGCAAAAACCATATCGTTATTTGCAGATTCTTCAACCAACTTGCGTTGATTTGGTGTTCTTGAACGAATCATTTTCCCATTGTTCCCAAAAATGATGAGATTTTTTGGATCTTCAGGATCATCAATTTCTTTGGTGTTCTCAAGCACAATTCTTTTCAGATTTGCAGCTGTAAGCACATTATATTGGTTGTAATGTTGAAGAATGAGATTGATCTTATTCTCAAACAAATCCAAGGTTTTTTGTTCTCCTTTTACAATTAATTCGTCACCTCGACCAACTATCTGAAGTTTTGGGAAAAGCTCCTTAAGAATATCAAGTTTGCTATTGTTTATTCCATAAAAATCGAGTGGGTCAATTGAGCCTATAGATATTATCCTTTCTATCATAAATTTTGTTCGATATTTATTACTTTTGATCCTACAAATTAGTTATTTTTTTCGATTGAATCAGGTTTTATCAGCGTCTATTTAAACTCTTTCTTTAAATATATAAGTGATAAATGTCCATTTTGATCATGAAATAAAAATCAACTTATACTAAAATATTTAGTTCATGGGAGTTATTACAATATGCAGCGATTGGAATGGTCGTGATTATTATTTGGCAGCCTTAAAAGGACGTTTGCTTTCTCTTTGTGAAGATGTTCAGATTGTAGATTTGAGTCATAATATCGAATCTTATAATATATCTCAGGCTACTTTTATTGTAAAAAACGCCTACCATTACTATCCTGAAGGGAGCATCCATATTATAGCTGTAAATTCTGAATCTAGTTCTGAACAGCCACATGTTGTCGTTTATAATAAGGGCCATTACTTTATTGGGACTGATAATGGCATGTTTAATTTGATATTTCGTGATCAACCTGATGCAATTATACAATTGCCAGCTAATGATAAGGAATTAAACTTATTGAATTTCCCAGAGTTAGCAGTGTTTGCACCTGCAGCTGCGCATCTGTGCAATAAGGGTAAACTGTCAAAATTGGGCAAGAAAATTGATTCTTTATATAATATGGTGCCAATACGAGCACTAATTCAGGAAGATACAATGACGGGTAAAGTGATTTATATAGATTCGTATAGTAATGCGACCGTCAATATTTCAAAAGATCGTTTCTATTCAAGTTTGGAAGGCCGAGACTTTGAAATATTAGTGCAGAGTAATCAGCATTTAATTACAAAAATTAGCCAGCATTATAATGATGTGCCTGAAGGTGATATTCTTGCCATCTTTAACTCTGCTGGTATGCTTGAGATAGCTATGAACAAAGGGGAGTTGTCTAAATTATTAGAAATTGATACAAATTCAGATATAAGAGTTAAATTTCATGATCGTTAGGTTTGTTAAGTTAGAATTGCAAAGTCAGTATATAGCTGATTTTAAAAGGTTGACAGCAGGAGAGAAGGAAGAGATTGTTGCTTTCGAAGGATGTTCTTTTTTAGAGATACTGCAGGATGTCAATAATGAAAATCTATTTTTCTCCCATAGCCACTGGGAATCAGAAGAAGCTTTGAATGCGTATAGAGATTCAGCCTTTTTCAGAGGAAACTGGGAGAAGGTAAAGCAGTGGTTTGCCGCAAAACCTGAAGCTTGGAGTCTAGAGCGATAAGAAATGAGAAGTACTGTTATTAAAATTGAAGGAATGAATGAGAATTTGAAAGCTTTTCAAGAGCTATTAGATATAATGGACGAACTGCGTTTAAAATGTCCTTGGGATAAAAAACAAACGCTAGAGAGTTTAAGAACCCTAACAATTGAGGAAACCTACGAATTGGCTGATGCCATTTTGAAGAATGATAAGGAAGAGATTAAAAAGGAATTAGGTGACTTGTTGTTGCACATTGTTTTTTATGCTAAAATTGGTTCTGAAACCAATGATTTCGATATTGCCGATGTTTGTAAAGGGATAAGTGAAAAATTGATTTATCGTCATCCTCATATTTTTTCTGATGTGAAAGTTGCTAATGCTCGCGAAGTTGAGGAGAATTGGGAACAACTGAAGCTTAAAGAAAAAGGTGGTAAGGGAACAGTTCTTGAAGGTGTTCCTCAATCATTGCCAGCAATGGTAAAGGCCAATCGTATTCAAGATAAGGTAAGAGGTGTTGGTTTCGACTGGGAAGAGAAAGAGCAGGTTTGGGATAAGGTTAAGGAAGAAATTTCAGAACTTGAAGTTGAAATAAAATCAGGTAATCAAGATACGATTGAACAGGAGTTTGGAGATTTATTCTTCTCTTTGATTAATACAGCTCGCTTATATGGCGTAAACCCTGAGAATGCTCTTGAAAGAACCAATCAGAAATTCACCAAGCGATTTAATTATCTCGAAAGTCAAACAATGGGAGTTGGGAGAAATTTAAAGGAAATGAGCTTAGAAGAGATGGATGTGATTTGGGAAGAAGCGAAACAATTCGATAAATAAGCTGACATTTTTAATAACTATGCATTCAAAAAACATGACTTCATTCATTCTATGAGAATATTACTATTTATCTTCCTCTTTACTAGCTTTTCAGCCATCTCGCAAGAGCAGATGTCCTTATCGCTTACAGCAAAAAATCATATCTTGGAGCAATTCTATTTACATATGGGCGACGATATGGGACTTGTTACGATTGATAGTTCTCGTGTGAAGGCTTCTGGTGTTTTGCTTTTTATTTGGAAAGGTGAGCCAGGTGTTTATCGTTTGTCTGATAATGATGGGCATCTTATCGATTTTAGAATGGAAAAATCGAATATGGCCTTTGAGATAAAAGGGAATTTTGCTGAGACTGAGCTTATTTTTGAATCTGGTAATATGAACAACCAGTTGCAGTATTATATATCGGAATTTGAATATTACACAGAGGAAGCTAAGAGAATTGGTGAAAGCCATAAAAATGCAAGCAAGAATGATAAGAAGGGAATTATAAAGACTTATAAAGCTTTTCAAAAAGAGTATAAGGAATTGGTTAAGGATTTATGGTCGAAAAAAGATGAAGATTGGTCTTTGCAATTAGCTCTTACTTATGCAGATAGGATACCTGACTTAAATAAAAAGAGCATGGGGCGCTATTATGTAGAACAGTGTTTTCAGCATTTCGATTTTTCTGATAGTCTTTTGGTTGGAACGCCTTGTTTTTATAATAAGCTAGATCGCTTTTTTGAGACTAGCGAGATTCAAACACTTCTTAAGCGTAATGTGTCGAAAGACATTGAAATGATGGTGCAACAATTATTTTGGCTTTCGGAGGTGAATAAAAACGCACAAGAATGCTTGGTTAACTATTTATTGACTAATTATCCTGCAGCTAAATTCTCAAACTTGTATGCTTCGGTACTTAAGACTTATAAGCTTGCCAATTCGTGTGAGTATGTAATGGCAAGTAGGAATATGAGATCTCGAATTGAGAATGATAAGAATTTCACAATAGGATCTAAAGCTCCAGATTTCATTTTAGAAAACAGCATGAATATCAATCTAGAAGCTTTTTCAAAGGTAAATAGTGATGTGACTCTACTTGTTGCTTGGTCGGCTCATTGCGATGCTTCTATTGAGCTATTAGACAAGATTGAGAAGCTTTATCAGTCATATAGAGAGAAGGGGTTTGAGGTTGTCGCAATTTCTATAGATAATAGTATCGGATCGTGGCAAGACTTCGTTAACGAACGTGCACTGACATGGGTAAATGCTTGCGATAAGGCTGGATTGAAAGGGGAGTATGCTAATGCTTACAATATTACGGCCACGCCAACCATGTTTCTTATTTCATCCGATTTAAAGCTGTTAGCTAAGCCCGTAACCTTTTATCAACTTAGAAAAGAAGTGAAAAATCACCTTTATTAAGCTTGAAGTTTTTTAAGCAATTTCCTACCTCTAGCATTAAACCCTGTTGTGCCTTCAATCATACATTCTTCTATAACAAGAGCCAGTTCATTTTTGAGATCAGGTTCTTGTTGAGCGAAATTAAAGAGTATCTGCATGGCGTGAACCTTGACTGCTACGGCAGTAGAGCTAGATATTAAATAATCGAAACAACAATTGATAAACTCACCAGAAACATTTTTAGGAAGTGGCTCACAGCTAATAAGTTTTAGAAGTTGACGCTGTTTGCTCTCGCATTTTAAGCTAGGGATAAGCTTTATCATCTGAGGGATATAGGGTCGAATCAATTCAGGAGCTTCATCATAAACCTTATCCATCAACCAAGTCGCTCGCCAAGCCCGTTCGTGCTCACCTGTCGCAAATTCCCAAAGCCTAGGCATATGCTTAGGTTCTCTAGCTATTTCTTTAGCTATAAGCTTTGCGGTTTCTTTACCGGGAAAGGTTGAGAGGATTGCTTCGAAGTCCATATTTTGTCTTGTCTCAATTTATTATAATGATTTAGATGAGAAATTAAGAATGGAGATTTAATCCATGATATGAAATTTATATTCGTCCCAAGTTAAAGGATTATTGGTGATATAATCTTGGATTTTTTGAAAAGATTTATCGTTTCTAATAATATGATCATGGAATCGTGCTTGCCATGTGAAATCAGCATGTACCTTCCTTGATTCGTATGATACACGACCTTTGTACCATCTTATTATTTTCGATAAACCATCCGATAGCATTGGGTTTTTCAATCCTGTTATGCCACCATGTTCCGTTGAAACAGAATCAATCGTAGAGACGCGATTTATCGCGTCTTTATTAATAATGACAATGCCATGAACGTGATTAGGCATAACAACAAATTCGTTTAATCCAACAAACGGGAAATGTTTAGGGATTTCTAGCCAACAGTTTTGTGCTATTTCGCCAATTTCAGATAACATCATCTCATCCTTTGCGATATCACCAAAATATGATTCACGGTTTTGGGTACAAATGGTGACAAAATACATCGCATTCCACGAATAATCCCAATTTTCCAACCGGGCAGATTTAATTCGGTATTTGCCTTGAAATTTATCTGACATTATTTAGGGATATTTATCTGTGGTGTCACGGTGTTTGGGTGAAATGTGATCATCTGTAGACGCGATGAATCGCGTCTCTACCATTAAAATTGTTCTAAAAAGGCAAATTCCCCAAATCCACATTACCACCCGAAAGGATGATTCCAATTTTCTTGCCTTGATATTTTTCCTTCTCTTTAAGTAAAGCAGCTAAAGCTACAGCACTCGAAGGTTCTACGATGATTTTCATGCGTTCCCATATTAGGCGCATTGCCGTAACGATCTCATCTTCTTCTACACGAACGATTTTCTCCACGTAATCTCGAATAATAGGGAAGGTTTTGTCTCCTAGTGAGGTGAGCAGTCCATCAGCAATAGTTTGAGGATTGGTTTGCGGAATCAATACGCCTTGCTCTAGTGATTGCCAAGCATCGTCGGCGCCAAAGGGTTCACCAGCCACAACCTTTGTTTTAGGAGATAGGTAGTAAGTTGCGAGAGCAGTTCCAGCAAGCAAACCGCCACCACCAACAGGAGAAATGATATAATCTAAATCATCATGTTCTTCGATGAGTTCCATTGCAGCAGTTCCTTGTCCTTCTATCACCTGGTAATCGTTGTAGGGGTGAAGGAAAGTCGCACCCGTTTCAGCGACTACTTTATTTAAAGTTGTTTCTCTAGCTTCAAGGTTCGCAACACATTCTATAACTTTTCCACCATAACCTTTCACGGCTTTTTTCTTAACCTCAGGTGCATTTTCAGGCATTACGATATAAGCCTTAATGTTTTGCAATTTGGCAGCTAAAGCCAGTGCTTGGGCGAAATTTCCCGACGAATGGGTAGCTACACCGAACTTCTTTTGCTGGTCGCTCAATTGAAGGACTGCATTTAAAGCACCACGCATTTTAAAGGCACCCATTTTCTGAAAGTTCTCACACTTAAAATAGAGTTCCACACCTGCAATTTCGTTTATCAAATTTGAACTTAAAACAGGTGTGTTGTGAATAAATGGCTTAATTCTTTGGTGAGTTTCTTGTAGATCTTTGAGTGTAATATGCATGTCGGAATTTTGTGTTAGGTGTTTGAATTATGAGAAAGGTAAATTTAATAAAATTGCAGAAGAGTTAACTTATTATCTATATGAAAAGCTTGTTTACAATTAAAGAAGCCTTGTTTAAATAAGAAGTGAAGCTCAGTTCTCTGATTCTATTATTCCGTTCGCTCCGCGAGCTGTTCAGTTTATTGTTTGAGTTGTTCCGTTCATAGTTTTCCCCTTTCAGTTCGCTACGTGACTTGTTCCGTTCGCCATTTCTCTTGTTCCGATCGGGACTTCAGTTGTTCAGTTACCGAACGGAAGGGTTACTTGACCGAACGGAACAACTACTTTTGCGAACGGAAGGGGTCCCACCGCGCACGGAAGCCTATTTATGCCGAACGGAAGATCTCAGCTCGCGCACGGAACACCAACTTTTTCGCACGGAGAATCTCCATTTTGCAACGGAAGGACAGAAATACCGAACGGAGATACTTAATTTACTAACGGATAAGATTATTGTTACAACTGAAGTACTCAGAACTTATAAGATGAGAATAAAGCCGTATGGTGTGACTAAAAAACAAAAAATCCCAAGCTCAGAATCTGAACTTAGGATAATATATTAGGTCTTATAATTCTTAAGCTTTCATCGCTTCCAAAGATTCCTTAGCTGCCTGAATAGTTTTATCAAGCATCTCATAAGTTAGTGAGTTAGATAGGAAATAACTCTCGAATGATGATGGTGGTAAATAAATACCGCGCTTCAACATTTCGTGGAAGAATTTAGGGAATAACTCATTGTTTGCCGTAGCTGCAGTATCGAAATCAACCACATCAACATCAGTAAAGAAGATTGAGATCATAGATCCACAACGATTTATCTTGTAATCAAATCCTGACTCAGCTAATACCTTATCAAATCCTTTATGAAGATATTCACACTTAGCAGCAAGCTCAGTGAAATGCTCAGGTTTCTCGTTTAATTCAGTTAATAGGGTATAACCAGCAATCATGGCAATTGGGTTACCCGAAAGAGTACCAGCTTGATAAACAGGTCCAACAGGAGAAACAATCTTCATAATTTCATCAGGACCAGCGTAGGCACCAACTGGCATTCCGCCACCAATAACCTTACCGAAAGTCACTAAGTCCGCTTTTACGCCAAAGTACTCTTGAGCACCACCTTTACCCAAACGGAATCCAGACATTACTTCGTCGAAAATTAGAAGAATACCTTCAGCATCACAAATCTGGCGTAATTCCTCTAAGAATCCTTTTTTAGGTAGTACACAACCCATGTTACCAGCGATAGCTTCTACAATAATGGCAGAAATTTCACCCTTATTATCAGCAACAACTTGCTTTACGTTTTCAATATCGTTGTACTTAGCTGTCAATGTATCGTTAGCTGTACCTGGTGTTACACCTGGTGAATCTGGCTCACCAAAAGTACTCGCACCCGAACCAGCTTTAATCAAGAAAGAATCTGAGTGTCCATGGTAACAACCTTCGAATTTGATAAATTTGTTTTTGCCAGTATAACCACGAGCTACACGAATAGCCGACATACACGCTTCAGTTCCTGAATTCACCATTCTTACCTTATCGATATTTGGAACCATATCAACAATAAGCTTAGCAATTTTAGTTTCCAATTGAGTTGGCGCACCAAAAGATGTTGAATCTCCAACTTTATCTATAATTGCCTTAATTACAGGAGGGTGGGCATGGCCAAGAATCATTGGTCCCCAAGATGAGATAAAGTCGATATATTCGTTATCATCTTCATCCGTAAGGATACTTCCCTTAGCTTTTTTGATAAAAACAGGTGTTCCACCTACCGATTTAAATGCTCTAACTGGCGAATTAACGCCTCCAGGAATATATTGCTGAGCTTGATCGAAGAGCTCTGAACTTCTTTTGTACTGGTGCATATCGTTTGTGTTTTATGAGTTGAAATATTCGTTACAAGTTTGTATTAATGAGAAAACATGGGTTTGATCGGACATCATAACATCATCTGAGTAATCGACCAAAGCAACAGCTGTAGTAGTGCCAATGGCAAAACATGGCTGATTGTTTTTGAGTTGGTAGTTTTTGAAAAAGCTATGAACCGCACTTGGACTACAAAAACAAATAGCATCATAATCTTCCAAAGCGATCTCTGGTTGAATCATATGCGTGTCATAAACTTTAATTTCTTTATATGGACTTTCGTGCTCCTCGAAAAAATGAATCAATGTCTTTTGTCTAAGATTTCCGGTGAAATATAGGAAAGGTGCATTGGCATGATCTTCAAGTAACTCAGAAAGAGCCTCAGAATTGTGTCGTGCAGGTACAAGCGATGAAATCCCCATATCAGAAAGATGATCAGCTGTCTTTTGCCCTACGGCAAAGCATTGTTCCATCTTGTCGAGCTGAATATGTTCTTTATTCGCTTGCAGGCTTCTAACCGCATTCTGACTGGTGAAAATCCAATTGGGATATTGACCAGAATTGATTATTTCAAGCTCCTCAGAAGAGAGCGTGCATAAGTCAATCCTTATAAATGCATGATGGTCTATTAGGCAATTCATTTTCAGACCAAATTCAATTTGATCAGCATTTAATGAACGGGTAAATAGAATGCGTTTGTTACTTTTTGTCATGTTTGATAAATGAATCTTAATATCGAAGCAAACAAATTTAATAAATCATCGGATTATTTCACCATCACTCGACTTCAATCTTAGGAAAAATCTCGGCTGAATATCATACGTTAAAAAAATAGAATCTATTTGCCATTGATCGTTTGCTTTTATACTTTTAGTGGCATTATAAAAGGAGCAGCCATATTGCTCTTTGTAAGCCAAACAAATATTTGAATAGAATCTAGAATGAAGTAAAGTGAAACAGACAAAATAAAAGCTTCAGAATTGAGTTCTAAATAGTAAAATAAGAATTATGGTGGCTATTACACAGCAAGTAGAAGAAAGAAGACAAATATTATATCGATATAAAAACCTCCTCAAATCATGCAAGAATATTATCTCTGGAGATGATATTAAATTGGTAAGAAAAGCATTTGATCTAAGCCTTTTAGATCACGATGGCGAGAGACGAACAAATGGCGAACCAGCCATTTATAGAACCCTTGAAATTGCAGAAATTGTTGTCACTGAACTAGGTTTAGGACGTACATCTGTGATTTGTTCTATGCTTTATGATATTGTACAGAAGAATCATATTAGTGTTTCGGAAGTTAAATCGATGTTTGGTCCTAAGGTTACTCAAATTATTGAGGGACTGGTAAAAGTGACTGAGATATACGAGCAAAACCCAACTCTACATACTGAGAATTTTAGAAAGCTACTTCTAAGCTTTGCTGATGATGTTCGAGTTGTTCTGATCATTCTAGCTGATCGACTATTTCAGCTACGAAATGCTGGAAATAAGAGCCCGGAACTTCAAATATCCTTAGCTAAGGAGATTAATTTCCTTTATATACCACTTGCGCATCGTTTGGGAATGTATCAGGTAAAATCTTCTATGGAAGATTTGTCGCTGCGTTACCTTGAGTCTGAAACCTACTTTGAACTTGAGAAAAAGCTAAAGGATACAGAGGAGGAACGTGAAACTTATATTAAAGATTTTGTGGCTCCAATTAGTGCTGAGTTAAATCAATTGGGACTTAAATATGAAATTAAGGCAAGAACCAAGTCTATTGCTTCGATTCTTCACAAGATGAAGAAGCAACAGGTCGAGTTTGAAGAGGTTTACGATATTTTTGCCATTCGAATTATTATTAACGCACCTGAAAAGCGTGAGAAATCGGAATGCTGGCAAGTTTATTCGGCTGTTTCCGATTTATACAGACCAAATCCTAAGCGTATGCGCGACTGGATTACGATTCCTAAATCAAATGGTTACGAGTCATTGCACACCACAGTAATGGGTTTGCAAAACAGATGGGTAGAGGTTCAGATTCGTAGTAAACGAATGAACATGATTGCTGAGAATGGATTTGCTGCTCACTGGCGATATAAGGGTGATAAAGGTGATGGAGGTCTTGATAATTGGTTGCAAGATGTTAGAGAAGTACTTGAAAGCAGGGAAGATAGCAGTGTTGACTTAATTGATGACTTTAAAGCTGATTTATATAGTAAGGAAATCTATGTTTTTACACCTAAGGGTGATTTAAAGCAATTAAAGTCGGGCTCAACCTTACTCGATTTTGCTTACTCTATTCATTCCGATTTAGGAAACAAATGTATTGGTGGTACCGTTAACCAGCGTAACGTTTCAATCCGACAGGTTTTGAATAATGGAGATCGTGTATCTATTACCACATCAAATAATCAAAAACCTAAATCAGACTGGCTAAACTTTGTTGTTACCACTAAGGCTAAGAACAAAATTCGTCAAACGATTAATGATGAGAGAGTAAAAGAATCCGACATTGGAAAAGAGACTCTAATGCGCAGAATGAAGAATTGGAAGATTGAATTCTGTGATGAGAATGTTCGTAAGCTCTTGAATCATTATAAGTACAAACTTGCTTCTGAGCTCTACTATAATATCGCGATTGAAACGCACGATCTTTCAGAGATTAAGGATGTTATTACCGATCAGAAGGAAGAAGGAAAGGCAGTTGTAGCACCAAAAATTGATGCTCCAAAGGTTCAGGTGCGTGGTGGAGAGGATGTATTGATTGTTGATGAGAATATTGCTAACGTAGATTATAGTTTGTCGAAGTGTTGTAACCCAATTTTTGGTGATGATATCTTTGGCTTTATATCAATAGGTAAAGGAATTCGTATTCACCGTGTTTCCTGCCCAAACGCCAATGAGTTATTGACTCGTTACCCTTATCGTGTAGTCAAGTCTAATTGGTCGGCTAAAGGAAGTGCATCCTATCAAGCGGTTCTTCATGTTACTGGAGAGGACGAGTTAGGTATGGTTAATAATATATCTGAGGTTATTACTAAGGATTTACGCGTAAAGATGCGCTCGATACAAGTCGAATCCAATGCAGGAGCCTTCGAAGGACGTTTAACAGTTGTTATCTCAAACATTGATCACCTGAATAATTTGATTGCTAAATTGAAGCTAATAAAAGGGGTGAGTAAGATTTCTCGATACGATACGGTCGTATAAGAATACATTTAACTGAGTCTTTAAAATATAAACGCCCGTTCCTAGTTGGAACGGGCGTTTCTGTTTTGGGTGGGGTTGGTTTAGAATCCTAAACCGAATTTACCCCAATATTTAGTTTCTAATTCTTTCCAACGAAGCATTGTAGCTCCAGTGAAATCTTTTGTGTAACGGTTTAAAAGCTCACGAGCTTCTTTCTGCTTTCCGTCTTCAATTAGTTTAGCGATTTTCACTTCAAGAATAGCACCTTCTTCAAGGCCTTTGTTCTCGAAATGAGCAACATCAGCCATCATTTCTTCACGAGTATCTTGCCATGCAAGAGTTGCAAGCTTATTTGCTTTACGGTAAGCCCAAATGGTTGCATCAGCACGGTAGCGCTTCTGTCCACAATAGTTAAATGACTCAGGAAGTTCAGTTGTTCCAGCATAAATAGGAATTCGTGGGCTTTGACCAGGGTTATCGAATGAGAACCAAGCTACACCACCAACTTCATCAGGTAACCAATCTCTTAACTGAGTTACGAATGAATAAGAACACCATGCAACTGCAACTGTACGTTGGTATTCAATAGTTCCTTCCTTAAGGAAATTACTTAGCTTACGAGTATTTCCAGTCGGCCAAGGGTGTGCATTAGGAGCGATAACCGTATCAGTAGAAATAATTTCTTTCTCTTCGTTACGCTCCTCTTTGATCATCTTTAAGTTTTGAGTCATATCATACTCAGTACCTTCATAGGTTTCTCTATACATAGCCATTACATCCCTTACAGAGATCTTATTGTCAGGTTTTACCGAGAATGGTAATTCGTCAGCTTCAAAGTCAAGCTTCAAAGAAGGAGCAAAGTGGTTAAGGATAAAGAATTCGCGAATTTTAAATGGTTTATCAACACCACCATATACTTCCCAAAATTTGAATTCCTTTTTGCCATCCCAACGTTTTAGGTCTTTAGCAGCTTTGAACACATTGTCCGATGCCATGAAATAGTCAGAGTTCTTAAGATCAAGTTTCCCAATACGAGAAATGTTAGCAGAAACGCCAACGTGACCATCAGGAATACGTTGAGCAGCCCAAACACCACCAATTTTATCAGGACCTTCACCAAGGATCTCTAATTGCCAAACTTCCTTTTTATCAGCAATAGTAATACACTCACCCCAGTCACCATAACCGTGTTTCTTGATAAGTTTACCGATTAGTTTAATCGCATCACGAGCATTTGTACAACGTTGTAATGCAATTCTTTCTAACTCTTCAATTAGAAACATACCTTCTTCATTAACTAGCTCTTCAGGACCAACAAAAGTTGTTTCACCAATAGCAAGTTGCTTCTCATTAAGACTAGGGTAAGCTGTGTTTAAATATGCAAAAGTTGATTCTACTTGATCAATTTCACCTACAAGCTTCATTTTTCTTTGATCCCAAGCTGTTTCAGTTTTTAAAGTTCCTTTGTAAACCTTGTGCGTATCTTTCTTGTCAAATTTTTGTGCTTTTTCAAAAGTTAACCAAGTACGGTAACGTCCGTCGCAAGTGTGACTTGTAATTACTGATCCGTCAGTAGTTGCTTTCTTACCTACCATTATACTAGTACAACTTTCACCAAAAAATGGATCGTTTTTCTGCTCTAAAACGCCTTGTGCATAAGTGAATTGCAGAGCAATACTTAAGCTAAGAAGGGTTAATAAAAATGTCTTTTTCATGTGTTGTTAAAAGGTTTGTTATTAGTTGTTAAAGCTATAAATAGCTTTGATTGTCCGTAATTGAATTTCGAAGCCCAATATAGTGTATTCCAATTGTATTTTTAGCTTAGATATGATGTTTATAGGCAGATTTTGATGAAGTGATAATTCAATTGTATCTGTTAACTTGATAATTTGTTAGTTGTCGAGTAGTTGTATCCTAATATAAGAGAGTCGTAAGTGTTAAATAATGCTTAAGTCGAATATATTGCTTTTTAATACCTGAAATTAGACTTAACTTGAAGTCTCAAATTTTAGAGAGTCATTCGATAAAAAAATAATATAAATAACAGATTATGAATAATTTTGATTTTTACAACCCCGTAAAGATCCTTTTTGGGAAAGGAAAAATTGCTGAATTAAAGAAGCATATCCCAGTTGGGGCAAAAATTTTAATCACTTTCGGAGGTGGTTCTATTAAAAAAAATGGTGTCTACGAACAGGTAATTGCTGCACTTGAAGGATTTAATGTTCAAGAATTTGGTGGTATTGAGCCAAACCCTCGCTTTGAGACTTTAATGAAAGCTGTTGAGCTTGTGAAAGCTGAGAAGATTGATTTCTTATTGGCCGTAGGTGGTGGTTCTGTTCTTGATGGAACAAAATTTATTGCAGCAGCTTCTTGCTATAAAGGGGAAGATGCATGGGATATTCCTGCAAAGCATGCTAAAATTGAATCAGCAATTGATTTCGGAGCTGTTTTGACATTAGCTGCTACAGGTTCTGAGATGAATAGTGGTGGTGTAGTTACTAAGGCTGCAACAAAAGAAAAGCTTGCATTCGGTTCACCTTTATTATTCCCTAAATTTTCAGTTTTAGATCCAGAAGCAACTTATTCATTACCTAAAAGACAAATTGCCAATGGTGTTGCTGATGCTTTTGTACATGTAATGGAGCAGTACTTAACTTATCCGGTTAATTCACCTGTTCAAGATCGTTTCTCAGAGAGTTTATTAGTTACATTGATTGAAGAGGGAACGAAAGCATACGATTCTGAAACACCAAATTACGATGAATATGCCAATATGATGTGGGCAGCTACTATGGCTTTAAATGGCTTGATTGGTGCTGGAGTTCAAAGCGATTGGGCTACACATATGATTGGTCATGAATTAACAGCATTCCATGGTATTGACCATGCTGTAACTTTGGCTATTGTACTTCCAGGGTTAATGACTCACCTAAAGGATAAGCGTAGTGTAAAGCTATTGCAATATGCTGAGAGAGTTTGGAATATTACTGAAGGTAGCGAAGAAGAAAGAAAAGCAATGGCAATTGTTAAAACTGAGAATTTCTTTAACCGTTTAGGAATTAAAACTCGATTAAGTGAGCACAATGTTGGTCAAGAAACAATTGATACAATCATTAAAAGATTTACAGACAAACAGCTTCCATCTATTGGAATGATACCTGATGTAAAGATTGAAGATGCTGAGAAGATTTTAGTAGACAGACTATAAAACGATAAGGAGCTTGCATTTGATAATGTAAGCTCTTATTTTTAGCTGTCCTTTCTAACTAACACGATATCAGATGAAAATGCTTCGCTATTTATTCATTAACCTTTTAATTATACTAGCACCTATCTATGGAAATTGGGATTTGATAAGTGAAGGGGAGCGTTGTCAGGGGACTGTGTTTGAAATTAAAGAGATTAAGCAACAGCTTTTTTACGAGACTTATCCTCAGATTAGCTATAAAGTAGGTAATAAGACCTATAAGATTCAAGGTCCAGAGAATGCTGATTATCCGATTGGAAGTAAACTGGAGTTGATTTACGCACAAGATAAGCCTTCAGAAGCTATTATATACTCTGTGTCTGGGTTTCTAAGTCAATGGTATACAATTATGGCTTTGGTTCTTTTCATCATGTGGAATGCATTCTATTTGAGCTTCATAAAAGGGAAGTCTAAATATGGTCATTCGTATTCGACAAATAAGAATCAGTTGAATAAATAGGTTATAGAGCTAGCTTGAAGTAACTTTCTGAACTTTCAGTACACGAAAGATGAATCTCTCAGCCCAAGTGGGAAGGTATGATGCTACCTTTACAATGATTTGTTTACCCAGAAAATATAAGGCAGAATAAAAGAATACTTTATTGATTAGGTATATACCTGTTATAATCAACAACTTGTTCTCAGTCGGTAAATTTAAAAAAGGAAATGTGAGGTAAAGTAAGAACGTTATACCCGCTAAAATCATTAAAATGTAACCAATCAATCTCTTCGAATTCATACGTCTCTTTTGGTAATATTGTTTGAAAATCTAACTAAAAGGATGAGTCATTTATTACAACATGCAAGGCAATGTAGTTTTTTAAGAAGTATATGGCAATTATAAGTGTTAAAAAGACATAAAGGTCTTAAAAAGGGAGGCATTGAAATTAGGTTTTCAATGCCTTTCTCTTGTACAATATATTTAAGCCTTTTTTATCACTGGACGAACAATTCTAGCCAGCCCTCCAAGGCTTGTTTCACGATATTTAGATTGCAAATCTTTTCCTGTTTGCATCATGGTTTCTACCACCTGATCGAAGGAAATCTTATGCGAACCATCAGAGAATAGTGAATATACAGCGCATTCTCTAGCTTTTTGAGAGATAAAAGCATTTCGCTCTATACAAGGAATCTGTACGTAGCCCTCGACAGGATCGCAGGTTAATCCTAAGTTGTGCTCAAAACCCATTTCAGCAGCATACTCAACTTGTTTAGGTGTTCCACCCATAATTTGAGCGGCAGCACCTGCAGCCATTGCACATGCAGTCCCAAGTTCACCTTGACAACCAACTTCTGCTCCTGATATAGAACCATTTGTCTTTACGATATTACCAATTAGTCCAGCAGTAGCTAATCCACGAATAATACGTTTATCACTAAATTCTTGATCTTCCTTTAAGAAATAAAGAACGGCAGGCACTACGCCAGATGCACCACAAGTAGGAGCAGTTACTACCTTACCACAAGCAGCATTCTCTTCAGCTACAGCAAGAGCAGCAGCGAATAAAAGGCCTATGTTTCCTGTTGAACCCGTGGTTGTTTTCGAACGGATATAATAGGAGCTAGCTTTACGAGCTATACGCAAAGTCCCCGGTAGAACACCTTCTTCTTCAAGCCCTCTGGCTATAGATTCTTTCATTACGGACCACACATCAGCAAGGAAATCCCAGATCTCTTTACCTTCACAAAATTCAACATATTCCCAGAATGAACGACCTTCTTCCAAGCACCATGCTAAAATGTCATCCATAGTGGTTAGATCATACACTTGGCTTGCATCATTCAATAAACCCGTATTATCTTTTAAATCGCCTCCACCAACAGAGTATACTTCCCAAGAGTCAATGGCTTTGTCTTCATCCATAGCTTCGAAAAGTAAACCGTTAGGGTGAACAGGTAATTCAATTTCTGGTTTCCATATGATATCAACTTCACGTGGATTAATCACTGTTTCGATAACCTTATCAGTACCGTGACCAACACCTGTAGCAGCAAGACTACCATATAGGGTTACGCGAAATTTCTTAATGTCAGGATGCTTTTTGCAAAACATTTTAGCTGCACGCCCTGGTGCTATAGTGTGGCTACTAGATGGTCCATAACCTATTTTGTAGAGTTCTCTTAATGATTGCATGCTTGTTTGTTGTATTTAGTGTTATCGTCAAAAGTAAGAAAATCTGTAATATTGAAGGCGTAATTGTGATAATTTGTGGTGTTTGTTAGATATTAAACGCAATATTGATTGTGCTAGGCTATAAGTAAATCGCAAATGTCTTTGTACAAAAGGAAATATGAAACAATTGTGCCTTTGATTAGGAGCCTAGATTAAGAAGTTGAGTGATTTGAATAAAAAAAACGAACATCAGCAAAGCCAATATTCGTTTTAAGTTTCAGGTATCTATCCACTGCCTTATATTACCTTCCAGCCGGGAATGCCATTGGATCGAGATTATAAAATAACTCACACCCCGATAAGAAGAAATATAAAACCAGCCAACGCCGCAAAGGTAACAAAAAGATGTTTGTGAGAAGAATGGAGGTTGAAATAAAAGCGAGCTCAAATCAGTTTTGAGCTCGCTTAAAATATCTTAAACTAATTAGACTCCATCAGTTTTGGGTTTTAAGATAAGTTTAGCCTTATCAGCTCTCACAATTGCCTTATAGAACTTTCTTAGCGCTTCATATTTATCTGGAGTAAATTGCCCTTTGTGCATTTTGTAATTTCGGATATAGGTTATCTTATTTTCCTTTAGTTTAATTTGTGTGTTGTATTTCCCAAACTCCGTGTCTAAATTAACTTCTTTGGGAAGTTTTTCAATCATCAAATTTTCAGGTAAAGTGTACTGTATCGTATCCGTGTCGATGTAAGGATAATTTAAAACAATAGGGGTTTTGCGTTCTTTCAATTTTTTAGGAATATAAGTTTTTCTGTTCATTATGTTGAGAGGCATAAAAAATCGATCGCCAGTTTTTGAAAGATATTGCTTAATGTCGAGTTCTAGTTTTAGGCTTGATTCAGGAAGGCGCTTTTTAATTTGCTCCAGTTTTAGTTTTTCGATAGTGAAATCGGAAAGCTTAATGCTTTTATATAAAACTTTCTTCTGCTCTTCAAGTCCATCTTCATAAATTCCTTCCAGATTTTCGTATTGAAGACCTTTGTAATCTCTTATTACACTAGCTTTGGCATTACCATTTATATCAATAATTACATTAGCAGATGTAATTTGAGTATTCTGACCTGCCTTGTAAATTGGTGTATGAATCAATTTACCTCCTTCTTTGGTATGTACAAGTGCAACTCTATCATTGGTAAAACTGCCAAGAAAACCACAAGGGCTGGTTTGTGATGTGCATTCCAACCAAACTGTATCTTGAGCTAGTGGCACCATGAGAATGATATGATTCGATTGGTTAGAAACAAAATCCTTATCAAAATAATGAGCTCCTTCTCCTGCACGAATACTGGTGTAACAAGAATTGATATTAACCACTTTAAGTAGAGCTTTCATATAGTTTGTTAAAGCCTTGCAGTCACCATATCCAAGCTTATCAACGGTCTCAGCTGGGAAAGGTTGCCAACCACCTATCCCCAATTGTATACCTACATATCGGGTTTTCGATTGCATATACTGATATAAAATTTTTATTTTTTCATAATCAGACTTACAATTAGCAATAAGTTCTTCCACTGTTTCAATGGTTTCAAGGGGAAGATCATCTCTATCCTTGATGAGTTGATTCCTCCATTTTCCAAAGAGCTCCCAAGAATCTTGACTTCCTTTATAACCCTCCATTTCAAATTCAACTGGAGCTGTTACAACCCTAGCAACTATTTCGTTGAAGTCTGGTGAAAATGGTTCCGATTTAAAAGCTTTAATACTGTTAACACTCCAGTTGTAAGTTATAATTCCATCAGAAGATGATTTATGGTGCTCTCCGTTAAAATGATAGGTTTTACTTCTAAGTTCTAATTTTTCAGGAACATGAACAGTGAATTCTGATTTCTCTACAGATCGTTTGTAAGCATTTATAGAGCGCCATTCGGGATAATTTAAGATGCCATTATACTCTCTTTCATATTCATACTCTATAGTGAAAGGATATTTGTTTTGTAATGCCTCATAATACTTAACTCTGCTGTCATCAAATAGAGTTCCTCCAGAAGTAGCACTATAATCCTTAATATCTGAACTCTTGGCTTTTTTTATTAGCTTCCCTTCTGCATCATAGATACATATTTTAAAATACTTTAGCTTTAAAAGTTTGTCATAGGATACCTGCTTTTTTGAAGCGTATTCACCTTTTTTATTGAGTATCGTAATAACTACATGATTTTTAAGTCTTGCTTTACTTATGGATTCAACAGTAAATGTTGTTTCACTAAGGCGTACCACAGTGTTAGCTCCTTTTTTAAATTCTTCACTAATGTTTGATACGGGGTAAGTAATATCTTTCTTTTTCGCCCAAACATTTGAATTGATTATTAAAATAAGAATGAAAAGTAATGGATAGGATTTATTCATAGGTAGGAATCTGAATTTTGTGTAAAAACGAATAATAATGACTGGGATTTAATATCCCAGTCATGTGTTTTATGAGTTTCTTTTTATAACAATCATTTCGGCTTGTTTTGCAACAATATGCTTGTAGAACTCTTTTAGATAAGGGTATTCATAATAAGCGAAAAGCGGCTTAGTGATTTTTATACGACTCATTAGGATAATTTTTCCATTCATTAGCTGAATTGAATAGATATAAGAGCCAGCTTTATTAGGAAGGGCTATACGACAGTTCTCAGGTTTCGACTCTAAGCTGTATCCTTCTGGAATAGTAATTTCCAGACTGTAAATTTCATCATACGAATGTCCATAATCTACAGGATATTTACGCTCTTCAAGAGTAAACGGGTTTTTTGTAGTCTGCTCATAAAGCATAGGGTTTAGATAAATCAAATCACCAGTATCCTCAACCTTATCTGTAATCTCAACTTCCGACTTGGTTTGTAGGGTCTTTTCGATATCATTTTGATTGATGATTTCAAATTCTTCTAGTGTTAAACCCTGATTGCTTTCTTCTAAATCGGTTTTAATATCATCACTAGTTTTGTCCTCGTATTTTTTACGAAGATTTAAAGCTGCGTATCCTATGTGGGAATCGACAATCTCACCAGTTAATTCTCCTTCTTCATTTAAAGTCAATTTACTATTTGTAAGGTGCTTGTAAGGCATTTTCGAATTTAAATTGATCCAGCGAGTTCCGCTTGCTGAAACTAAACGTCCTTCTCCATTCATGCATCTAAAAGGCAACATTTTGCATGAACATAATGGTTCTGTAGCATCAAGAAGCATTTCGTGATCATTAACTTTAACTAATCCAACCACATAATTAAATTTGGACAGGTTAGGTTGGGTTGGAAAGATCATGCCATTCGATCTTGTACTCAAAATAACAGGATCGGCTTTCAGTTCTAGTTTTCTTAATAATAACACAAGCATTAGGTTTATGTCTGCAACATTTCCTTTCTTTTCTTTAAATGCAGCTCTTAAGCTTGTATTTACATACTTGGCATTGTATTCGTTCCATTTCATATGGCCTTTTATAAAATTAAAAGCCATATTCATTTTATCTACATCGTTTTTTGCTTCAGTATTTATTTTAGCAACAACATCTTTCAGAAAATTTCCACCTTTTAATTGAAAACCAAAGTATTGATGTTGAATAAGATCTTTATTGATTTTCTCCCAAGTGGCGGTGTAATTCTTAAAAGCGCCTTTGTATTGTTGAATACTACCTAACTCAAATTCAACTGCAGCTAGGAAATTCTTCGAAGTGGTCATATAGGGCTCTTTCTTAAAGGCAGGAGCCTCTGAAATTGCCCATCTGAATTTTTCTATAGAATAGGAATCTTTATTAGGAAAGTGGTCTATACCATATTCTTTATCAGAAACATCAAAATTCAAATAACCTTTTGATAATTGCTTGTAATGAAAAAATTCTGGAATGTGAACACGGTATTCACTCCACTTCACTGGAATACTTTTTTGAAAATACCAAGTTCGTAAGTTAAAGAAGTAATTCGATCGAATACTATATGAATATTCAATGACAGAACCTACTTTCACATTAGGTAATGTCAATTTATAGGTTTGAATATATTTTGAGGTTTGTTCGATAAATTTACCATCTGACTTTAGTTTACTTTTGACAATTTTATCGTTTTCAATGTTATAACTCGTAGCCTTAAGACTAGTCAGATTATCCCGCTCTTTATATAAAGGAATATCGAAGTTAGCCTGCTTTAGTCCGTCTTTCTTTAAAATTTTGATTCTAATAACACGCTTAAATGTCATTTCGAAACCATTGCTGCTTGTGTAAGGGATGTCAGTTATACCATAATCGCAAAGAATAACAGCAGAAGCAGTAGTGTCGGGTAGATAGGATTTCATTTCCATTTCTTCCATACTGACTTTACCATATTTAATTGGATCCTTCTCGGCGGAAGCTTGTATTGTTACTAAATTGAGGAAAAAAATGACAATACAGATCTTACTTAACAGATGTTTCATAGGGGATGTTAGATTAGTGATATTTGGGGGTTGATTTGCAAATGGTCGGTGTGTTATGTGTTTTAATATTTATCTTACTAAGTAGCCTAAATTAATAAACGAACATAAAAGAATGAATATTAATTATTCACTCTGAAAAATTGCTTAAGAATAATTATAAACGTAGTAGGACAGAGTGCTTGAAAATACATTATTGTTGAAAACAATTTACTCCTAAGTAATCGCTTTTTTAGGATGATTGTTTATCTTTGAGTTTCTTGAAAAGTAAGAATAAGAACTAATCATTTCGTTTATACCTCAGTATGGAGAATTTTATCGTTTCAGCACGAAAATATCGTCCCTCAAGCTTTCAAACAGTCGTTGGTCAGCAATCTATTACTATTACCCTAAAGAATGCCATTAAAAACGCTCATTTGGCGCATGCCTATTTGTTCTGTGGTCCTCGTGGGGTTGGTAAAACATCGTGTGCGCGTATTTTTGCTAAAACAATTAATTGCTCCAATGTAGGTGAAGATTTTGAAGCTTGTAACGCGTGTGAATCATGTTTGGCTTTTAACGAGAACCGTTCATATAATATACATGAACTTGATGCTGCATCTAATAATTCAGTAGATGATATAAGAACTTTGATTGATCAGGTTCGTATTCCTCCTCAGATTGGAAAATACAGCGTTTATATTATTGACGAGGTTCATATGTTATCTCAGCAAGCTTTTAATGCTTTTCTTAAAACATTAGAAGAACCACCGGCTCATGCTATTTTTGTTTTAGCTACAACCGAGAAGCATAAAATTATTCCAACTATTCTATCTCGTTGCCAGATATTCGATTTTAGTCGAATTAAGGTAGGCGATGCAGTTAGCCATTTGCAGCATATTGCTAATACTGAGAATATCAGTATTGAAGAAGAAGCTCTTAATGTAATTGCGCAAAAGGCTGATGGTGCTATGCGTGATGCTTTATCTATATTCGATCAGATTGTAAGTTTTTCAGGTAAGACAATCACTTTTGAGAATGTGATTCAAAATCTAAACGTATTAGATTACGATTACTATTTTAAAATGGTTGATGCATTTTTGCTAGGAAAAGTAACGGATTCATTGATTCTATTTAATGAGATTGTTGAAAAAGGATTCGATGGTCATCATTTTGTAGCTGGTTTAAGTTCACATATAAGAGATATACTAGTAGGAAAAGATGCGGCAACGCTTCAGCTACTTGAAGTAAGTGATAGTGTAAAAGAGAAGTATATAGAACAATCTAAGAAATGTGAAGTTGACTTCTTATATGATGCTTTAGGTATTCTCAACGAATGTGACATACATTATAAAGGCAGTCAAAATCAACGCTTACTTATCGAACTTACCCTAATTCAATTGTCCCAGATAGTTGAATCAAAAAAAAAAGGTGCTAGTCTAAAGAAAAACTTTCGAAGACTATTAAAAATACGAGTTGAGGGAAGAACCTCAGCTCCTAAAGTTGCAGGTGCAAAAGATAAAGTTCCTATTCATCCAAAGCAAAAAGCTCAGAAGCCTGCACCAAGTCCTACACAAGCTTCACAGAGAGTTACTACATCATCAAGTCCAAATCCTTTATCAATATCAATAAAAGCGGCTATGAGTCGTGGTATTGTAAATAAGCCTGCTTCAGCATCAAAACAAGAGATGAAATCGAAAGAGGCTGACCCAGAGTATACGGGTGTCCAGAATCAGTCATATACTGTAGAATCAGTTTTAGAAAAGTTAAAGGAATATACGATTATTCGTAAGAAAAGTGAACGAATACGTTTAGCCATACTCAATTGTGAGGCTGAAATACGTCAGGATGGTCAACTTGTTGTTAAAGTGAGTAATCAAATACAAGTGGATGATACTTCAGTTGTAAAAAATGAGATGGTGAATTATCTGAAAAGAGAATTACAAAACTCGACTATTGATTTCATTATTGAAATAACACAAACTGTAACGAAGAATAGATTGTACACCGATACGGATAGATTTAAATATTTGTGTGATAAGAATCCACTTCTTGAACAGCTAAAGCAGAAATTCTCCCTCGACTTCGAATAATTTAGATTAAACAGCTCTAATTTAGACTAAAATCAGAACAATTATACATGCTTGTTTTGGCGTACAGTCCTTATTTTTAGTGACTTTACATTAAAGAAAAAAATCGTTAAAAAAAAAGAACTTTTTTATCCTGTATTAAAAAAAATCTATATGTTTACCCTCGAATTAAACGCTGTCTAATTCGAAAGAAAAACACACAATCAAGTTTATTTTTTAATTAAAAATTACACAAAACACCGACTGACATGGCAACAACATCAAAAATCATCTATACTAAAATTGATGAAGCACCGGCTCTAGCAACGTATTCATTATTGCCAATTATTAAGGCATTCGTTGAAGCGTCAGGTATCGAAGTTGAGACCAAGGATATTTCTCTTGCAGGGAGAATTATCGCTAACTTTCCAGAGAATTTGACTGAAGATCAGAAAATATCTGATTACCTAACAGAACTAGGTGATTTAGCAAAAACTCCAGAGGCTAACATTATCAAGTTGCCAAACATTAGTGCATCAATTCCTCAGCTTAAGTCTGCAATTGCAGAACTACAAGCTAAAGGTTACAAGTTACCTAACTACCCAGAGGAGGCTGCAACAGAAGAAGACAAAGCATTACAAACTCGTTTTGCTAAGGTTCTTGGTTCAGCTGTAAATCCTGTTTTACGTGAAGGTAATTCAGACCGTCGTGCGGCTGCTTCTATTAAGAAGTATGCTCAAAACAACCCTCACCGTATGGGTAAATGGTCTGCAGATTCAAAGTCACATGTAGCTCACATGACTGAAGGTGATTTCTACGGAAGTGAGAAGTCTGTAGCTATGGCTAAGGCAACTGATGTAAGAATTGAGTATGTTGATGGCAATGGTGCTGTTACCGTTTTGAAAGAGAAGCAAGCTTTATTAGAAGGCGAAGTAATTGATACATCTGTAATGAATGTAAAAGCTTTACGTGCATTCTACGCAAAGGAAATTGCAGCTGCAAAAGAAGAAGGTCTACTATGGTCGCTTCACTTGAAAGCTACCATGATGAAAATCTCTGATCCTGTAATGTTTAAGCATGCTGTTGAGGTTTTCTATGCTGACGCTATCGCGAAGCACGCTGATACTATCAAAGAGTTAGGCGTTAACTTCAACAATGGTTTAGGCGATCTATATAATAAAATTCAAAATCTTCCAGAAGCTAAGAGAACTGAAATCGAAGCTGATATCATGGAAGTATATAAGTCAAGCCCTGATATGGCAATGGTTGATTCTGACAAAGGAATCACCAACCTACATGTACCAAATAACGTAATTATTGATGCTTCAATGCCAGTAGTTGTTCGTGATGGTGGTAAAATGTGGAACCCAGCAGGCGAATTACAAGATACTAAAGCATTGATTCCAGATCGTTGTTATGCTACAATGTTCCAGGTTTGTTTCGATGACTGTAAGAAAAACGGTGCATACGATGTAGCGACTATGGGTTCTGTATCAAACGTTGGTTTGATGGCTCAAAAAGCTGAAGAGTATGGTTCTCATGACAAGACTTTCATGGCTCAAGGAAACGGTACTATCCGTGTTGTTGAGTTTGACGGAACTGTTGTTATGGAGCAAGCTGTTGAAACTGGTGATATTTTCAGAATGTGTCAGGTTAAAGATGCACCTATTCAGGATTGGGTTAAATTAGCTGTAAACAGAGCTAAAGCAACTCAAACTCCAGCTATTTTCTGGTTAGATGAGAACAGAGCTCACGATGCTCAAATCATCAATAAAGTAAATACATACTTAGCAGATCACGATACAAAAGGATTAGATATTCGTATTCTTACTCCAGTTGAAGCAATTGCTTTCTCTTTAGAAAGAATTCGTAAAGGTGAAGATACTATTTCGGTTTCTGGTAACGTACTACGTGACTACCTAACTGACCTTTTCCCAATTATCGAGTTGGGTACTTCTTCTAAGATGTTATCTATTGTTCCTTTGATGAATGGTGGTGGCTTATTCGAGACTGGTGCAGGTGGATCAGCTCCTAAGCACGTTCAGCAGTTCGAAAAAGAAAATCACTTACGTTGGGACTCACTTGGTGAATTCCTTGCATTAGGTGTTTCTTTAGAGCATTTAGCAGAATATGCTAATAATTCTGAAGCGAAGATTTTTGCTGATACTCTTGATATGGGTGTAACTAAATTCTTAGCTGAGAAAAGATCTCCTTCACGTAAAGTGAATGAGTTGGATAACCGTGGTTCTCACTTCTATTTGGCAATGTATTGGGCTGAGGCTCTTGCAGAACAGACTGAGAATGCTGAAATTCAAGCTCGTTTTAAAGTTGTTGCTCAGGAACTTGCAGCTAACGAAACTAAGATTAACGAAGAGTTAATCGCAGTACAAGGACAGCCAATGAATATTGGTGGTTACTTTATGGCTGATGAAAAATTAGCTGAAGCGGCAATGCGTCCATCAGTAACTCTTAATACAATTATCAACGACTTAGCTGCTTTGTAAGCTAAACACGATAAATAATACCAATAGCCTTCCAGAAATGGGAGGCTATTTTTTGTTTACAACTTTAATAAAACACTTCCAAGTCTTAATTTGTTCTTAGATTTCTTGCGACTCTCTACAAATCCTGTATTTTTGCATCTTAATTATTCTAAATAAAAATAAGATGGAGCTCCATAATAAACTAAGCAAGGAAGAAGCCATGAGTGAGCTTCATTCAGAAACATTTAAGCGTACAACGCTTTCCTTTTATCGTTATGTGATTCTTGATGATCCTCAAAGCTTCAGAGATGAAATGTTTATGGAGTTGGTGAATTTAGGTTGTCTTGGACGCATCTACATTGCTAGAGAAGGCATAAATGCTCAAATGAGTGTGCCAGAGCATAATTTAGAAGCTTTTATTTCTTTTTTGAATAGTAGAGAGGAGCTGAAAGATATGCCAATCAAATGGGCTGTAGAAGATGATGGGAAATCGTTCTTTAAGTTGATTATTAAGCTTCGTCCTAAGATTGTTGCCGATGGTTTGGATGATGGCAGTTTTGACGTAACCAATGTCGGAAGGCATCTTACGCCAATGCAATTTCACAATTCCCTAGATGAACCTGATACAGTTGTTATTGATATGAGGAACCACTACGAAAGTGAAGTGGGACGTTTCGAGAATGCCGTTTGCCCAGATGTGGATACTTTCCGAGAAGAAATTCAATTGGTTGTTGACGATTTCTCTGATAAGAAGGATAACAAGGTTCTACTTTATTGCACTGGTGGAGTTCGTTGCGAAAAAGCAAGTGCATATCTTAAGCATCATGGTTTTAATGATGTAAACCAATTGCATGGTGGGATTATTGAATATGCTCGTCAAATTAAGCAAATGGGTGTGAAATCGAAGTTTATTGG
>TARA_R110001583_G_scaffold1342_2_pt1 | contig 34142 bp, 30 predicted proteins | sample TARA_R110001583 | Tara Oceans TARA_R110001583 (sample SAMEA4398432) | marine metagenome | biome: Polar Biome; feature: [MES] marine water layer (ENVO:01000295) within the mesopelagic zone...; material: water (ENVO:00002006), including particulate matter (ENVO:01000060) such as...... | reverse complement strand
TATTTCATGCTTTGTACTTTGTACATTCATTAAAAAAACGATTTTTCATGTTTTGTACTTTATACATTCATCCAAAAACCAATATTTCATGTTTTGTACTTTATACATTTATCCAAAAATCAGTATTTCATACTTTGTAGTTTATACATTCATTGAAAAACCAATATTTCGTGTTTTGTCCTTTTTACATTGAACAAAAAACAAATTCCTCAGGCTTTACCAATATTGGTATTGATCAAAAATTCTATATTCTCTATCATTATCTATCTTGATAAGACCTGCTTATTCTTGTTTTTTTTAAGAGCCTATCGAATTTAGTAATTATTTCTTAGTGAACAAAAAAAATGTAGAATTGTTTAAGGCCTCTCTAAATAGCAGCAAAAAACCAAAAGCACTTCTTGTGACTATGTGCGCTATAGGCAAATAAGTCATGCTCGGGCTATATACTGCTAGCCATGCCAGGGAATGACTATGTAATGAGAAGTTATTGATCCCGATGTTTGGGATCAAAAATAGTGGGACTCTTGTAAATACGACGAAGCCCGATAGTTTAAAACTATCGGGCTTCTTATATTTTATATCAAATTTTATTTAATGATATTGTCTTCTTTCGTGTCTTCTTTTATTTCAGAGCCTGCTATTCTTAAAGCATCCAAATCAATATCTTCCTCTTCATTATAGATTTGTAGTAGTGGTTCTTTAAACGATTGATTCGTAATTAAACGTTCAAGAGTTAATAATAGTGAGGGTAGAAGAATAAGATTCGATAACATTGCCGAAAGTAGCGTTACCGAAACTAAAACACCTAAGGATACTGTTCCTCCAAAATCTGATAAAGCAAAAATTCCAAAACCGAAGAAAAGAATAATAGATGTGTACATCATACTTTGTCCTGTTTCACGAAGAGCCAATATAACTGACGATCGAATACTCCAATTCGTGATTTTTAGTTCTTGTCGGTACTTAGCCAAATAGTGAATGGTATCGTCTACTGAGATTCCGAAGGCAATACTAAATACCAATATGGTCGATGCCTTTATCGGAATACCAAAATAGCCCATTAAGGCTGCTGTTATGACTAAAGGAATTAAATTAGGTATTAGAGCCACAAGAACCATTCTTTTAGATGAGAACATCCAAGCCATAAAAGAGGCGATAAGAAGAACAGCTAAAGCCAAACTTAAAAATAGGTTTTTAATTAGGTATTGAGTCCCTTTAAAAAAGACGATACTCGAGCCTGTTACTGTTACCTTATATTTATCCTTTGGGAATATCTCGTCAACATGTTTTAGAACGATTTGCTCCATTTCCTCCATTCTGGTTGTTCCAATATCCTTAATCCTAAAACTCATTCGGGTTTTAGTTTGGGTAGAATCCATAAAGGAGTCGAAGATGCTTACTTCTCCTTTAACTTCTGCTTTTGAGAGGTAGGATAGAAGGATGTTTTTCACATTACTACTAGGCATCTTATAATATTTCTCTTTGCCATTATAGTAGGATTGATGAGCAAATTTAGCTCCTTCGACCAAAGATAATGAAGCTGAAATATCAGGATATTGCTTGAGTGAGTCGTTTAATTTCTCAATACGTTTTAAGGTAGATAATTTAAGAGCGCCACCTTTCTTCTTGGTTTCAACCACAATCTCAAGTGGCATAATCCCATCAAGATTTTTTTCGAAGAACTTTAAATCTTGGTAAATAACGTTGTGATGCGGAAGATCGTCAACCATATAACCAGTGCTCTTAATTTTACTGATTCCAATGACACCAACTATCATTAGAGAACCTGTAATTATATAAACAGCTTTTCGATTATTCAGGACAATCTTTTCAAGTGCCTTTACAAATGTATTAACAAATTTATTTTCGAGATGTTGAGTTGCTTTATTATCTGGAGGATTAATAAAACTGAAAATGATAGGAATCAAGATCAGAGATAAAAAGAAAACCACCATGATATTTAAGGCTGCAACCACACCAAACTCTTTAAGAATCTGGCTCGAAGTAATAATGAAAGTTGCAAAGCCCGATGCCGTAGTTAGGTTTGTTAAGAATGTAGCATTCCCAATTTTCGACACGACACGTTGTAGAGCTTTAATTTTATTACGATGAAGAATATATTCCCCATGGTATTTATTGATGAGGAATACCGAGTTGGGAATTCCAATAACCACCAAGAGCGGAGGAAGCATAGCCGTAAGCAAAGTGATTTTGTATTCGAAAAGCACCATGGAGCCTACTGCCCAAATAACACTAAGCGTAACAACTAGCATGCAAAAGAATACCACTTTAAACGAGCGGAAAAACATGAAAAGGATGATTGCCGTAACTAGCAATGATAAGAGAATAAACATGTTCATCTCTTTCTTAATCATCTGGGCAACCTTAACTCGAATGTATGGCAGACCCGAATAGTGCATCTTAAGCTTATGCTTCTTTACAAATTCCTCAGACCTTTCATGTACCTTTTTAATCATCGGCTCTCTAGCCTTCGAATTGATCACTTTTCCATTTACAGTGATAGCCATTAAATAGGTATCTGTATCATGGTTTACAAGGCTACCTTTATAAAAAGGAAGAGATTCTGCAATTGCTGCAATACTATCAAGTTCTTTCTGCGAGCTAAGTTTTTCAGGGAAAATAGATTCGAACTCGAACCTTTTTTCTTCCTTATTCTTTGTAATGTTATAGGTGTGGGCAATGGAAACTACAGCATCTATACCATCAAGTTTTTTTAGGTCATTCCCTAAGGCAATCCAATCATTGAATTTATCAAGCTCATAGAAACTACTGTCTTGAACTCCGAAGAACATCACGTTACCTTCTTGTCCGAAAGTGTTATGGAAGTTTTCGTAATCAATGGATGCATTATCGTCTGTGGGGAGGAGTGCGGCATGCTTATACGACATTTCTACAAATTGAGCCTTATAGCCCATAAAAATGGTCATCAATCCAATAAGTACCAATAATAATATTCTATTCCTGAGAATAACTCCCGCAATTCTATTCCACATACCTAAATCTATCTTTGAATCTTATTTCTCAAGCTGTCAGTAATTATACTTGACTGATTAATAGCTTTATGTAGACTACATAAAAATACAAACACCTGAAAGGCGAAAATACGACTTAATATCTTTATTTCAAAAGCTAATTGGGCATATCGACCAAGTCTGAAAATTATTAATGGAAAGAGGTGCATTTATTCTTTTTTGGGATGGTTTGTATAGGCTGTAAGGTTGAAAGTGATTGATATTAATTGGTTTAGTTTAAAAGCTAATTCGGAAAAAAGTAGAAAGGTTAGAATTTAAAATTAGCAGAGTTTCAAGCCAAGGTTAAGTTAATGTTAACAAATGAATTTTTTGCTTTAAAAAATTAGGTAATATCTAAATATCCTATATTTTTGCCAACCTAAAAAGCAGATCTAATCAACTGAATAACAATTAAATTTAGACTAATTATGGATTACGGTTTAACTGATTTCTTGACACTCATAGGGGCCTTAGGATTATTCCTTTACGGAATGAAACTGATGAGTGAAGCTCTACAAAAAGTAGCTGGGGAGAAAATGAGATCGATTTTGTCAGCAATGACATCGAATCGTGTGAAAGGTGTTATGACAGGTGTTTTAATTACAGCACTTATTCAGTCATCGTCGGCAACTACAGTAATGGTAGTTAGTTTTGTAAATGCAGGCTTACTTACTTTAGTAGAGTCAGTAGGTGTAATTATGGGTGCTAATATTGGTACAACAGTTACAGCTTGGCTAATTTCCTTATTAGGATTTAAAGTTAGTATGAGTGCAATCTCTTTGCCACTAATTGGTTTGAGTTTACCACTTCTATTTTCAAGTAATCGCTCGAGAAAGAATTGGGGAGAGTTGGTTATTGGTTTTGCATTATTATTCATCGGTCTTCAGTTTCTTAAAGAATCGATGCCAGATATTAAAAACAACCCTGCGATTCTAACATTCTTAACTTCATATACTGATTTAGGTTTTGGATCTTACTTATTGTTTGCTGGGATTGGAACTTTGTTAACGATATTAATTCAATCTTCATCGGCAACTATGGCACTTACTCTTGTAATGTGTAATAGTGGATGGATTAGTTTTGAAATGGCTGCAGCAATGGTCCTTGGTGAAAATATTGGAACCACAATTACAGCGAACTTAGCTGCCATGGTAGCTAATACATCAGCAAGACGAGCAGCAAGAGCTCACTTGATATTCAATACCGTTGGTGTGCTATGGATGTTAATGATTTTGCCTTATTTCTTAGAAGGTATTGCTTCACTTAATATGTGGCTTGGTGGAGGTAATCCATTGGAAACAGATCCTGCACTAGCGAAACAAACAATAGCAGCTGTTCCCGTATCACTTTCTTTATTTCATACTATTTTCAATGTATTGAACGTTTTGATCATGATTTGGTTTACTAAATTCATCGTGAAGATTGTGATAAAATTAGTTCCTACAGATGAAAGTGAAGAGGAAGAATTCAAGTTGCAGCATATTAAAACAGGTATGTTATCAACTCCAGAAGCTTCATTATTCCAGGCTAAAATGGAAATTAGCTTATATGCTAAGCATACTAAGAAGATGTTCACGTATGTGAAGGATGCTTTTAACGAAACCAATGATAAGAATTTTAGCAAACTATACGATAAGGTCGATAAGCTTGAAGATGAGAATGATGATATGGAGATTCAAATTGCAGATTACCTAACTAAGGTTTCTGAAACGCGTTTGAGTCCTGTAAGTTCAAAACGAGTTCGTGCATTCTTTAAGATGGTTGATGATATTGAGAGTATTGGAGATTCCATGTTCAATATCGCAAAAGCTCTACACCGTAAGAGAGAACAAAAAGCTTGGTTTCCACAGGAGGTTCGTGATAATTTGAATAAAATGTTCGAATTGGTTGATGAAGCTTTAATAATCATGTTTAATAATACTGAAACTGATTTTGAGGACGTATTAACAAAGAAAGCTTACGAAGCAGAAAAAGCAATTGATGAATACCGTACTATTCTTAAACAACAGCATTTAAGCGATGTTAAAGAGAAAAAATACGAATATAAGGCAGGTATCATTTATACCGATATTTTCTCTGAGTGTGAGAAAATTGGTGATTACTGTATCAATATTTCTCAATCTATCTCAGAGATGAACGATTAATTGAAAATATAAGACATAGAAAACCTCTGAAGCTTTTAGTTTCAGAGGTTTTTTTTGCTTTTGACTCTAGTTAAATTTAGAGCAAAAAGAAAGTGCTACCCTATGGATAGCACTTTAAATATATCTTATAATAATGCGATTTAGAATTTTCTAAAACCCATTAGTCTACGAACTTCTTCAAGTGTTTTAGCCGCACTCTCACGAGCTTGTTCAGCACCTAAACGAGTTACTCTTCTTAGATACTCATCATCTTTAGAAATCTCAAGGAATTTCTCACGAATAGGAGCATTAAAGTTGATGATATCTTCAGCTAATTGTTTCTTTAAGTCGCCATAGCGAATTTCACAACTGTTGTATTTGTCATTGAAAAAATCGAAAGTATCCTTTGTTGAAACAACGTCCATCAAAGTAAATAAGTTCTGAATGGCTTCTGGTTTTTCCTGATTCATTTCAGTTGGACCACTATCAGAAACAGCTTTCATTACTTTTTTCTTGATAGCCTTAGGATCTTCAACTAAGCCAATTGCATTTCCTTCTGACTTTCCCATCTTTCCAGATCCATCAAGACCAGGAATCTTAATAAATTCTCCGGTGAATGAATAAGGTTTTGGAATAGGGAATAATTCTTCACCGTAAGTGTTATTAAATCTCTTAGCGAATTTACTAGCCATTTCAAGATTCTGCTCTTGATCTTTTCCAACAGGCACTTGTTTTGCTCTGTGAATTAGAATATCAGCAGCCATTAAAACAGGATAAGTCAACAAACCAGCATTTATATTTTCAGGATGTTTACGTGCTTTATCCTTAAATGATGTTGTACGCTGCAATTCTCCAAGATAAGCGTTCATATTCATCAAAAGGTATAATTCTGTAATCTCAGGAATATCGCTCTGAACGTAGATACAAGCCTTTTCAGGATCGATTCCACAAGCAAGATATTCTGCCAACACATTTCTTACGTTAGTGTGAAGATCGGCAGGGTTCGGGTGTGTAGTCAGGGAATGCCAGTCTGCAATAAAGAAGAAGCAATTGTTGTCATTCTGCATTTGCACAAAGTTCTTTATGGCACCGAAATAGTTCCCCAGGTGCAAATTACCTGTTGATCGGATTCCACTTACTACTGTATTCATATCAGCATTAAATTTATAGCTCCTCTATGAGCTGTTAAAAATTAATTAATCACGCAAAATTATGAAACCTGTAGCACAAAACGAAATTTTAAAAATATTTCGTCTATCTATTTTTGAGTAGACCCAAAACAAAGCTATATATGTTTGCTTTTTCTCTATATTTGGTCTGATGAATGATCGAATAAATTGATCACTTGTATTTTATTAAAAACTATTATTGAAATGAATATCCTCGACATTTTTATAGGCCTTCCTTTGATTTATGCCATTTATAAGGGATTTACAAAAGGCTTTATTTACGAAGCAGCAAGCCTAATCGCTTTAATATTGGGTGTATATGGAGCTATTCATTTTTCTGATTTTACTGCAGAAGTTATTCAAGATACATTTAAATATGAGTCACATTATATGGAGTATATTTCATTCATTGTGACCTTTATTGTTATTGTAATTGGTATTAATCTTATCGGGAGAGTGATGGATAAGCTTGTTGAGGCTGTAGCTTTGGGCTTTGTAAATCGTCTTCTGGGAGTCGCGTTTGGTTTACTAAAAGGGATAATCATTTTAAGTATTGTAGTTCATCTTATCAACTATGTGAACGATAGATTTAGCTTTATTTCTCAGGAAAAGAAGAAGGAATGCTTACTGTATGAACCAATGACTAATATTTCTGATACAATATTTAATTTCTTCGATTCTGATTTCTCAACTACCAAAGAGAAAATTGAGGATAAGATTAAGGAGGGAACTGAAAGTATCAAGAAAACTATCTAATAGAATCTGAATGCAAAATGGCAAGATAAAACCATTGGGAATGAAGCTTAAGAAGTTTATACCACAACTTCCTGTTCGCAAAACGTTTCATTATAAAGGCTTGTGTCCCAATTGTGAACATGAAATTGATGGCAAGTTTTGTCAGAATTGCGGACAGTCAGCTAAAGATTTTCATCGCCCATTCTTTTCTATCTTGTTTGAATCGCTAAGCGATGCATTATCTTTCGATAATCGTTTATTTCATACTTTAAGTCCATTACTCCTGAAACCAGGTTACCTGACAAAGGAATTCATGAAAGGGCGTAGAGCAAGATATACGCCGCCATTTCGATTGTATCTATTTTTAACTTTTTTTGCTTTTCTTCTTCTGTCATTCAATCATACGCCTGATCGAAATTTCACAGAGAAGATGAGTTTAAGTGATGATCAAGGGAAACAGTTTGATTTAAAGAAAATGGTGAATGGCTTTATACCAGCTTCAGATAGTACGGGCATTTTCACTATAAAGACAGAGAATGCAATTCCTTTGGTTCAAGATTCAATAAAAGGTGAAGGTAATTTGGAGCTGGACTTATTTGAAGGGCATATTGGTGATTTTCTTGAAATGTGGAAACTGAATCCATCTTTAATGATGGATACAGCATTGAAAAAATTGTCGCAAACGCTTTTGATTATACTACCTATTTTTGCTTTGTTTTTGGCCTTTTTTTATATCCGACAAAGACGATATCTACTGGAGCATCTATTGATTTCGCTTAACTTCCACTCCTTTATATTTATTATTGTTATACTGAGTGAATTGTTGTTGCTAACTAATATTGTAATGCTCGAGGAAATAGCTATGTATTTGTACTTTTCTATTCCCATACAGCTATTTTTCACTCTGAAAACCTACTATGGCCAGGGTTGGAGGAAAACAACATTTAAGTTTATGACTCTAAGTTTTTTCTACAACTTATTTTTCATTGCAGGATTGTTGATAGGCTTTATCTTAATGACTCAATCCTAAGAGAGATTTATTTCAAAGAGATCGAGGTTTCAAATAGAAATACTAAGTAGCTCAAAGACTGATTCACACTAAAATGTATATATTTGTCAGTTAAAATTAATTATAGAACATTACGAGCCGACTCGGTCTAAAATAATAAGCAAAATGAATTTTATAGAAGAATTACAATGGCGTGGCATGATTCACGATATGATGCCGGGTATCGAAGAACAATTGGAGAAAGAATTGACATCGGCATATGTTGGAATCGATCCTACTGCTGATTCTTTACATATTGGGCATCTTGTGGGTGTTATGATGCTTAAGCATTTTCAGGTAGCTGGGCACAAGCCAATTGTTTTGGTAGGTGGTGCAACAGGTATGATTGGTGATCCATCGGGAAAATCTCAGGAAAGAAACTTACTTGACGAGAAGACTTTGCGTCACAATCAAGACTGTTTAAGAAAGCAACTTGCAGGTTTCTTAGATTTCGATTCAGTTGCTGATAATGCTGCTGAGATGGTGAATAATTACGATTGGATGAAGGATTTTTCATTCTTGGATTTCATTCGCGATATCGGAAAGCATATTCCTGTGAATTACATGATGAGTAAAGATTCTGTGAAGAAGCGTTTAAGTGCTGATTCAAAGGCAGGGATGTCTTTTACTGAATTCACATACCAGTTGGTTCAAGGAACTGATTTCCTTGAATTATATAAATCAAAGAATTGTAAGCTTCAGATGGGTGGTTCAGATCAGTGGGGAAATATTACTACTGGAACTGAATTAATTCGTCGTAAAGAAGGTGGTCAGGCTTGGGCTATTACTTGTCCATTGATTACAAAAGCAGATGGTGGTAAGTTTGGGAAAACTGAGTCAGGAAACATTTGGCTTGATCCTAAATACACATCTCCATATAAATTCTACCAGTTTTGGTTGAACACATCTGATGCGGATGCAGAGAAGTATATTAAGATTTTTACTTTGATCTCACAAGAAGAAGTTACTGCCCTTGTTGAAGAGCACAAAGAGGCGCCACATATGCGTAAATTGCAACAACGATTGGCTAAAGAAGTGACAACTATGATTCACTCCGAAGCAGATTACGATATGGCCGTTGAAGCATCTCAAATTCTATTTGGTAAATCTACAGCTGATGCATTGCGTAAACTTGATGAAGATACTTTTCTTTCAGTTTTCGAAGGTGTACCTCAATTTAATGTTGATAAAGCCGAATTTGAAAACGGTGTTGATATTGTAGAGCTTTTAGCTGTTAAGGCTGAAGTTTTCCCTTCAAAAGGGGAATTGAGACGTCTATTTAAAGGTAATGCTATCAGTTTAAATAAGGAGAAAGAGCCTAATGCAGAACTAGTCGTTACTAAGGAGCATCTTATTGCTGATAAATACCTACTTGTGCAAAAAGGGAAGAAGAATTATTTTCTAGTTGTGGCTTGTTAATATGCTTGTGATAGTGTAGTTTTATGTTTTCTACATTGAAACTAACAGATTTAATAGATATTTAAGATGAAGATTTTTAATTACGCATTAATCCTTTTTTTCACTTTAGCATTGTTTAGCTGTGGTGGTGGTGGAGGTTCTGATAAAACAGCACCATCAATTAATTTTACAAGTCCTAGTACGAGTGCTTCAGCTCCAACGACTATTACTTCAGGTCAAACGGTGACTTTTAGTGGAACTGTTAGTGATAATAAAGAATTAAAATCTATTACTTTTACTTCTCTTACAGAAACTAAATCGGTAAATGATTTTATTCAAGATTTCAATGAACAGCTTAATAGTAAGAAACCAAACTCAGCTGCTGTTTTAGATAAGGAGACGTATAGTGTAAGTTTCTCAATTGAGACACTTGGTGGTGCTCCTGCTGCTGATTATACATTGACTTGTACCGTAATTGATAATTCAGATATCCCTACAACAAAGACATTTTATATCAAAGTGGAGTAAGCTTTGATTTAAATATAGAATTGAAGACCTAAGCATTGCTTAGGTCTTTTTTTTGTTCTTTATTTTCCATATTTTGATTTTATGTAGGTGTTGGAAATCATATTTACCTTCAAATTAGACACTTAATTACGTCTTCATATATTTTTTTCAAAAAAAATAAGGCTTGAAAGGCCAATTAAATTGGGCTTTTAGCTAAGGATGTAATTTTAATATGGTACTATGTATTGCATATTACTATTTTTTAAACGTATATTTGTATAGCAAGCAAGTGTGCTTAAGATGGTATTGTATTAAATTATATCTGAAATGAAAAGGAAAATAAATAGAATCATGATTGTATGTATGTTGATTGGGTTTTGTATTAGTCCATCAATATTAAAGTCTCAGTCGGTTCAATCTACAAGTTCAATCTCCTTTTCATTAAACTCAGATTCGCAATCTAATTTCAACAACTGGTTTAGCCTTAATCACTTTTTTGATTCTGATTGGTCATCAGATGAAGAGGAAGCTATTAAAGCAGACAGTTTGAAAAAAGCACTTGAAGTTAAAAGTAAGGTGAAGAGTTCTAATGATTCAATCATCTCAAAATCTAAAAGAAACTCTTTAAAGAAAATAAGAAAGAAGAATTTTAGAAATATGCCAGTAGTAATTCAAACAAGAATTTAAAATATATTCCAAATGAAGATAGAAAATACGAAAGCCCAGATGCGAAAAGGAGTATTGGAATATTGTATTCTTTCCATACTCTCTAAGAATGATGCTTATGCTTCAGACATTATAAAGAAGCTGAAGGAAGCTAAGATGATAGTTGTGGAAGGAACACTTTATCCTTTATTAACTCGACTTAAAAATGCTGGACTACTTAGCTATCGCTGGGAAGAATCGACACAAGGTCCACCTCGTAAATATTATGGAATTACCGATATAGGACGAGATTTCCTTGTAGAGTTAGATGGTTCATGGCAAGAATTGGTAGATGCTGTAACTACTGTAAACCAGTAGGTCGCTTAAAGAAAAAAAGAGTATTTGAAATTATTTATAATACCGAATAAAACAAGATTCGTAAAATGGTATTTAAATATTAAAATAAAAGAAGATGAAAAAGACATTCACAATAAACATAAGTGGTAGCATCTTTCATATAGACGAAGATGCATACGAAAAACTCCAAGTTTATTTACGTAGTATTAATGCTCATTATGGTGCGAATGAAGAAGGGCGTGAAATTATTGCAGATATCGAGTCACGAATTTCGGAAATTTTCAATGAAAAACTAAGCTCAAAAGATCAAGTTGTAACTGAAACAATGATTGATGAGGTTATCACTATAATGGGGAAGCCAGAGGAGATTTTTGAAACAGATAGCGATGAAGAAGAAGTTGTTTCTGGAACTAAAAGATCTCGTCGTAGAAGAAGATTATTCCGTGATCCTGATCATCGTGTATTTGGTGGTGTAGCAAGTGGTATATCGGCTTATTTTGGTATCGACGTAGTTGTAATTCGATTGATGTTTGTTTTACTATTGTTTTTAGGAGCTGGAGCATCGTTTATCCTTTATGTTATTCTTTGGATAGTTGTGCCTAAGGCAAATACAACAGCTCAAAAACTAGAGATGAAAGGTGAAAGGGTTAATATATCGAATATCGAGAAATCGATAAAAGATGAATATCAAGAAGTGAAAGAGAACTTCGATAATATGCGTGAAAAACGTGGACCTCAGGTGAGAGATGGTTTCGATAAAGGTGTTGATTTTGCAGGTTCAGCCTTACGTCTTTTCTTAAAGGTGGTATTGATAATAATAGGAATAGGCTTAATAATAGCTGGTATTATCTCCCTTCTTTCTTTCCTAGGAACTCTAATTTTTACGACTAGTGTTGTAGGTCCATTTGCAGGTATGCATTTTCCAGGAGCTTTTATGCCTGATATGTTTTTCACAGGTATGGGAATTAAATTATTTTCTCTTGGTTTGATGCTTGTAATAGGTATTCCTTTAATGCTGCTAATTTTTGTAGGCATAAAGCTATTAGTGAAGTTTAAAACAAATAATAAGGCGATTGGTCTTACAGCACTAGCCCTTTGGTTAGGTGGTATTATTCTTTTAATTTCAGTTAGCCTTACGCAGGCAAAGTCATATCTAAGTAGTGGAACGACTTATGCGGATACCGAAGTTCTAGATAATTTTGATAGTAATACACTTTATATAAGAGCAGAGAAGAATATTGATTTCAATTGGCACGATGCGAATGTTGATTTGGATGGTGTAAAGGTTATTGTGAAAGATGACGAGAAACTTGTATTAGGTGAACCTACTCTTGATATTGAAAAAAGTGATTCGGGTAATTATGAGATCATCATGAAGAAGAAGTCGAGAGGCAGAACTCATGGCGATGCCGTTGAAAATGCTGAAGAAATCAAATACTCATGGAAACAGGTGGATTCATTATTAATTTTTGACGAGTATTTTACTTTACCAATAGGTGATAAGTGGAGGAATCAGAAATTACAAATCACACTTAAAGTACCAGAAGGGAAAGCCGTTTTTTTAGATAAAAGTGTTGATGATATCATCCACGATATCGAGAATGTTAGCAATACTTGGGATGGTGATATGGTAGGCAAGAAATGGGTAATGAAGCAAGAAGGTTTGACATTATATCGTGACTAAGTTCATGGTTTTATATATTTCTTAATCTAGTTAATGACGAAGCGCTGGTTCGTTTTAGTCAACTGATTCAGTTGCTAGTCATTAGATCAATACTTAAAATTTAAACAGATGAAAAAAGTAGCATTTATATTAATGGTTATCCTTTTCCCAGTGTTGATTCAAGCACAAACAAAGGCAGAAAAACTACATGAAAAATATTCGAAGTTAGATGAGTTCAGTAGTTTTAGTTTCTCGGGGAACTTCTTAAAGAATTTAGATTTTGATGTCGATGAAGATGAGTTTGAAAAGAATGTAACTGGTGATTGTGATGGAATTAAGCTTTTGAGTTATAAGAAAGAGAACGGTGATGAGACTAAGTTTAAGAAGATTATCATTTCAGCATTAACTTCGGGTAAATACAAACAGGTTCTTAAGGATACAGAAAAGGATGACGATTCTGATGAAGTTTACTTTTTTGCCTTAGGTAAAAAGAAACGATTTAGTGAATTCCACCTTCTACATTGTAATGAAAATAGAACATCACTAGTGTCATTTTTTGGTGATTTTCATATCGATGAGTTAGAATCTCTTTCAAAATATAAATTCGATTAGTAAACTTTTAAAAAAGGAGATATGCAACGTTTATACAAATCAAGCGATAAAAAAGTAGCAGGGGTGTGTGGAGGCTTGTCGCACTATATAAACCCAGAGCTAGATCCAGTAATTGCTAGAGCCATTTTTATGATAGTGTGCTTGTTTAATCCTTTAGCATTAATAGCTTATTTGGTTTTGGCACTTGTATTAGAAGATAATCCAGTAAGAGTAAGCGATTGAGATATACGAAAGACTCATGCCTCCTGAGTTTGGTCTTTTTCAATGGAGGTTATATTGAGTTAATAGAGCAAGCAATTTATATTGTTTGCTCTATTTCTTTATGATGAATATTTATTATAGCTATTGTCAGAGTTGGAGACAAGAGTTTTACTGGATCAAAAAATACACTAGTGTCTTGTCCGAAAATACACTAGTGCAAAATTAGAAAATACATAGGTGTATTTTCTCATAGGAAAATAAGAACATTCTTGTAGCCTACAATAGCTTTAGTAATAAACAGCCTAATACTAAAATTCCAAATAGAATTTCAGAGATTTTTGTGTTGCGATTCATCACAAAAAAGTAGCTGAAAATATAAGAAAGCGGCACGGCTGCAATAAAAATCTGAGCTATAATAGCTGATGGGAATAGAATACCTGATGCAATACTTGTTACAAATAGAGCAACCAAAATAAGAAGGTATTTTCTAGAACGGACACGTTTTTCCTCGAAACCCCAAATGGTAAAGAAAATTGAGATCAAGCTTAATAAAGCTAGAAATACCCAATATAGAATATGTGAGATTGAGAAACTGACTAGTTGCTCCTGATGCTCAAAGATCATTTTGGTTTGATCGAGAAAGGATTCTAGATCTCCTTGCCAAAAAAACCAACATAGAGCAAAGAATATAGGTGTAATAAAACCTATTAAGCCACCCATTAATTCTTTCAGTTTCAAAGAACCTAATATGACTAGAGCCCATATAAACCAAACAAAGAAAAGGCTGGTAGGTAAATAAAATAGACTAGCTAAACCAATAAGTACTCCAACATCAAATGCCGAAGAAACACTTTGGCTGCCATGATAAATTTTGAATATACGGTTGAGCGATAAAAGTAAAAATAGGGCACTAATAAGAGCAGGGTGCATGCCATTTACAAGCACGGCACACGAAGCAAGTATTATAAACAAAGCCGAAGGTAAATCCGTACGTTGTTTAATAAATATGAACTGCTCGTTGAGTTGTATTAGGCTGTAGGAGATTAAGAGTATAATCAAATAGCCGAATATGTTTAGATATAAAGGATTATAATTGAGTATGCAAAGTAAAGATTTGTATAGTGGCATTTGCAAAGAATACTCAGCCAATATAACTGGATTCTGAAATGCATTAAACCACAAAATAAGAGCAATTATAGGAATAAGAATAAAATAGATAGGTGATCTTCTTCTTAAAACTTTTAACAGCATTATTGTGATTTTTAAATATTAATTCCTTTGCAAACTCAATTGTAAGCTGTTCGATTATTGTAAATCGAAACCTATATCTTTTCTGTAATATTTACCTTCAAATTGGATTTTATCAGCACTACTAAATGACTTCTTAAGAGCACTGTTAATATTATCTCCATAAGAACTTACAGCAATTACTCGTCCACCATTTGTTACAACTTCGTTATTGTTACCAGTTGTACCAGCATGGAATACAATACTGTCAGATACCTGATCAATTCCGCTGATAGTTTTACCTTTTTCGTAAGCTTCAGGGTAACCACCTGATACAAGCATAACAGTTGTTACTGTTCTCTCATCCAATTCTAATTGAAATTGATCTAACTTTTTATCAGCAACAGCGATCATTAACTCAAGGAAATCAGATTTGATACGTGGTAGAACAACTTCAGTTTCAGGATCACCCATTCTAACGTTATATTCGATAACAAATGGATCATTATCAACTTTCATCAGTCCAATAAAAACGAAGCCAACAAATGGCGTATTGTCTTTTTTGAAACCATCAATAGTTGGTTTGATAACGCGTTCTTCAACTTTGCTCATGAATTCTTCATTGGCAAAATGCACAGGAGAAATCGCTCCCATACCACCCGTATTTAATCCAGTATCGCCTTCACCAATTCTTTTGTAATCTTTAGCTTCAGCAAGTACTTTATAGCTTTTGCCATCAGTCAAAACAAAAACAGATAATTCAATACCTGATAAAAATTCTTCAATAACTACTGTAGCACTAGCAGCACCAAACATGCCACCAATCATCTCTTTAAGAGAATTCTTTGCTTCGTCAAGATCTTCAATGATTAAAACACCTTTACCAGCAGCCAATCCATCAGCTTTAAGTACGTAAGGAGATTTTAGAGTTTCAAGGAAGTGGTAACCTTCTTCAAGGTTTTCATATGTAATACTTCTGTATTGAGCTGTAGGAATTTTGTGGCGAGCCATGAAATCTTTTGCGAAATCCTTACTACCTTCCATTTGAGCAGCTGCTTTTTCTGGTCCAATAACAGCAACTTGTTTTAGTTTTTCATCAGCTAAGAAAAAATCATGAATCCCATTTACCAATGGATCTTCAGGGCCAACAATAACCATATCGATTGCTTTGTCAAGAACAAAAGTTCTTACTTTCTCAAAATCGTTTGGGTCGATATTAACATTCTCAGCTAATTCTTCAGTCCCAGCATTACCAGGAGCCACATACAGTTTCTCAAGTTTATCGCTTTGTGCTATTTTCCATGCAAATGCATGCTCTCTTCCTCCTGATCCTAATACAAGTACTTTCATCTGTTTATTAATTTACTTTCCCAGTTTCGCTTCTGGTGTGTCAATGAATTTATAGAATGGTTCGTTTTTCAAATCATCATTTAAAAGTGATGGTTTTGAAATGGCAAATTTACGGAATGATATGATTAATCAAATTGCGAAATGCTATTTTTTTAAGACTTAAGTTGAACTATTCGAATTGAATAGAATTAAAGAAGATCTGTTTCTTGTCAAGTAATACTTGTTTCATCCGTGTTGGGCCACCAATAGCGATTTGGTAGATAAATTGTCCCTTAAAAAAGAAACGTTTGAAATAGGTGTATTCAAGATTCTCAACCATCAAAGTGTAGACGATTTCTTTTCCTAACATTCTTTTGTAGGATACGCTTTGTTCCGAAATTAATCTTGCATTACTACTCAATAGACTACCTTCCTTCAATTGGTTGTAATATTCTGTGGGATCAGAATGATCAAAGTCCAATTCTAAGCCTGAAAAATTTGAAGCTACAATACCATAAATGTTTGCAGCATCGCGATGCGAAAAAACCTCTGAAGTGATTCCATTAAGCTCCTGATTTCTGAGATTTGGAGTCTCAGGTAATTCAAAACTAATTTTAGATTTCTCTGATTTGATTTTTACCCAATCTAATTGTGCAAATCCTGTCGTGCAGATGCTTAAAAGAACTACAAAGCTTAAAATTCTAAGTTTTATGTTTTTATGACTCATTTTTTTGATTTTTAGTAAGTGTCTGGAAGCTTTATCCCTTTTATCGTTCTGTACAGGTCTAGAGCAAAAACATCTGTCATTCCTGATACAAAATCTAAAATTGACATGATCTTTAAATAGTCATCTTCATCTTTATGACTGTATTGTTCTGGAATTAGAGATAAGAGTTTCTTTGAGTAGAAGCTTTTCGGATTAAGAATGGCTTCAACAAATTCTTGAAGTAGAGTTCCTAATATTTTATAACCAGCTAACTCAATTTCGAGAACAGAACGGTGGTTGTAAATTTTTGAGATAGCGATCTGAGTGCAATTTTTATAGGCAACTTTCGAACTTTCAGGAACTTCTTTGATAAGTGTTGAGGTAAATTCACCAGCCATTATTTTCTCTTCGTTTGTAAGAAAAACAGTGACGCACTCTTTGATTAATTTCCCAATAACACCAGCTCTTATATAAGCAATCTGTTCATTGGTGTCACTTACTTCTTCGCAAGTTTCATCAATTCTCCTAAGGGTGTTGACATCGTCACTTTTATCGTAAAAATCCAGTAGCAGTTGCTTTGTTTCCTCAGTAGTAAGGATTTTTAGTTTGTGAGCATCTTCAATATCCATTATCTGATAACAAATATCATCGGCAGCCTCAATAAGATAAACTAATGGATGACGAGCAAAAATACCAGGTTTAATCTCTGGAATTCCCAGCTCTTTAGCAATCATCTGGTAATTCTCTTTTTCAGTATTGAAGAAACCATACTTACGTTTTCCAACTTCAGGTATTTTATAAGCTTCCCATGGATATTTTATAATCGATGCAATACTAGAATAGGTAAGTGCAAAACCACCTGTTCGTCTACCATTAAAAGCGTGTGTTAAAAGGCGAAAAGCATTAGCATTCCCTTCAAAGTTGCAAAGGTCAGCCCATTGTTCTGTTGTGAATTTATTCTCGAGTTTTTTTCCCTCACCATGTGTGAAGTAGTAGGAAAGAGCTTCTTCTCCAGAATGCCCAAAAGGAGGGTTGCCTAAATCATGAGCTAAGCAGGCAGTAGCAACTATATTACCTATACCATCCAAATATGGATTATTCTCATATTGTTTTGAGTTTGTTAATTTCTCTGTCAAGAGATTACCCATGGAGCGTCCAACACTCGAAACCTCCAAGCTATGTGTAAGTCTATTGTGAACGAAAATACTACCTGGTAAAGGAAATACTTGCGTTTTATTTTGTAATCTTCTAAAAGGAGATGAGAATATTAAGCGATCGTAATCCCTTTGGAATTGAGATCTTATTTCATGTTCGTTAATTGCTAAACGGTCTTCTTGTCCAAAGCGTTTGGCAGATAATAGTTGGTTCCAGTTCATGCTATGTAGTTGAATTTCGCCCTATAGTAATTGTCCTAAATCAATTCATTATTTAATCGAAGCTAATTTACATTAAATACCAATGTTCTTTTAGTCATTTAAGATGAATTCACAGTTTTTTTAGAATTTAAGATTTTGTACATAAAATATGTTCGAATGCGAACACGGGCGTGTTGATATCGGACAAGATTTTGATGTAGTATTATTCACTCTAAACAGTTATATTCTTGTTTTACAGATTAGTGTGTAAAATGGCACGACTATTGAATTTATCAAGACTTGAAAAGAGGATTTAATCATATTTAACTTATTTAGACAACCTGATTAGTTTATTTAACATGTCGTTTACCGAGTTAATCGGCTGTTTATCTAAATTTGTTTGATAATAACCTTTAAATCTTTAATATTAGATGTCGAAACCCTGACCAAACTTCGACATGAGAAGCAATTAAAAAATACTAACGATTATGATCCGATTAACGAATATTCACAAATCATACATTACTGGCTCCAATAAGCTACATGTTCTTAAGGGAATTGATTTGCATATCAAAGAAGGCGAATTGGTTTCTATTATGGGATCTTCTGGCTCAGGCAAGTCTACACTCCTAAATATATTGGGGCTTCTAGATAATCACGACGATGGTACTTATATTCTGAATAATCAGGAAATAAAAACAATGAGTGAGACTAAGGCTGCAAAACTAAGAAATGATTTATTGGGATTTGTTTTTCAATCTTTTAACCTGATTACTTTTAAAAATGCCATGGAAAATGTGGCACTACCCTTATATTATCAGAAAGTAGCTCGTAAAAAGCGAAATAAGCTTGCTGTTGAATATCTCGATAAAATGGGATTGAAAGAGTGGGCTGAGCACATGCCGAACGAATTATCTGGTGGACAGAAGCAAAGAGTTGCTATTTCAAGAGCAATGATTACCAATCCCAAAATCATTCTTGCTGATGAACCGACTGGTGCTCTAGATTCTCAAACCTCACTTGAGGTTATGGACTTGCTTAGAGAAATTAATAGAGCTGGTATTACTGTGATAATTGTTACTCACGAAACAGACATTGCTGAGATGACAGATAGAGTGATCAATTTAAAAGATGGACGAATTGAATCTATCGTTGAGCACAAGCACAACTTGAATGGTAAAGAATCGATTACCGCAGAAGCTAAAATCACGGAGTAATAATACCAGAACTTTAATTCCAGACTATGTTTGATAGAGATAAATGGAACGAGATTTTCAGTACCATTAGAAAAAATAAAACCCGAACCTTTCTTACTGGATTTTCCGTAGCTACGGGGATTTTCATGCTGATTTTCCTTTTAGGAGCAGGTAGAGGTCTACGAAATGGAATGATAGATGTTTTTGCTCAAGATGCTACAAATAGTATGCAGATATTTGGTGGGCGAACTACAAAGGCATATAAGGGTACTCCTGAAGGGAAACGTATTCAGATGGTTAATGATGATTTACTTAATCTGAAAAGGTCAATAGGAAAAATTGACGTCATTTCTGCTATGAGTTATATTCCAGGAGCAGAGGTTATTTCTTATAAGAATAATTTTGGAAATTTTAATGTTTCTCCAATTCATGATTCTTACAAAGAGATTAAGAATTTTGATGTTTTAAAAGGACGCTTCCTTAATAAAAAAGATATTTTAGATCATCGAAAGGTTGTCATTATTCAAGATGAAGTTGAAAATATCTTATTCCCTGAAGAAGAGTCAATAGGGAAATATATAGACGTAAATAAGATTAAGTTTAAGGTTGTTGGGGTGTTTTCAAAGAAAGATTTTGATGAGAATTCTCGAGATATCTATATTCCTATAACGGTTGCTCAAAGGATATTTAATAATAATGATCACTTACGACGTATTTCTTTTACACTTAATAATATAAGTGTTGCTCAAAGTAAAGAAGTAGAGAAACAAATTCTTTACAAGATGGCAGCTAAACACAACTTTAGTAGAGAAGATAAAAATGCGCTTTGGATTCAGAATAATATTGAGAATTCGCAAGAGTTTAGCAGAATGTTTGATGGTATCGAAAAGTTCGTATGGATCATTGGTGTTTTCACAATACTACTAGGTGTAATAGGTGTTTTTAATATCATGATGATTGTTGTTAAAGAACGAACCAAAGAGATTGGTATTCGAAAAGCAATTGGAGCATCACCTATTTCGGTTGTGTCTTTAGTTTTGATGGAGGCAATTTTTATTACTGCAGCCTCTGGATATATTGGTTTAATTGCAGGAGTAGGTCTACTCGAAGTAATTTCTCAGTTCGACATTATTGAAAAAATATATCCTCCAGCAGCCATCTATTTTTTAGATCCTCAAGTTGATCTGGGTGTAGCTGTAGGTGCTACAATTGTACTCGTAATAACTGGTGCTTTAGCTGGTTTTTTCCCGGCACGAAGAGCAGCTTCTATTAGACCAATTGAAGCGTTGAGAGATGAATAATTTCTTTTAAGTATAGGTAATTGAAAGGAATCTTAACTCAAATAGTTTTTGTAGATAAGATTCAAAATCAAAAAATAACAAAAGAATGTTCGATTTAGATAAATGGCAGGAAATTACTTCTGCCCTCAAAAAAAATAAATTAAGAACAGCTCTTACTGGCTCTGGGGTAATGTTTGGAATTCTGATACTTGTGACCCTACTTGGTTTGGGAAAAGGATTTCAGAATAATCTCAAATCATCTTTGGGAAATATGGCGACAAACTCGACCGTATTTTGGACAGATAAAACAACTAAACCTTATGAAGGCTTATCAAGAAATCGCAGATTCAATTTTGATAATGATGATTTGATTGCGATGAAGCGTTCAATTCCAGCAATTGAAAATGTAGCACCAGATATTAATGGTTGGAGTGGAGGAGATCCTAATAATACCTTTCGAAAAGATAAAAAAGGAAATTTTAGGATAAAAGGTACTTCACCAGAGATGAATAAGGTAATTCCAGTAGAAGTTTGGAGTGGTCGTTTTATTAATGAAAATGACTTGAAAGAAATGAGAAAGGTCATTACGATAGGACCTAGAGTTGTTGACTTAATGTTCGATGATGATGAAGAACCACTTGGACAATATTTAAAAATAAATGGTATTTACTTTAAGATTATTGGAACCGTAAAACCCTTAAGTCAGAATATGGGTATGCGTGATGATCTTGTTCAGATGCCATATACAACACTTCAAAAAATCTATAATCGGGGCGATAAGTTTAATGTCTTTATGGCCACTGCTAAAGTTGGAGAATCTGTAGAAGAGCTCGAAGGTGATATAATAAATCTATTAGCTCGACGTCATAAGATTCATCCTGAAGACAAGGAGGCGTTTGGACATTTTAATATTGCAAAAATATTTAATAAGATATTTGGTCTCTTTAATAGTATTGGTTTTCTGTTCTGGGTAATTGGATTTGGAGTTTTGATTACTGGAATAATTGGAGTTAGTAATATTATGCTTGTGGTTGTAAAGGAGAGAACTCGCGAGATTGGTGTGAAACGTGCTATTGGAGCTAAGCCTTGGGCTATTATAAGTCAGATCGTTACAGAGGCTGTATTTCTGACTACTTTCTCAGGATTCTGGGGACTTGTTATAGGAGTTCTTATTGTTGAAGGTATTGGAAAAGCAACATCTGGAGATCCTAATCCTATGATATTAAATCCATATGTAGATATAAAAGTTGCCTTTATTGCTTTAGGCGTGTTGGTTGTGTTTGGTTGTATAGCTGGACTTTTACCTGCACAAAAAGCAATTAGAATTAAACCTGTTGACGCTTTACGTTACGAATAATAACACTTGAAAATAACAATTGATATGAAAAAAGTTTTTAGAATAGTATTGATCGTATTCATTATCGGTCTGTTTTTAGGAACCATTGCTTTCCTTTATAATAAATCTAAAGAGAAACCAGAAGTTTATGATACGAAGTCTCCTGAGATTACGGATATCATTAAGAAAACGGTTGCTACAGGATCTGTAGTTCCTCGTAAGGAAATTAAGATTAAACCTCAAGGTGTATCTGGTATTGTTGAAACTCTATTCGTTGAGGCTGGACAAATGTTGAAGAAAGGCGACAAGATTGCTAAAATCAAGATTATTCCAGATATGATTAATTTGAATTCAGCAGAATCGAGAGTTGAGAGAGCTCAAATCAATTTTGAAGACTCTCAAATCAATTTCAATCGTGATAAGCTGCTTTTTGAGAAGCAGGTGATCTCAGAATCTGATTTTCAAAAACCAAGCTTAGCTTTCCGAAGCGCACAAGAAGAATTGAAGTCGGCTAAAGACAATCTTCAGTTGATTAAAGAAGGTGTGACTTCTAAGTCAGGATTTGTTACCAATACAATTATTCGTTCAACTATTGAAGGTATGATCCTTGATATTCCTGTTAAAGAAGGTTACTCAGTTATTCAGAGTAATACCTTTAATGAAGGAACCACTGTAGCTATTGTTGCCGATATGGGTGAGATGATTTTCCAAGGTAAGGTTGATGAAACTGAAGTTGGGAAAATTACACAAGGAATGAATTTAAAACTGACTATTGGAGCTATTGAGGATTTTAAATTTGATGCACATTTGGAGTATATATCACCTAAAGGTGTTGCAGAAAATGGGGCTATCCAGTTTGAGATCAAGGCAGCAGTAAAATTAAATAAAGAACATTTTATTCGTTCTGGTTATAGTGCTAATGCTGAGATTGTACTTGATACAAGAGAGAAGGTTTTAGCAGTAAATGAGAGCTTATTAGAATTTAGCAATGATTCTAGTTTTATCAATATTGAAACTAAACCCCAGGTTTTCGAAAAACGATTTGTAAAGACTGGTTTGTCTGATGGAATTAATATCGAGATTCTTGAAGGAATAAAAAAAGGAGATAAGATTAAGGGCGAAAAAATGTCTAAGATCAAATTGATGAAGGAGAAAAAGAAGAAGAGAGACGAGGAGAAAAAGAAGAAGAAAAATTCTGACGACTAATTCATAAAAAAATAATTACTTCGATGAAGTAAACAAAAAAATAATATTATATGAAAAATATTTTCTTAATTATTCTTGTATTCTCTATTGGGTTTGGCGTTCAGGCTCAGGAAAAATGGGATTTAAAGAAATGTGTTGATTATGCCAAGGAGCATAATATCTCTCTTCAGCTTAAGAAGCTTGATGCAAAAATTAAAGAGAATGATGCCAAGCAATCTAAGTATAGCTTGTTGCCAGATTTGAATGCAAGTTCAAGTTTAAACCGTAACTGGGGTAGAGCAGAAAACAGAGAAACAGGAACTTTTACTGATGTAAATTCTAAGTATGTGAGTGTTGCAGTGAGGTCTAGTGTATCGTTATTTGAAGGTTTTCAGAAGATAAATACAATTAAGCAAGCTAATATCGATTTACAAGCTTATTTGGAGGATATCGAGAAAACTAGTAATGATATCTCATTAAGAATTGCTTCATATTATTTGGATATTTTATTTAAGAAAGAACTTCTTCAGGTAGCAAAAGATCAACTTAAGATTACACAATTACAGATTGAAAGAACTGAAGTTTTAGTTGAAGTGGGAACCATACCGAAGGGTACTTTAATGGAGCAGAAGGCACAGGCAGCTCAGGAAGATTTAACTGTTGTAACCAGTGAGAATGACTTAATTCTTTCTTTACTTGATTTAGCTCAGTTATTAGACCTTAGTTCAACAGAAGCTTTTGATATTGAAATGCCTATTTTGCCTATTTTAGATTCAGGGCGTTCATTGTTAAACCCCAATTCAGTTTATGACATTGCATTAATCTCTTTACCTGAGATAAAAGCAGCTAATCTACGTTTGGAAAGTACTGAAAAAGGTTTGAGTTTAGCAAGATCTGGCTTAATGCCAAGCTTATCGTTAAATGGTGGGTGGAGTACTGAATATCAAAAGTTGGATGGCTTTCCATCAGTTAGTTTTCGTGATCAGTTTAAAGACCGAGTTAATAAATTTGTTGGATTATCTCTAAGCGTTCCAATATTTAATAAAGGTATAAACCGTAGAAATATTAGTAATGCAAAGGTTAATATCGATCGCTCAAGATTGAATTTAGAGAATACGAAGAACATTCTTCGTAAAGAAATTCAACAAGCACATGCTAATGCTCTTGCTGCGATGAAAAAGTATTTCTCAAGTGAAACAGCTGTTTTTTCAACAGAAGAAGCTTTCCGATATACCGAAGAGAAATTTAACTTAGGTATAGTAAACTCGGTTGATTACAATCAAGCAAAAAACAACTTGTTAACGTCGAAATCGAATTTATTACAAGCCAAATATGAATATATTTTTAGAACTAAAATCATTGACTTTTACAATGGAGTCGAGATCAGTTTATAGTCAAATTTTCAAGTAAGTTTATTAACTCCGATTCGATTAATCTCGAATCGGAGTTCTTTTTTATGTCAGCCAAGGCTAAGTCTATGTAAAGGTTCTTTCTAATTCCCTTTTAATAGCTTAAATTTGCGATCTGTAAGTGTTTATAAAGAATATTTGCCTTACATCATTAAAAGAAAGAATCATTTAGATTCAATTATAACGACTAAAGACAATGGCTTTAATATTAAATATAGAAACATCTACCGCAGTTTGTTCGGTTTCATTAGGAAAAGATGGCGATTTACTTGCCTATAAAGAGAATAAAGAAGGGATGAATCATGCGACTCATTTGACTGTATTTATTGACAGGATCCTAAAAGAAAATAGCTTGACCCCAAACGATCTTGATGCGATTGCCGTTAGTATGGGACCTGGTTCTTATACTGGTTTGCGTATTGGTGTATCTACTGCAAAAGGGCTTTGTTATGGTAGTAAATTACCTTTAATAGCTGTTAGTACTTTACAAGCTATGACTGCTCCTCTGTTGAGTGATGAAGCTATTACATCTCAATTAGGAGATCTTGAAGCTAGTATCTTTTGTCCAATGATTGATGCACGACGAATGGAAGTTTATACAGCTTTTTATTCATATAAAAACGAAGTGCTTCGTAAGGTTTCTGCTGAAATTATCGATGAGGAATCTTTTGTTTCTGACTTAGCTGAAAATGAGATCGTGTTCTTCGGTGATGGTTCTTCAAAATGTCAATCAAGCTTACAAAGCCCAAATGCAATTTTTGTAGATGATATTACGCCAACTGCTATTGGTATGATTGAATTATCTGAAGCAAAGTATAAAGTAGAGGCATTTGAAGATGTTGCTTATTTCGAGCCATTTTACCTAAAAGACTTTGTTGCAACTACTCCAAAGAAAAATATCTTTTAAAAGCATTCGTTTTTCTGCATTGAAATAGCGATATTGAATAACTTATATTCTTTAACGTAAAAGTCTATGCGAAATATATTTATATCCCTTTTAATGACATGCTTCTTTTCATCTTCAGCATTCGCGGAAGGTGGCACCGTCCTTAAGAAAAAGACCGAGCATCTTAAGTATGTTATTCATTATGGATTTATTCGTGGAGGGAAGGCTAGCCTAAAGCTTAAGTCAGAACGATATAAAGGTCAAGATGTTGATCATTTAATTCTTAGTGGACGAACAACTGGCATCACAAATTCTCTATTTGGTGTTAGGAATACTTATGAGAGTTTTGTTGATAAGGAAACCCTATTGCCTATAAAAGCAATCAGAAAAATCAAAGAGGGTTCTTATAAGCGATATAATGAACTTCTATTCGATAGAGAAAAAAATAAGGTTCATAGTAAGCGATCTGGAGAACACGATGTAGTTGAGGGGGTTCATGATATTCTTTCGGCCTTTTATTTTGCTCGAGTTAAATTATTCAATTCTGATTTAGTTGTAGGTCAGAATCTCAAGATTGATACTTATTTCTCAGATGAGCCTTTTTTACTGCAATTTAAGTTTATGGGTTACGAAACAATTAATAGTAAAATTGGAAAAATTAAGTGTTACAAGTTTATCCCAGTTGTAGAAACTGGGCGTGCTTTTAAAAATGAGGACGACATGCACATTTGGATTTCTGCTGATGAGAATAAAGTTCCTATTCGCGTTCAGTTCGATCTCTTTATTGGATCGTTGCGTTGCGACTTAGTTAATTTCCCCCATTTAACAGACGATAGAAACGAGCAGTAGCTTTTTAAAAGAGGCTATTGGTTCTTCATTATTCGCAAAACACACAATATCTGTATTATATTTCTCATTGAGGATACTTTCTCTTACTTTTGCGATGCAATTAAAAAGGATAATTTTAAATTAATATATAACAACATGGCAAGTACTTCAGATTTTAAGAATGGTATGTGTATCCATTTTAAGACTGGTTTATATACGATTGTTCAATTCCAGCATGTTAAGCCTGGTAAAGGTCCAGCTTTCGTAAGAACTAAATTAAAGAATGTAAAGACAGGTAAAATCATTGATAACACCTTTACTTCTGGATTAAAGATTGATGTTGCAAGAATCGAGCGTCGTCCATACCAGTACCTTTACAAAGACGATATGGGTTTCAACTTAATGCATACTGAGACTTACGAGCAGATTGCTCTAGAAGAAGACCTGTTTAACCAACCAGACCTTTTGAAAGAAGGTGATCATGTTGAGGCAGTAATTCATGCTGATACTGAAACACCACTTTATGTAGAGCTTCCTATTCATGTTGTTATGAAAGTTACATACACTGAGCCTGGTCTTCGTGGTGATACGTCTTCAACAAACTCACTTAAGGCTGCAACTATTGAGACTGGAGCAACTATCATGGTTCCTCTTTTCGTTAATACCGATGATGTTATTAAAATTGATACACGTAACAGGGAATATGTTGAGCGTGTGAAGCAATAAGCTAATAAAGCTAAAATATATAGAAGGCTATTTCATGAAAGTGAAATAGCCTTTTCTATTTTAATAAATCTCTCAAGGCATCCTCCAGTTTTGGAAATCTAAAATTGAATTCATTTTTGAGAATTTTGTTTGATGATACTCGACTTCCTTTTAAAAGAAGATCCGACATATCACCTAATATGAGTTTCAAGAAAAAAGAAGGTGTATTGGGGAGCCAATAAGGCTTGTTAAGCATTTTAGCCAAAGCGTGAGTAAAACTATTGTTTGTTTGAAAATCTGGCGCTACAGCATTAAAAACACCTTTCATCGAAACATCTTCAATGGCTTTGATGTAAATTTCACATAGATCATCAATATGTATCCATGGTAAATATTGATCACCACTTCCTAGTGCTGAAGCTAGGCCAAGTTTAATTGGGATTATCATTTTAGATAAGGCTCCTCCTTTCTGATTAAGAACAAGACCTGTCCTAAGTATTGTTGTTTTAATATTTAATGTTTCAAATTGTTTGGCAGCACTTTCCCATTTGACGCAGGTTTGACCAAGGAAATCACCTGAAGCAACTTGATCTTCTGTAAATATTTTATCAGATGTAACAGCCCCATAGTAGCCAACAGCTGATGCCGATATAAAAGCTTTTAGCTCTTTGTTCTGTTTTTTGACTTCATTAAAAATAAGGTTGGCCGATTGTATGCGGCTATCAAGAATAAGTTTTTTTCTTGATGATGACCATCTTTTTTCAGCAATATTTGCTCCAGCTAAATTGATAATATAATCTGATGAGGCGATTGCTTCAGGATCAATTTGATTGTTTTGTGGATCCCACAGGTATGTTTTGAATTTATCCTTATTAGCCCGACTCAGAATAGCAACATCATAGCCTTTGGCTTGTAATTTCTCACAAAGTGCTTTACCTACTAGTCCTGTTCCGCCGCTTATTAATACCTGTGCCATGTCGTGTCTATTTTTGGTCTCAATTTTAAAGTTACCTAATTAATCATTACAATCTTCAGACACAGTTTCGTGAACAGTCTCAACAATCTCCTCCTGCAGATTGCAGGAAGGTTTGTAAAGGTTTTAGTTTTGTCCCTGCAGGCTGCAGGAAGGTTCCTAAGGGGTTTAGTTTTGTTCCTGCAAGCTGCAGGAAGCTTTCTAAGGGGTTTAGTTTTGTCCCTGCAACTTGCAGGAAGCTTTCTAAAGAGTTTAGTTTCGTTCCTGCAGTATGCGCGAAGGTTTATAAAGAAACATGTTTCTATTTTTGTATAAGCTTATCCTGAAACTAAGTGTTTAGGATCAAAAAAAATCCCAAACCTAAGGGCTTGGGATATATATGAGTTTATTATTTGTTTGGACGTTTAGATTTGTCGAAAAAGAAATTGTCGAAAACGATTCGTTCTTCTTTTTTGAGTGCTAGAATGAGTATCGCACTTTTTATAAAACCATATCCATAGCTGTAAAGTTGGATAAAGCTTGCCAGAACCGCCAATAGTGAAATGGATAGGCTCTTTGTTTTAATTATTGATTCTATGAATAAAACACTTGCTAAAAAAGCCAGCGGAATTAGGAATATTGGGCTTATAGCTGCTGCCAAAATCACCAATAATAAACTGCCAAGCAAAAATAAAGCAGGAATTGTATAGGTTAATTTAAACTTATCGGGATACCATTTAATTAGAACAGGGCGCATTACCCCAAACTTATAAACTTGTTTGATGAATTTCGAGAAATCGATACGTCTCTTGTGAAACACATAAGCATCTTCAATTAGTCCAACCTTAAAACCAGCATTCATAATTCGATAACTCAAATCAGGATCCTCGCCAGGAGTAACATCGGTATAGCCGCCAACTTTCTTGTAAACCTCTTGCTTAATTCCCATATTAAAGCTTCGAGGTTGGTATTGATCCAACTTATTCTTTTTGCCTCGTATACCACCCGTCGTAATAATTGAAGTCATGGCATAATTGATAGCCTTTTGCACCTTGCTAAAAGATTCATGAGCACTATCTGGTCCACCAAAAGCATCTAGTGGGGTTTCGGCTAAATGTTTTTCTACCTCTTCGAAATACTGAGGTGGTATAATACAATCCGAATCAAAAAAGATTAAATAATCACCAGTAGCCATACTCATACCCACATTACGGCTATCACCAGGACCTGAATTTGCTTTGAAATGATATTTAATATCAAGCTCATTGGAGTAACTTTTTACAATAGCTGAACAATCTTCGGTAGAACCATCCTCAATCATGAGAATGTCGAAATTCTTATAGGTTTGCTTGGCTAGGCTTTCGAGCAACTCTTCGGCTTCGTCAGGTCTATTGTAAATGGGAATAATGATTGAATATTTAGGCATACTATTCGGTTCTATTGTTGAAAAAGGACTTGTTGCATAAGCCTCTAAATCGCGTTATTGAATTTTCATCCCAAACTTAATAAATCTGAAGGGTTTTATCGAAATAGATGCTCTTAAAAAATGATCTTGACTGCGATAATGTCCATTGCTTAATTCATTTGCTTCCATTTATTTAATAAGTATCTTTGTGCCCAAACTAAATAAATATCTGTTTTGGAGAATTTTAAACAACTAGGAGTAACTAAAAACTTTCTTAAGGGCTTAGACGATATGAATATTGTGAAGCCTACTGAAATACAAAGTAGAGTAATTCCAATATTACTAAGCGGAGATACTGATCTTATTGGTCAGGCTCAGACTGGAACAGGAAAGACTGCTGCTTTTGGTCTACCTATGCTTCATCGTATCAATATACATCAGAAAGTTGTGCAAGGTCTAATTTTGGCTCCAACTAGAGAGTTGGGACAACAAATTGCTAAGCAGCTTTTCAAGTTCACGAAGTTTTCAGAACAAATTTTTACTGAGGCGGTATATGGAGGAGCACCTATCGATAAGCAAATTGCTGCTTTACGACGTCCTACTCATATTATTGTTGCGACTCCTGGTCGATTAATCGATCTTGTTAAGAAAAAAGCAGTTGACTTAAGTCATGTATCTACTGTGGTACTCGATGAGGCTGACGAAATGCTAAGCATGGGATTCAAAAAGGAGCTTGATGAGATTCTTACTTATACAGCTTCAGCTCAAAATAAATGGTTGTTTTCGGCAACTATGCCTCAAGGGATCAGACAAATGGTAAATCAGCATTTGAAAAGTAATGCTCATAGAGTTGAAGTGAGTGGCAAAAATGTTGTGAATAAAAATATTGAGCATAAATTCTTGATTTGTGATGAGGCAGAAAAGTTAAATATTTTGCTTCAGTTTTTAAGTTCACAAAGTGATAATAGAGGCTTGATTTTCTGTAAAACTAAAGTTGCAACACAGACTCTAGCTAAGCAGCTTATTGCAAGAAATATTCCTGCAGATGCCCTTCATGGCGATCTTTTACAAAAGGAGCGTGATAAGGTGATGCGTGCCTTCAAAAAAGGAACTTTACAGATGGTTGTTGCGACAGATATTGCTGCTCGTGGTATCGATGTAGAAGGACTTTCATATGTGGTACACTATCAGTTACCTGATAAGGAAGAATATTACACGCACCGAAGTGGAAGAACAGCTCGTGCTGGTAAGGAAGGCTTATCTCTTTCATTGGTTACAACTAAAGAAATGAAGAGTATCAGGTATTTCCAGAAAGCTTTAAATATTAGTTTTAAGCAAATCAGACAAGCGAAATAATTAGGTTCATCCTAAATCAGATATTAAAAAACCTCATGATTGATTAATCATGAGGTTTTTTGTGCTGTATGAGTTGTGAAAACCCTAGTCTCTTCTTTTGGTAAAAGGCTTGCGTCTTCTATCATTTTTATGTTTGTTCTCAGGATCAACCTTCTTCTTTGAATCTGATCTTTCGTCATTACGACGAGGTCTTTGAGATCTCTGAGGTTTCTTTGCTTTTTCAGATGGCTCGTTGTCACCAGAATTTAAAAATGGATGATCAGCAATAAGCTTAATTTCTTGTCCAATTAATTTATGAATATCCTTTAGATAAGCTCTTTCCTCTCCATCGCAAAATGAGATGGCAATTCCACTTGCTGCAGCTCTACCTGTACGTCCAATTCGGTGTACGTAAGTCTCAGCAATATTAGGAAGATCGAAGTTGATAACTAAAGCTAAATCAGATACGTCGATACCACGAGCAGCAATATCTGTTGCAACAAGTACTTTTGTTTTACCTTCTTTAAAGTTTAGTAAAGCCTTCTGTCTTTGGTTCTGAGATTTGTTCCCATGAATAGCTTCAGAATGAATATCAACCTTTTTCAAAAACTTGGTGATTTTGTCAGCACCATATTTTGTTCTAGAGAAAATTAATGTTGATTTAATTTCGTTACGAGTTAAAAGATGAACAAGCAACTTTGGCTTATTCTTCTTACTCACGTAATATAGAGCCTGCTCAACACGTTCTGCCGTAGTTTGCTTAGGTGCTATGGTTACTTTTTCAGGATTACCTAGCATCTTCTGTGAAAGCTTCACAATTGCTGTTGGCATAGTAGCTGAAAAGAATAAAGATTGTCTCTTAGCAGGCAGCTTAACTAATACGCGGCGAATATCGTGAATAAAGCCCATGTCAAGCATGTGGTCAGCTTCATCAAGAACCGAATATTGCACATCCTTTAATGAGATGTATCCTTGGTCCATCAAATCTAATAATCGACCTGGAGTTGCTACTAAAATATCAACTCCTCGGCGTAATGCTTGTGTTTGAGAACTTTGCTTTACACCACCAAAAATAACGGTGTTAACAATGCCTGTGTGTTTTCCATATTCAGTAAAACTATCACCAATTTGAATAGCTAGCTCACGTGTAGGGGTAATAACTAATGCTTTAATTCTACGCTGACCTTTAGCGTTACGATTATCGTTGTAAAGGTGTTGTAGGATAGGAATGGCAAATGCTGCCGTTTTTCCCGTACCTGTTTGAGCACAACCCAATAGGTCCTTTCTTTTAAGAAGGATTGGAATAGATTGTTCTTGTATAGGAGAGGGATATGTATAGCCTTTGGCCTCAAGGGCTTTCAGGATAGGTTCAATAATGCCTAATTCTTTGAATGTCATGTATAATATATAAAAGCGACAAAGATAGGGTAATAGTTTGAAATTCTGCACTTTTGACGATAAATGCATGTATTATTTGAACTTCAGGTAAATCCTTTCCCTTTTTTCATCTTGCAAAAACTCCCCTTCCATGCGAAAAGAAGAGGAGTTTGATGCTATTAATAAAACTGTTTTACTGAAGCTTAACTGAACGCAAGCCATGAGCTTTGATCCTTATATTCTTCAGTAGGTGATACGCTGGTTTGAAATTTATATGAACTAACTAGCATTGAGATTTCATGTTTAATTGTTTCTAAACTGTCGTTAATTAAATCGGAACGGAAACCTTTTGCTCCCAATTGAACAACATGATCAGCTGCCACAACCTTACTGATTATTTTACCTAGATCAACAAATTTTCTCTGTGGAAGATTGGTTTCAAGAGTGAAGTCAACAACATTTTTAAAGTAATCTGAAACATTCTTAGTCAGTTCATGATTCTTGAAAAAATCTGAAAGATTCATATTCTTCTTTTTTGTCATGATCTTCATAACCATCTCCGAAAGCTGCGTATAAAGCATATCATTTGAACCCTCAAAAATTTGAAAAGGCCGAGAGTCTATGATCGCTCTAGAACCAATACTTTCTGCTTTGTAGCCATTAGCTCCACTCAGTTGAGTAAGTGTCTGTGCGGCTTCTTGCATCATATCTGTTATGTAGGCCTTCATACTATTGGCTTCAATAGCAGCAGTTGCCAAGTTGTTTTCAATTCCACTAATTAGTGAACTTCTAGAACACATAGCTGAACAAATGGTAAATGCAGATTGTATACGTCCAATTTGGTGACGAACTTGATCCAAGCTTATTAGTGTTTTTCCACCAACAATTCTTGTTGAACAGTGTTTGATTGACTCATCGAGCATTCGACGAATAAAGCCCATTCCCATTCCAGGAAACTGTAAACGACTTCGGTGTAAAAGATCCATCATCAACTTCAATCCTGTTGATTCAGGCTCTAGTTTGTATTGTTGAGGAACTTGAATGTCGATAGAATTTTTACCGTAAGGGATAGGGTAGAGACCTAGATTATTGTAATATTCTTCAACCTTAATAACTTGTTGAGGTTGTTGAACGTCACAAATAAAGAAGTCAATATCGCGACCTAATTTTCCACTCTGATCCTGATGACGAGAGGTCATAAGCCAATAATCAGCCATACCTGTTAGTCCTTGCCAGTGTTTGGTTCCTTTAATATGGTACGATTCACCCATCTTGACATTCGACGTCTGCATTCCCAAAGCATCGCTACCAAAATCGGGCTCAGTAATCATTAAACCACCCATGTTTTGCTGAGTTAAGAATCGGTCAAAAATGCCTTTCTTTACTGTATCTTGTGCGTACTTCGCAACAGGTTCAAGGAATAAAGCGATATTAATACCAAAAGTTAAAGCTAAAGGTAGTGATTCGTATGAAGCAGTATCCAAAATTCCTAAGCATTCTTTTACCTTAGAGCCTCGTCCTCCATATTCTTTAGGAATAGCTACTGATAAAGGGTTCTTAGCCATGATATCTCTTAGTACCAGTGCAGGGAATCCTCTTTTTTGGATAAATTTTTCGATATTATCCTTTTCGTAAAAAGCACTTTGTATCGTCTTTTTAATAGCGCTCAGAAATTCCGTGAAAGGAAGATGTTCCGCGATATTAGAAGTCATCATCTATTGTTTATTTTAAATTAGTACAAATAAGAATAGTTGTGGTGCAAAGCTAATATTTAAAAATAGATAAAGACATGTAAGTCTTATTATTTGAAATGAAAATATATTACTATCCGTTTGAAGCGTATTTTGGGGTACACTAGAATGATTAATCTTAGTAGAAATAAATGCATTTTTGTGATGTCGATTTAAGGCTAGACTATACCTATTTCCAATGCTAACAGAAAAATAAAACTTTATTTGAAATCTTTTTTTTGAGTATATCTTCCTGATAAAAAGCAAATTTGGATGACTTGGTGAGAGTTTATTTCTGTTTTTTGAAAAAAATAGTTAGAGACTCTTGTATAATTGGGGAAAAGCACTTAGTTTTGCATCGCAAATTTCCTCCATAAAGCACGTCTTTATAAACAAGAGAAATTGGTATTT
>TARA_R110001583_G_scaffold101352_1_pt1 | contig 34149 bp, 33 predicted proteins | sample TARA_R110001583 | Tara Oceans TARA_R110001583 (sample SAMEA4398432) | marine metagenome | biome: Polar Biome; feature: [MES] marine water layer (ENVO:01000295) within the mesopelagic zone...; material: water (ENVO:00002006), including particulate matter (ENVO:01000060) such... | reverse complement strand
TGACAAAAATGGTATTATGAATGAATACGGACATTCAAATTTTTTTAAAATTTTAGTCAGTAAGAGCAGTTTTTAGAAAATCTTTTTTGATAAACTTCTTATAAAACCAGAAGCCTATAATTTGTCTACCACAATTCGTTTGTCTCTATTGGCTAATTCCCAAGCGGTATAAAACACTAATTTTGCCCTGGTTTCCAAAAGATCATATTGAATTTTATCAGGGGTATCGCTAGGTCTATGATAGTCGGCATGTGTGCCATTAAAATAAAAAACAACAGGGACATTGTTTTTGGCGAAATTGTAATGATCGGATCTGTAATAGAAACGATTAGGATCGTTTTCATCATTATAGGTGTAATCAAATTCCATATTGAAATATGTATTGTTTACCTCTTCTGAAATGGTGTTTAATTCAGAGCTTAATTTGTCGACACCAATTAGATATAAGTAATTTCTTTGATTGGTATGTTTAGGGTCTACGCGACCAATCATATCAATATTTAAATCGGCAACTGTATTGGAAAGTGGAAAAACAGGGTCAACAGTGGTATAATATTTAGAACCGTAAAGACCTAATTCTTCACCAGTAAAATGTAAAAATAAAATGGAACGTTTAGGCCTGTGTCCGTCATTTACAGCGGCTTTGAAAGCCTTTGCAATTTCAATTACGGCAACCGTGCCAGAGCCATCATCATCAGCACCGTTATTAATCTGACCATCACTTGAAATTCCTATATGGTCCAAGTGGGCAGATATTATGATGACTTCCTCGGGCTTTTCGGAACCTTTAATAAATGCAACCACATTTTCAGAGGCTTTAATTCCAGATCTAAAAAAAGATTCAGGTATGTGCTGAAAATAATCTCCATTAGCTAATGGCGAGGCTATGCCCAAACTTATATATCTGTTTTTAATATATTCAGCAGCTTTTTTCTGTCCTGGTTCACCGGTTCTCCGGCCTTCTAAAGAATCGGAAGCATAAAAATATAGAGCCTTTTTTAAATCGGATGCCATTATTTCTTTAGCGTATTTCGATATGTTTACTGTATTGTCTTTTGCTTCGAGTGTTTGTGGTTGAGAACGACAGGAAGTTAATAGACTAAAACTGATTATAGAAAAGACAAATATTTTTTTCATGATGGGGCCTTAGGCGTTCTATATGTTAATTTGTCAATTTGTCAATGACAATGCGATTATTTTGATTGGCGAGTTGCCAAGTGGTTGCGAAAATTAATTTAGCGCGTTTTGCTAACAGATTATAATCAATTTTTTCTGCGGTATCTGTGGGTTGATGATAATCCTCATGAACACCATTAAAATAAAAGATAACAGGAATTCCTTGAATGGCAAAATTGTACTGATCTGAACGTTCAAAATAATGATTGTCTTCATGTTCGACGTTGTATCTATAATCTAAATCCATATTAACATAAGCCTCATTTACTTTTTCCGAAAGATAATGCAGTTCTTTACTTAATCTATCCGAACCTATAAGGTAGATATAGTTTTTGTTATTAATATGAGCTTTATCAACGCGCCCAATCATATCAATATTTAAATCTGAAACTGTATTGGCCAATGTAAATATGGGGTATTGGGTATAATAATCTGAACCATATTTCCCTATTTCTTCCGCAGTTAAATGAAGGAATAGGATGCTTCTTTTTGGACTGTGTCCATTATTTTTAGCAAGTTCAAATGCCTGAGCAATTTCCATAATAGCAGACGTTCCAGAAGCATTGTCATCAGCACCATTATTTATTTTGCCTTCATTACTAAACCCTAAATGATCGTAATGTGCAGAAATAATAACAACTTCGTCTGGTTTTTCCGATCCTTTTATAAAGGCTAGCACATTTTCAGATACTTTTGTGTTTTTTGGTAAAAACGAATTTGGAATGGTTTGATAGTAATTTAATCTGCTTATTGGGGATTCTATATGTTCGCTAATATAATATGATTTAAGATATTTGGCAGCTAACTTCTGTCCTGATTCACCTGTTTTTCTACCTTCAAAAGTATCGGCTGAAAATTTGTATAAATGCTTGGATAATTCATTTGGTGTAATGGTCTTTGCATATTTAACTACAAGAGTACTATCAACTAATACAATGCTGTCTTTTATATTTTGGATTTGCGTTGTATATTTTGTCGTTGCACAAGATCCAACCAAAGTCAAAGCAGAGACAACTATAGCAATTTTCATTCGGAGCATTTTTTAAAACCCAAATATATATAAAAAATGAAGACATAATTTATTCATTTATATTATTGTCGTTCTAATGAAGATTTTATAGTTCTTTTTTTGAATGTCCGTATTCATTCATAATACCATTTTTGTCATTCAGAATGGAGTGAAACGAAATGAAGAATCCATTGAAAATCAATGCGGTTCCTCCTTTGTCGGAATGACAAAATTATTATATTTTCAGACTTATGACAAATTACGGACATTCAATTCTTTTTTTAATTATTCCTAATAAAACACTTCTATATTTTTAGGTTTTAAATATTTGTTATTATAACCGGTTTGTGATATAGTGAAAAAGGTAGCTGACATTTGTCATTGTTTTAGTTGATTACTAATATTATATTTAGTTGATAATTCAAAAACCACATAGATGAAATCGATACTGCTGCCAACAGATTTCTCTAAGAATTCTGAAAACGCTATTAGGTATGCCATGAATTTGTTCAAAGAGGTCTCATGTAATTTTTATTTATTAAACGTGCAAAAGGCTTCTTCTTTTATTTCAGATGACATGATGGTTATGGCCTCCTCTGCCACCATATATCAGACCGTTATTGATGTGTCAAAGAAATCAATAGCCAATTTGATTACTAAAATTGAAAAGAAATATATGAACGACAAGCATACATTTCATTCCATTGTGGATTATGATAATTTTATTGATTCTATTAACCAAGTGGTTAGTAATAATAAGATAGATCTTATTGTTATGGGTACCAAAGGAGCCTCTGGAATGGAAAAAGTTATTTTTGGTAGTAATACGGTTCATGTAATGCAACGCTGCATGGCTCCGGTTTTGGCAATTCCCGATGGATGTTTATTTACTAATTTGGATCGAGTTGCATTTACAACGAATAACTTAATACTTCATAATATTGAGGAATTAGAACCATTGAAGAATTTATTGATGCTTTATAATTCAAAATTAAACATTCTTCACTTTGATGATATTGAAGGAGTTGGTGATAATAAAAAGAAAAATAAAGCTTTTTTGAAAACACATTTTAGTGATATAACCTATGAGAATATTGATTCTTACAGTAAAGATTTATATAAAACTGTGGCAGGATATATTCATGCCAATGATATTAAATTAATTGCCATGATGCGAAAAAAACATTCCTTTTTAGAACGATTATTTAACAGGCATCCTGAAGAAACATTAGCTTTTAATATTGATGTTCCATTTTTGGTGATGGAGAACTCTTGATTAATTTATGAGATTTAGAATTTTTTAATATTGACTACTTAAAATTAGTTGTAACATTTTTGACAGATAATCGTCGTATAAATACATCAACCAAAAACAAATAACCATCATGAGACAAGACAATCAACTTTTAGTAATCACTCATTTAAGTCAGTTAGCAACGGTGTTAACCGGTTTTGGAGGTTTAATAATACCTTTAATTCTTTGGGCAACTCAAAAGGAAAAGGTGTATAACATGGATGAACAAGGAAAACGAATTGTAAATTTTCAGTTGAGTTTAATTATTTATGCCATTATTTGTATACCACTAATACTTTTATTAGGACTAGGGATTTTAGGATTTATTGTTTTAGGAATTATATCTATAGTTTTTCCTGTAATTAATGCCATTCGTGCCAATAATGGTGAAACACCAGACTACCCAATGAGTATAAATTTCATTAAATAAAACCAGAATTATAGTAAGGAAATAAATCTCTTAATTTTATTAGTTAGTTTTTAGAGATAAACAGAGGCTGTCCAAAAAGTGTCATTCTGAATAAAAATGAAGAATCTATTGAAAATCAAATTATTGATAATTAGGTAAATAAGATTTTTCGACTACGCTCAAAATGACAATCAAAACACTTTTCAGACAACTTTTTTTTTATAATATTAAATGTATGGATTTTTTAATTGTTAAGCATAACAGGCATTACTAACATGGTGATAATCTCACCTTCATCAAGTCCGTCCACAGGTGTTAAAATGCCAGCACGATTAGGCAAACTCATTTCCAATTTAATCTCATTCGAATTCAAATTATTTAGCATTTCGGTTAAAAACCGTGAATTAAACCCTATTTGCATATCATCGCCTTGATAATCACAGGTTAAACGCTCTTCGGCTTTATTACTGTAATCGATATCTTCTGCAGAAATATTTAATTCGGCACCTGCTATTTTTAATCTGATTTGGTGCGTGGTTTTATTTGAAAAAATACTCACACGGCGAACAGAATTTAAAAATTGCGTTCTGTCAATCAATAATTTATTTGGGTTTTCTTTTGGGATAACCGCTTCGTAATTTGGATATTTACCATCAATCAAACGGCATATTAATTGCGAATTTTCAAAAGTAAATTTAGCATTCGAATCGTTATACTCAATGGTGACTTCTTCATCACTTCCCGTTAATATTCCTTTTAAAAGATTTAAAGGTTTTTTAGGCATGATAAACTCAGCGCTTTGCGTCGCTTTTAAATCTTCTCTTGTATATTTTACTAATTTATGTGCGTCTGTTGCGACAAATGTTAAACCTTCGGAAGAAAATTGAAAAAACACACCACTCATAACAGGACGCAAATCGTCATTCCCTGCGGCAAAAATGGTTTTGCTTATAGCTGTTGCCAATACATCGCCCGTTATAATTGTTTTACTCGGGTCTTCAAGTGCTACCGATTTTGGAAATTCATCTCCACTCGCATAAGCCAAGGCGTATTTACCGTGATTTGAACTTATTTCTACCGTGTTGTTATCTTCTATTTTAAATGTAAGAGGCTGCTCTGGAAACGTTTTTAAGGTATCAAGTAATAATCTTGCCGGAAGCGCAACACTTCCGTTACTATTACTTTCTACATTCAACAAAGAAACCATGGTTGTTTCTAAATCACTTGCAGAAACAGTTAGTTGAGTTTTATCTAGTTCAAACAAAAAATTATCTAAAATAGGAAGCGTGTTTGAGTTATTGATAACACCTCCCAATACTTGTAATTGTTTTAATAAATAGGTACTTGATACTATAAATTTCATGTAAATCCAGTGAGTTTAGTTGGTAAAAATACTACTTACAAATATATTGCTTACATATTAATATAGGAAACAAACTTATTAACATTTAACCTGTAAATTTTTTCTTTCGAAGGTAATTAAATATTAATCCGAAAACAAAAAGTAAAACCAGTGGCAGTAAGATATTTAAGAGTTGCCACTTTGTTTTTTGACTTGTTATTTTTTCTTGATCTAAAAATGCCACCAAAATATCTTTGGAGCGAATGTTTATAAGTCCGTCATCATCTAATAAATAATTAACGGCGTTCAACAAAAATTCCTTATTTCCATACGTTTTTCCTGTCCATCTATCAAATCCTAATTCTTGAGGTACATTTCTAACCACGTCATTTTTTATAAGATCACCATCGGGGATTACAATCATTTTTGTCGCAACGCTTTCGTCTTTTTCATCTGAAAGCTTAAAAGGTTTGACACGATTTTTATAAACTGACGAGAATTTGCCTTCTAATAAAACGGCTAGTGACTGATTCCCTTTATTGAAGAGTGCAGGATTTTGTTTTTCGGTAACAATATCTAAACTTAGTTCTCTTGGTGTGCCCTCAAGTTTTGTTAATGGCGCACTTTCCAATAAAATAGTTTTTTTGACATTATTTTTTAGTGTATCTATTTGAGTGGCAAAATCGAATTTAACTAAATTTAAATTATTAACAATTGGATGGGTGCTATTTGTTGAAGCCAAAGGCGAATACGGCCATTGTAAATTTTGAAATTGCGAATTACTGCCTTCTCCAATTGCCAGTGTAATAGGAGCAGAATATAGTGAACTGACCAATAATGGATTTACACGAACGCCATATTTGAAAAAGAAATCAGTCAGGTTTAAATCTCTAGGAACAGCATATGCTTTCCCCGATTCGTTGTATAAACTGTCTTTTTCTGCGACAACAGCATCAATAAGCCATAAACTTTTACCGCCTTTCATGGTGTACTGGTCAAGAACCAATTTTTCATTTTCGGTAAAGGCCTGAGTTGGTTTTGCACAAATTATTAAATCAAAAGCACTTAAATACTGTAATGTTCTTGGGGCATTATTGGCAACACTGTCCAACGTAAATGGAGCTATAAAATAGTATTCCCCAAGTTTTTTTATAAAATCATAAATATGAATATCGTCTAATTCACCATTACCTCGAAGAATCGCAATTTTTCTCCGCTTAGGTTTTGTTAATTTATTAAAAGCGTCGGCGAAAGCATATTCCAAATGTTGAACTGAGTTTGAAACTAATTCCTGTTGTGATGCGCCAATTTTATTTTTAATTAAAGAAACGGTAACGGTTTTGCCCTTATAACTTGCCAAAGCCCAAGGAAAAATCACTTCTTGACTCGTTTTTCCATTTTCTTGCACACTAAGTTGCATGGGCGTTAAACCCCTTTCGCTCATCTGTTGAATGTGCCTGTCACGGTTTGTTTCATCTTCTAAAGGATCAATAAAATGAAATAAAACATTAGGATTATTAGCTGAAAACTCTTCAAGTAATTGTGCTGCTTCCCTTTGTAGGCGCCTAAACTCCGATGGGAAATCGTCACCCTTTAGAAATACATCTATTACTATTGGTGAATCAACATCTTTGAGAATGTTTAAGGATGCTTTGCTTAAGGTGTAACGTTTGTCATGCGTTAAATCAAAACGTTTAAAAACAAAGCTGCTTAAATAGTTTATGGCCACTAAAACAACGATTAGAATAACGATATGGTTACTATTTTTCTTCAAAAGTCTTTTTTAATTGATATTGTGTAACGGTCTTTACGGTATCGTTTTTAAAAACGAATTCCAGACATTCTTGCTTCATATTAAAAGCACCTGGTTTAAACCCTAAATTATAATTCCATTTTTCGGGTGAATTTGCTTTTAAAGCATTGTCCCAGCCATACCATTCACTGGTTCCCAATGCATTTTGAATATCCATTTTGCTTTTCCCAAGAAATAAACTGTCTTTCATCATTTCATTACTCATTTCATACCGCAGGGCAGGTTTTTCCGCCCATGCTTGAGCATCAAAATATTTATGGTGATGGTAGCTAAAAAATATGTTTATAAAAGGATAAAACACATAGAAATAGATAATTGGAGTTAACACAATGCTTATTAAAAAAGTTACCCATTTGCGATTATCGATGGTGCGTGCAAAGATCCAAACCAATACAAAGACCACACTAAGAAAAACAATAAAAAGAGGTGTTATTATCATACGGGCTTATTTATTAAAATTTAGTTTTGTTAATACAATAAAAAACACAGAAACACTTAAAAAATAGATGATATCACGACTATCTAAAACGCCGCGACTCATACTTTTAAAATGATAACTCATTCCTAATTCTTCTATAAAAGTGCCGGGAATAAAATCGGTAAGTCCTTCAAATCCAATATAAAGTAAAAAGCATATAGAAATTGCTATTAAAAAAGCTACGATTTGATTTTCAGATAATGTTGAAGAAAAAACACCAATCGCCGTATAGGACGTAATTAAAAATAATAACCCAAAATAGGAGCCAAGTGTACTGCCAACGTCAAGATTGCCTATTGGGTTTCCCAATTGGTAAACCGTATACACATAGAGTAGAGTAGGCAGAAGCGCTAAGATAATTAAGATAAGCGCCCCAAAATATTTTCCCAATACTATATGCAATTTTGAAATTGGCTTAGTTACCAACAACTCCAACGTGCCTTGTTTTTTTTCATCGGAAAAACTGCGCATCGTTACCGCCGGAATTAAAAAAAGTAAAATCCATGGCGCGATTAGAAAAAAGGACGATAAATCGGCGAATCCATAATCCAATATATTGAAATCGCCTTTAAATACCCACAATAATAACCCATTAAGCAATAAAAATACCCCAATAACTAAGTATCCTATGGGCGATGAGAAAAATGTATTTATTTCTTTTCTTATAATGGCAAACATTAATTTAGTTAAAAAGTTAAAAAGTTAAAAAGTTAAAAAGTTAAAAAGTTAAAAAGTTAAAAGTGTTATATGATTTCCCGTTTCACTCAAAATGACTAAATAATCCATCATTCTAAAGAAGCAACTTTATCCACACTCCAAGCTTCCGGTTTTGCATTAAATAAAGGTTTTGTTTTAAACCAAACGTTTTTAAATAATTCAGATTGTCGATATTGTTCCAAATGTGCTTCAGACGTCCAATAACTATAAGTAAAAAACACATTAGGATTCCTTTTGTCTCGGTAAAGTTCTAATAAATTACAGCCTTCAAAACCTCTAATCTGGTTTTTATTTTTTTCAAAATTATTAAGAAATTCTTCAATATGGATTTCAGAAAAAGACATTTTTACAATTCTTACTAACATTCGTTGTTATTCTTTTATAAAATTAATACTTACCGTGTCCATTAAATTTAATCCCATTAATGTTGATGCGCTTCCAACGGTGGCACTGTTACTTTTATATACGGCTATTTCTAAAAAATCACCCGAATTAAAAACCACCAAACCTCTGCCTTCATCGTGACGTTTTTCCTCTGGGATGTCAAAATTTACAAAATCGCTATATTTTCTGTGAATGGTTTTAAACTTATAACTTCTGGCAGAGATTTCAAAAGGCCGTCCTTTTTGAATCGATTCAAAAAAAGATTTTTTTATATTAGAAACTACATTTCCATAATTATCAATATAAATAACACTCCCTATAATTTGTGATTTATCCTCATTAACATAAGGGACAACATTTTTAATGGGTTTTATTTCTGTTATAGGTTTTCCTATGATGTCTAGGGTTCCTCCTCTAGCAATATGACAGGCCACTTTTGCAAACACATCAAGTACTGGAAAGCTTGTTTGGATTTTATCGTGAATATTGATTTCAACAATTTTCTCTGGAACAATTTCAGAACAGATCATACTCATAATACCATTATTTGCACATACAAAATAATGATCGTCCAGTTTAAGTGCAATATGTTTATTCTCGGGATTTAATTCAGAATCGATTCCAATAACATGAATTGTTCCCTTAGGAAAACTGCGATACGCATTTTGAATAATATAAGCGGCCTCAGAAATATTAAATGGTGAAATGGAATGTGAGATATCAACAATTCGTATCTCTGGCATTTCACTATAAATAGCTCCTTTAATAGCACCGGCAAAGTGATCTTTTTCACCAAAATCAGTTGTCAGTGTTATAATGGCCATGCTTAAATTGTTGATATGTTTTTCATGTTAGCTCAATCAAATTTATGTATTTTTGAGTTTTACAAAACTAAGAAATCATTTCATCTGAATAAACTTTATTTAGGTTTATGTTAAACGATTTTTTAAAACAAAAAACCCACGCTTTTGAACGAAATTATTATCGAACTTGAAGAAATTACTCCAAAAGAGTTTTTTGGAGCACAAAACACAAATATCGAACTTCTTAGAAAATATTTCCCTAAACTTAAAATTGTAGCTCGGGGCAACGAAGTAAAAGCTTATGGCGATGAAGAGCTTCTTGAGGAATTTGACCGAAGAATCACCATGCTTTTAAAGCATTTTGTAAAATATAACAAATTAGACGAAAATACGATTGAACGCGTATTAACAAGCCAAAGTAGTGATGATTACTCTACATCGCATCAAAGTGGTGAAGTCATCGTTCACGGTGTTGGCGGAAAACTTATTAAAGCACAAACAGCAAACCAACGCAAATTGGTTGAAAGTATGCGAAAAAATGATATGGTTTTTGCGATTGGACCTGCCGGAACAGGAAAAACCTATACAGGTGTTGCACTGGCTGTTCAAGCATTAAAAAACAAAGAAGTTAAACGAATTATACTAACAAGACCGGCTGTAGAAGCTGGTGAAAATTTGGGATTTCTGCCAGGTGATTTAAAAGAGAAATTAGATCCTTATATGCAGCCATTATATGATGCCTTACGCGACATGATACCCGCAGAAAAATTGGCTTTGTATATTGAAAACGGCACCATTCAAATTGCTCCGTTGGCCTTTATGCGTGGTCGCACGTTAGATAATGCTTTTGTCATCTTAGATGAAGGACAAAATACAACGCATAATCAAATGAAAATGTTTTTAACCAGAATGGGTAAAAACGCTAAATTTTTATTAACTGGAGATCCAGGTCAAATCGATTTGCCAAGACGTACTATTTCCGGTTTAAAAGAGGCTTTGTTAATTCTTAAAAACGTAGAAGGTGTAGGTATGATTTTTTTAGATGACAAGGATGTCATTCGCCATAAATTAGTTAAAAAGGTTATTGAAGCTTATAGAAGCATTGAAAATAGAGAGTAATGAGTAATACAATAATAGACACCAATTTCAATTTTCCTGGCCAAAAAAGTGTTTATAAAGGAAAGGTAAGAGAAGTATACAATATTAATGATAAGTTATTGGTCATGATCGCTACTGATAGATTATCGGCTTTTGATGTGGTTATGCCCAAGGGAATCCCTTATAAAGGGCAAATTTTGAATCAGATTGCGACTAAATTCATGGCACAGACTAAAGATTTGGTTCCGAACTGGCTTATTGCAACACCGGACCCAAATGTGGCCGTTGGACATTTGTGCGAACCCTTTAAGGTGGAAATGGTAATCCGTGGGTATATGTCCGGTCATGCCGCTAGAGAATATAAAATGGGTAAAAGATTGCTCTGTGGTATGGTTATGCCTGAAGGGATGAAGGAAAACGATAAATTTCCAGAACCCATTATTACGCCAGCGACCAAAGCAGAAATGGGCGATCATGACGAAGATATTTCTCGATCAGATATTATAAGACGCGGTATAATTTCAGAAGAAGATTATGTGGTTTTAGAAGATTACACAAGAAAACTCTTTAAACGAGGAACTGAGATAGCATCTTCACGTGGTTTGATTTTGGTGGATACCAAATATGAATTTGGAAAAACCAAAGGTGGCAACATTGTATTGATTGATGAAATTCATACACCGGATTCGTCCCGTTATTTTTATGCTGATGGGTATCAAGAAAGACAAGACAAAGGGGAGTCTCAAAAACAATTGTCGAAAGAGTTTGTACGACAATGGCTAATTGGTAATAATTTTCAAGGTTTAAAAGGGCAAACAGTTCCTTTTATGAGTGATGATTATATAGAAACAGTATCAGAAAGGTATATTGAATTATATGAAAATATAATGGGTGAAGCATTTATTAAAGCAGACGTGTCTAATATTCAACAACGGATTAAGAAAAATGTTGATACGTTTTTATCAACCTACTAATTAGTTGTCTCTAAATCATCGTCTGATTTGTTGTTCCTCACTAAATGAAGAAGACGCCTTAAATGTTTGTAAATAAAAGCATTTGTTTTTCCACCATAAAACACAATTAAGCATACTGTAATCATAAATATTATGGCACCAATAATGGCTTGCCACGGGTCTAACGATTTATCAAAAAAGCGCTTTAAACCAAGACCTGTAAAACTTCCATAAATAATTATGAAGTGTACCACATAAATAGATAAGGTTTTTTCACCAATCTTTGTAATAATAGACTGTTTTAGGTATCTTTCAAAGGTATAGAAAAACGCAAATAAAAGAAGCACATTTCCCAGTCTTGTAAACAAATAATTATAATCGGCACTTCTTTCAAATAATTCAAAATCAGTTAGGTAATATAGTCTATGTAAAGCGTGCGATGATAGATATATTAAAAATACCCCTAAAACAATAAAACCACTAAGAAGTAATTTTCTGAAGTTTTGTTTGTGAGAATATTTAAAGAAAATCATCGCCATAAAACCACCATAAGCCATATAACCAAACCAAGGTAAAATGTTAAAAACAGAACCATTATTTTTTGTCATGTAATTGGCAAAGAAAACTGGCACATTTTCTAATGTAATTGTTCTATAAAGAGGTTCAGACAAAAAGCAGATAAAGCCTATAATGAACAATAAAATTGCTAAAACAGAGCTGTTTTTTTTAACAAGAATGTATAAACCAACAAGAATGATGAGCGATAAGCCAATACTTTGCAACACATCAACAACTAAAATATATGGGTTAAAATAACCACCTAACCAATCGGTTAAATTTAATCGTAATAAGTATCCAATACCAATAAGCATTAAACCTCTGGTTAATCCTTTTCGTATTCGTTTTTTATCATTCCCTTTTGCTTTAGCTTTAAACAAGAGATACAAAAAGACCAATCCCGAAATAGTAAAAAAAGTGGGTGCTGTAATACCTCTAAAATAAGACCACAGATTAAATGCAGCATAGGCTGTATCTTTATAAATGGGTTTTAATAGTGTGTCAATAAAATGCCCTTGAAGCATCATTAAAATAGCAAATGCTCGAACAGCATCGATAAAATACAATCGGTTAGAATTCAAAAGGAGTTGGTTTATTTTGCATAAATATACTTTTAATTAATTAATGCTAAATATAACCAAAGTGATATATTTATAAAATAATAATGGGAAATTAATTGAATTTGGAACATTTTGTTGAGCGATTTTCGTCTTATGTCTGGGGATTACCTTTATTAATATTATTGATTGGTGGTGGTTTATATCTTTTAATTCTCTCAAGATTTCTTCCTTTTCGGTTTATTGGTCATGCTGTTCAAGTCCTTCGAGGCAAGTATGATGATCCTAACGATCCAGGACAGATTAGTCATTTTAAAGCGTTATCAACTGCATTATCATCAACAATCGGTATGGGCAATATCGCTGGAGTTGCTGTAGCTATTTCAATGGGAGGTCCAGGAGCCTTGTTTTGGATGTGGGTAAGCGCTGTTGTGGGGATGTCAACTAAATTTTTTACCTCGTCATTAGCTATTATGTTTCGTGGAAAAGATAGTGCTGGCCAATTACAAGGAGGCCCCATGTATTTTATTGTTGAAGGTCTCGGTAAGTCTTGGAAGCCATTAGCTATCATGTTTAGTTTTTTTGGTATGATTGGGGTTTTGCCTGTTGTAAATGTAAATCAATTAACGCAAGCTATTAATGACATTGTTTTAATACCGAATGGCGTTGAAGTTGGCTTTGCATCAAATGTAATTATTGCATTTATTTTAGTCGTATCAACATCAATTATCATAGTTGGAGGAATAAAAACCATTAGTAATGTAGCTTCTAAATTGGTGCCTGCCATGGTAATATTATATTTTATTTTAGTATTAATTATTTTGGTGGTTCATTATGATGTTGTTCCTAAATATGTTGTAATGATTTTTACCGATGCATTTGCTGCTGAGCATTTTAAGGGTGATCCATTTTTAGGAGGTATTTTTGGTGCTCTGGTTTTATTGGGAATTCGTCGTGGCGCCTTTTCAAATGAGGCCGGAATTGGTACAGCTCCAATGGCACATGGTGCGGCAAAAACCGATGAGCCTATTCGAGAAGGTCTAGTGGCTATGTTAGGGCCCGCCATCGACACACTTGTGGTATGTACACTTACAGCTTTAGCAATATTGGTGACAGGAGTTTGGGAAACCACTACGGATAACGGAGTAAGTTTAACGGCCTCTGCTTTTGGTGAAGCTATGCCAGTTTACGGTAAATATTTATTAATGCTGTGTGTGCTGATCTTTAGTGTGTCCTCATTATTTTCATATTCGTATTACGGAACAAAATGTCTCTCGTTTTTAATTGGCGATGATAAGAAGCATTATTTTAATTATGTTTACATCTTGAGTATTATCATGGCGGTTATGACACCATTTAGTATGATGTTAAATTTAATTGATGGGGCATTTGCATTAATGGCTATTCCAACAATGGTTTCAACGCTACTATTGGCGCCTCATACAATAAAAGCATTAAAAATATACAAGTCTAAATATTTATAAAAAAGCAGGTAAATTATTTCTTGTTTTTTAATGAGAATTAAATTTATCTTTAAAAATTATTGCTAAATTAGTATATTTATGCTAAAATAATATATATGACTGTTGATTTATGTCCAAATTGTGGTTCAAGTATTTATATTAAGAGTGGAATAGTAAATGATAGGCAACGCTATAAATGTAAATCTTGCGGCTATTTTTTCTCAGTAAATAAAGTTGGAAAAAAAATTGATGATTATTACGTAAATAAAGCATTACAGCTATATTTAGAAGGCTTAACATATCGTGAAATTGAACGCATTTTAGGCATTTCACATGTAAGTATTATGAACTGGGTAAAAAAGTACAATATTAAAAAACCTTCAAACATAAACTATCATCCCACTTATAAAATATTAAGTGCTATAGAGTTATCAAATTACTTCCAAAACACCAAAAATTTATCTGGTGCTGGTGTTGTTGTAACGGAGTTGGGAGATAAGTTTATGCTCATAAAATGGGAACGTTTCAGGGATTAACTATATGAAATTAACAATTAAATATATTGATTTTTTTTTAACTATAACTTTTTTGGAAATTAGCATTGCACACAAAACCAATTAATTAACTAATCATTCAAAAATTTATGAGAAAAAAAATCATCTTACTGTTTGGTTTTTGCCTATTCGCCTTTCAGTTTATGTCTTCACAAAGTTCACCAGATTACAGTGGTGGTTTTAAAGTGAAATTTGATGATGAGGGCAAAAAATATCTTCACGTAATTTCTTGGGCTCAGGTTCAAGCAATTTATAACGATGATGTCCCCAAAGAATCAAGCAAACTCAATTTTAATATAAAACGAGCAAGAGTCTTAATATTCGCTCAAATTAATGAAAAATTTTTAATCTTGACACACTTTGGTTTAAACAGTCTTAATAGTTCTACGTTAAGCCCAGTTGGAAAGGGAGATGGTTCTCAGCTCTTTTTTCATGATGTTTGGACACAATACAGTTTAGGAAAAAACCATGCTATAGGTGGTGGCCTGCACTATTTCAATGGTATTTCAAGATTAAATAATCAAAGTACTTTAAACATGATGACCTTAGATAATAATCGTCAGTCATGGGCAACCCTTGGTTTAACAGATCAGTACGCAAGGCATATTGGGATTTTTGCCAAAGGGAAGTTTGGAAACTTACAATATAGAGTAGCTATTAATGACGCTATTATTAATGGCTTGGATGTTAGAGACCCAGCAATTGGTGGGGCAGCAGTTTATGGTGGAAAACGATTGATTGGTTCTAAAGATGCAGGAAAAGCTTATGCTGGATATTTTGAATATGGTTTTCTTGATCAAGAATCAAATTTCTTGCCTTATAAAATAGGAACTTATTTAGGAAGCAAGAAGATTTTTAATATTGGAGCTGGTTTCTTTGTACATCCAAGCGGTTCTGTAATTATGGAGACCAATGGAGATTTCAAAGGAGAAGATGTTAGTCTTTTGGCTATTGATGCTTTTTATGATGCGCCACTTGGTGATGATGGAAGTGCCTTAACAGCTTACGCTACATATCAAGACAATAATTACGGTAAAGACTATTTGTATAGTGCTTATGGAACGGGTAGTATGGTTTATGGTCATTTAGGTTATGTTATTGCTGGTGATAAGTCAAAAACAAGATGTCAACCTTATGTTTCATACTCTTCAAATTCCTATGATGCTGTAAATGATGATAGAACCATTTTTGGAATAGGTGTCAATGCCTATTTAAGCGGTAATAATTCAAAACTAACCTTAGAGTATCAAAACCAAAAATTTGGTAGTTCCAAAACAGGAATTCTAACACTTCAGGCTATGGTATATTTATAAAATTAAAAATTATGTCAGAAAAACAAAAACATGCAACTGCTTATTGGAAACAAAACTTAACTTATTTAGTTGTTTTATTAACTATTTGGTTTTTAGTTTCTTATGGAGCAGGAATATTATTTAAGGATGAATTAAATAATATAAAAATAGGCGGATTTAAACTTGGATTTTGGTTCGCACAACAAGGATCCATATACGTATTTGTTATTTTAATTTTTGTTTACGTAAGATTAATGAATAAACTAGATAAAAAATTCGGTTTCGACGAGTAACCCTTAACTAAAAATTAAAAATCATGAGTGTACAAACTTGGACATGGATATTAGTAGGGATTACTTTCTCCCTGTATTTTGGAATAGCAATTTGGGCTAGAGCGGGTTCAACTAAAGAGTTTTATGTTGCAGGTGGCGCTGTATCACCTTTGGCAAACGGCATGGCAACAGCGGCTGATTGGATGAGTGCGGCTTCTTTCATAAGTATGGCAGGGATTATTTCTTTTGCAGGTTATGATGGATCTGTTTATCTCATGGGATGGACCGGTGGATATGTGCTTCTGGCCTTACTATTGGCACCATATTTAAGAAAATTTGGAAAGTTTACGGTACCAGATTTTATTGGAGACAGATACTATTCTAACACAGCTAGAACAGTCGCAGTAATTTGCGCGTTAATCGTATCGTTTACTTATGTAGCTGGACAAATGCGTGGAGTAGGTATAGTATTTTCACAGTTCTTACAAGTAGATATTAATTTAGGTGTAATTATAGGGATGGGAGTTGTTCTGGTATTTGCCTTTTTAGGTGGAATGAAAGGAATCACCTATACTCAAGTAGCACAGTATTGTGTCCTAATTTTTGCTTTTATGGTTCCAGCTATATTTATTTCATTTCAAATGACAGGAAATCCTATTCCTCAATTAGGTATGGGAAGCAAAACACATGATGGGGTTTACTTATTAGATAAGTTAGATACACTTCATACGCAATTAGGTTTTAAAGAATATACTAACGGAACAAAATCTACTTGGGATGTTTTTGCAATTACCTTAGCATTAATGGTCGGTACTGCTGGATTACCTCACGTAATTGTAAGGTTTTTTACAGTACCAAAAGTAAAAGACGCAAGGAAGTCCGCAGGGTTAGCGTTATTATTTATAGCCATTTTATATACCACAGCTCCTGCTATTGCTGTATTTTCAAGAACTAATCTTATTGAAACTGTAAGTGATAAGGAATATACTTCAATTCCAGAATGGTTTAAAAACTGGGAAAACACAGGGTTAATAGCCTGGAGTGATAAAAATGGTGATGGAAAAATTCAATATATTGAAGGAGCTTCTACAAATGGAAAACCTGCTTATACCAAGAAGAGAGGTGCTCACGGTGAGCGCTTAGTATCAAATGCTACAGATGGGGCAAATGAACTTTATGTAGATAGAGATATCATGGTGCTGGCTAATCCTGAAATCGCTAATTTACCAAACTGGGTAATTGCCTTAGTAGCAGCTGGTGGATTGGCTGCGGCCTTATCTACAGCTGCTGGTTTATTACTTGTAATTTCAACATCTATTTCTCATGACTTAATTAAAAAGCAAATCAAACCAAATATTTCTGAAAAAGGTGAGTTAATGGCTGCGCGTATATCAATTTTTATAGCTATCCTTATAGCAGGTGTTTTTGGAATTTATCCGCCAGGGTTTGTAGCTGCCGTTGTAGCATTGGCATTTGGCTTGGCTGCTGCATCGTTTTTTCCAGCTATTATACTTGGTATTTTTGATAAGCGGATGAATAAAGAAGGAGCTATTTCAGGGATGATAGTTGGAATAACAATTATGTTGTTTTACATGATTCGTTATAAAACAGGATTAATTGGGGTTATGGAAGCAAGACCAGCCAGTGAATGGTGGTTTGGTACATCACCCGAAGGATTTGGTACAGTAGCAATGATTTTAAATGTGATTGTATCAGTAATTGTTTCAAGATTAACACCTGCTCCACCTACGCATGTTCAAGAAATTGTAGAAAGTATAAGAATACCTAGTGGTGCAGGCGAGGCCACATCACATTAATAAGAACCAATTAATAGCTAAAAGAGGCTGTCTTAAAAGTGTCGTTCTGAATAAAAATGAAGAATCCATTGAAAATCAAATTATTGATAATTAGGTAAATAAGATTTTTCGACTACGCTCAAAATGAGAATCAAAACACTTTTAAGACAGCCTCTTTTTTCTTACTTTTAGGATAATTTTAAACTAGCAGAATGAAAAAGCGCCACGAACAAAAACTTGTTGTACTTTCAATAAGCTTATTTTTATTATTTAATCTTCCTTTTGTTTTGGTTTTTAATATAGATGATGATGTTTTTGGAATACCTACGTTTTATTTTTCAATATTTTCAATCTGGTTGCTATCAGTTATTATTTCCCATATCGTATTAAAGAAACATTATGAGTAATTATGCCTTAATAAGTATTATTATTTGTTATTTGGCGATTTTATTTTGCATCGCTTTTTTTGCCGAAAAGAATGCAAAAAGCAAGTGGGTAAATAACCCTTTTGTCTACACACTTTCATTGGCGGTGTATTGTTCAGCTTGGACGTATTATGGTAGCGTAGGTATTGCCGCAAATTCAGGAATAAATTTTCTTCCAATATATTTAGGCCCAGTTATAGCCGCACCTTTGTGGATAATTCTTTTGAGAAAAATTATGCGAATTTCAAAGCAGCATAAAATTTCTTCAATAGCGGATTTTATATCCCTTAGATATGGTAATAACCGTTTTTTAGGAGCTTTAATTACTGTTATTTGTATGCTAGGCATTGTTCCTTATATATCCTTACAACTTAAGGCTACCTCTGAAACATTTGAAATCATGACAAATGAGGCCAGTTATGTTTCTACAAATATTTTTGATGATTCAACATTTTATATAGCCGTATTGTTAGCCGTTTTTGCTGCTTTTTTTGGAACCCAAAGAACTGATGCTTCTGAAAAACATCGTGGAATTGTGGTTTCTGTTTCTTTTGAATCCATTTTAAAGTTATTGTTTTTTTTAATTATTGGAATTTATATCACGTTTTTCCTATTTGATGGAACAACAGACATTTATAACCAAATGGCATCGACTCCAAATTTTGAGAGCTTAGCAAAAATGAATGGCCTAGAAGATGGTTTTGAATGGTTTTTTATGATAATGATTTCATTTATTGCCATTTTTTTATTACCCAGACAATTTCAAGTATCTGTTTTAGAAAATACGAGAGAGAAGCATTTAAAACAAGCTATTTGGATGTTTCCATTGTATCTATTGCTTTTTAATATTTTTGTAATATTTATTGCCTGGAGTGGGAAATTAACATTTGGTAATTCTGTAAATGCCGAATATTTTGCCCTTCTGTTACCTCTTCAACACCAAAATATATTTTTGGCATTGTTGGTTTTTTTGGGTGGGTTTTCAGCAGTTATATCAATGGTTGTAGTTTCAACGTTGGCACTATCAACAATGGTGAGTAACAACTTAATAATTCCATATGGTTTTTTGGATAAATTCAGTAAAGGACAGCCAGATAGAAACTCAAATTATATTAAAAATATTCGACGAATTTCTATCTTTTGCATCATTATTATAGCCTACTTTTTTTATATCAATTTTTCAATTGAGCTTTCTTTATATTCCATTGGTCTAATTTCATTTGTTATCATTTCTCAATTAGCACCATCGTTTTTCATAGGATTGTTTTGGAATAGAGGTTCATCCAAAGCCTCCATAATTGGAATTTTGGTCGGATTCTTTGTTACAGTATATACCTTAGTGTTACCTTTTACAATTGAAGCATTTACAGGTATTCATGATTTTACGGACAAAGGGTTGTTTAATTTATCGGTATTAAGGCCGTATGCTCTTTTTGGTATTGATTTTTTATCACCACCGACACATGCTTTTTTCTGGAGCATGTCTGCTAATGTTTTATGCTATCTTATTTTTTCTTTAATTTCTAAAGGGAATTATCGTGAGCGCAATTATGCTGAAATGTTTGTTAATAGTACAAAATATTCATCATTACAAGATAATGCATTGGTTTGGAAAGGGGAAGCCTATGTGTCTGATATCAAAAGTGTATTGAATAAATTTTTAGGAGAGGACCGAGCACAAAGAGCATTGAACCTGTTTTTTATGAAATATAAAATACCTCCTAATACACAAATGGCCGATGCCAGATTGATAAATTTTTCTGAAAAACTACTAACAGGTAGTATAGGAAGTGCCTCTGCAAAAATTTTAATAGCAAGCGCTGTTAAGGAAGAACAAATTAGTTTGGTAGAAGTGCTGAAAATATTGGAAGAATCAAAAGAAACCATTGCAAACAATAAAATACTTCGTGAAAAATCCGAGGAATTATCAATTCTTGCTTTAAAGTTGAAACAAGCCAACGAAGAACTAATAAGTAAAGACAAACAAAAAGATGAGTTTTTGGACACTGTTGCCCATGAATTAAAAACACCGGTAACAGGTATTAGAGCAGCCACAGAATTATTAATGGATGATGATGGGATGCCAGTAGAAATAAAAGGACAATTTTTAAATAATATGCTCAATGATTCTGATAGGCTTTCAAGGCTAATAAATAATATTCTTGATTTTGAAAAATTATCAAGAGGAAGAAATCAACTGAATATTCAGCGAAATGGTATAAAAAGAACCATTAAACATGCAATAGTTGGGGTTCAACAATTAGCAATCAATAAAGGGATAACAATAATAAATGATAATTTGGTTGATTTTAGGTTCTCTTATGATGAAGATAGAATTTTACAGGTGCTAACCAACTTGTTATCAAATGCTTTAAAATTCACTGAACCAAATAAGGGAAAGATCATTGTAGAATATAAAATGATAAATAACTTTGTTGAAGTGTATGTTATTGACAATGGTAAAGCAATTCCGGAAGAAGATTTTGAGCATATTTTCGATAAATTTTATCAATCAAAAAACCAAAATACAGTTAAGCCCGAAGGCAGTGGTTTAGGTTTGGCCATTTGTAAACAGATATTAGAACAGCATAACGGAAAAATTTGGGCCAAGAAAGGGAACAAAAACGGTGCAACCTTTGTTTTTATCCTACCTTTTAAGTAAATTGTACACGTTTATATGAAGAAGAAGATTTTAATTGTTGATGATGAGCCAAACATAGTAATGACGCTTGAATATACTTTTAAAAAGCAAGGTTTTGAAGTGTATATTGCAAGAGATGGAAGTGAGGCATTGCATATTTTAGAAAATATTTTTCCAGATGTTGTTCTATTAGATATAATGATGCCACATGTAGATGGATATCAAACTTTAAAATTTATAAAAAATCAAGACAGTTTAAACCACACAAAAGTGGTGTTTTTAACTGCTAAAAATAAAGCTTCTGATATTGAAAAAGGCTTAAAACTAGGAGCAGATAAGTATTTAATAAAGCCGTTTTCGATAAAAAAAATAGTTTCAGAAGTACTTGAACTACTAAGTTAAGTTTTGGTTTTGTGTGCAAAATAACCATTGTTTAATTTAAGTAAGTAAATATGAAATTTCAGTTAAATCCTTTGGCGTCGGATATTTTAATAAGTATCTACGTTGTTGTTACCTTATACTTTCGGTTTAAATTAGAGAATAATACAGAAGTGAGTTTCTTAAACTCAATTGTAATGGGCGCTTCTTTTGTTGTTATTATATGGGCACTTGTCAAATTGAAAGTTTTGAATCCCAATTGGTTTGGTTTATTTAACTTTAATAAGTCTAAGTCATGAAATATCAAGATTTTTATAGTAAGAGCATCAAAAATCCAGTAGAATTCTGGAAAAAGCAGGCACAAAATTTAGCGTGGTATAAAGAACCTAAAAACATCCTTTCAAAAAACGACGATGATTATCATCAGTGGTTTGAAGATGGAAAACTCAATTTAAGCTATTTATGTATAGATAAGCATATTGAAGATGGTTTTGGAAGACAAAATGCAATCATTTATGATTCTCCTGTAACCAATTCCAAAGAAATCATTACTTATGATAGATTGCATAAAGAAGTGTCTAAATTGGCTGGTGCACTCAAGGAAATTGGGTTAAAAAAAGGAGATACTGCCATTATTTATATGCCAATGATTCCTCAAGCTGTTTATGCAATGTTGGCATGTGCCAGAATTGGCGTGATTCATTCTGTGGTATTTGGTGGATTTGCTCCTAACGAGCTGGCCATTAGAATTGACGATTGTAAACCCAAGGTTATTTTAACAGCATCAAGTGGTATTGAAATAGACCGGATTTTGCCTTATAAACCATATGTAGATGAGGCTATCAAATTATCAGACCATAAGCCAACAGGGGTCATTCTTTATCAAAGACATTTGGGAGCAGACACACCCGGTAAGCCTTATGATATTGATTATTTAAAAGCAGTAAACACCGCTACCCCTGCAGATCCGGTGGAAGTGGAATCTTCACATCCCTCATATATTTTATATACCTCTGGAACTACAGGTAAACCAAAAGGGATTATTAGAGACACAGGCGGTTATGCTACTGCGTTGAAGTTTTCAATGAAATACATTTATGGCGTTGAGCCTGGTGATGTGTATTGGGCAGCTAGTGATGTTGGCTGGGTTGTAGGACATAGTTATATTGTATATGGCCCTTTATTAAATAGAAATACTACAATTTTGTTTGAAGGGAAACCTATTAAAACACCCGATGCCTCAACGTTTTGGCGTATCATGGAGGAGTATAAAGTAAAAGTGATGTTTACTGCTCCTACGGCGATTAGAGCTATAAAAAAAGAAGATCCCAATGGTAACTTTTTAAAGGATTATGACATCTCAAAACTAAAATATCAGTTTTTAGCAGGTGAACGTTGTGATGCCTCTACACTTAAATGGGCAGAAGAAAAATTAAAAGTTCCAGTGATAGACCATTGGTGGCAAACCGAATCGGGATGGCCCATGTTAGCAAATATGGTTGGAGTAGAATTGGCTAAAGTAAAACCGGGTTCTGCCACGTTTCCGGTTTGTGGTTATGATATTCAAATTTTAAACCAAGAAGGAGAGATTGTTCCTCCGGGAACAGAAGGTTACGTAACCGTTAAGTTGCCGTTGCCACCAGGAAATTTATTGAACATTTGGGGGAATTCCGAACGTTTTAAGGCCGGTTATTTAGAGCGATTTCCTGGATATTATTTCTCTGGTGATGGGGGCTATAAAGATAAAGACGGATACGTTTATATAACGGGTAGAGTAGATGATGTAATCAATGTTGCTGGACATAGATTATCAACAGCCGATATGGAAGAAGTGGTAGCATCACATGCTTCTGTAGCCGAATGTGCCGTAATTGGTGTTCACGATGATCTTAAAGGGCAAATTCCATTGGCTTTAGCAGTTACTAAATCTGGTAATGAAATAGCTGAATCCGTTATTCAAGATGAGGTTGTTCAAAAAGTAAGAAAAAAGATTGGAGCTGTAGCTTCCTTAAAGCAGGTTATTATTGTTGAGCGCTTACCAAAAACCAGATCTGGAAAAATTCTTCGCAAATTAATGCGCAGCATTGCAGATAAAGAAGAATACAAGGTGCCATCAACTATTGATGATCCTTTAATTATAGATGAAATAATACACAAACTAAAAACACATAAAGTAGGAAAACATTAAAAACTAATCAGCATGAGTAATTATCATATAAAACATTTAGAAGAATATTATCAAGTATATAGAAAATCAGTTAGAGAACCTGAAAATTTTTGGGCAGAAGTAGCAGAAGAACATTTTATGTGGCGAAAAAAATGGCATAATGTTTTGAGTTGGGATTTTAGTAAACCGGAAATTAAATGGTTTGAAGGGGCTAAATTAAATATTACTGAAAATTGTATTGACAGACATTTAAGAGCCAAAGGAGACAAAACAGCTATTATTTTCGAGCCCAACAGCCTTGATGAAGAAGCACAGCATATTACTTATAATCAACTTTATGAACGGGTTTGTAAAATGGCAAATGTTTTAAAAGCACAAGGGGTACAAAAAGGAGACCGGGTTTGTATTTATTTGCCAATGGTTCCAGAATTGGCTATTTCTTTGCTTGCTTGTGCTAGAATAGGAGCTATTCACTCGGTGGTTTTTGCAGGGTTTTCTTCTTCGGCGTTGGCTACAAGAATCAATGATAGTGAATGTAAATTGGTGATTACTTCAGATGGCTCTTTTAGAGGCTCAAAATCTATTGATTTAAAAGGGATTGTTGATGAAGCTTTAGAGAAGTGCTCTTGCGTTCAAACTGTTTTAGTTGTAAACAGGACAAATTCAAAAGTCACCATGAAAGAAGGAAGGGATATTTGGTTGCAACCCTTGTTAGAAGTTGCCTCAAATAATTGTGAACCAGAAATTATGGATGCAGAAGACCCGCTTTTTATACTATATACCTCTGGATCTACAGGAAGACCTAAAGGAATGGTGCACACAACAGCTGGTTACATGGTATATACCGCTTATACGTTTAAAAACGTATTTCAATATAAAGATGATGATATTTATTGGTGTACCGCGGATATTGGTTGGATTACAGGGCATAGCTATATTGTGTATGGCCCATTGGCAAATGGAGCAACTACAGTTATGTTTGAAGGCGTACCACATTATCCAGATTTTGGACGTTTTTGGCAAATAATTGAAAAGCATAAAATAAACCAGTTCTACACGGCGCCAACGGCTATTCGTGCATTAGCTAAACAAAATATTTCTTTTGCTGAAGATCAAGATTTAACATCATTACGGGTTTTAGGGTCTGTAGGAGAGCCTATTAATGAAGAAGCATGGCACTGGTATAATGATGTAATTGGAAAGAAAAAAAGCCCAATTGTTGATACCTGGTGGCAAACTGAAACAGGAGGCATTATGATTTCACCAATCCCTTTTGTAACTCCAACAAAGCCAACCTATGCCACTTTGCCTTTTCCAGGTATTCAGCCAGCATTAATGGATGAAGAAGGGCAAGAATTAAAAGGAAATCAAGTTGACGGAAGATTATGTATAAAATACCCTTGGCCATCTATTGCTAGAACTATTTGGGGCGATCATCAGCGTTATAAAGACACTTATTTCTCAACATTTGAAAATAAATATTTTACAGGTGATGGAGCTTTACGTGATGAGGTTGGTTACTACAGAATTACTGGTAGAGTAGATGATGTGATTATTGTTTCTGGACATAATTTGGGTACAGCGCCCATTGAAGATGCTATCAATGAGCATCCAGCAGTTGCAGAATCTGCTATTGTTGGTTTCCCACATGACATTAAAGGCAATGCTTTATATGGTTTCGTTATTTTAAAAGAAACAGGTGAAGGCCGCGATCAAAATAATTTACGAAATGAGATTAATCAAATCATTACAGAACATATCGGGCCTATTGCTAAATTGGATAAAATTCAGTTTACAAGTGGATTGCCTAAAACACGAAGCGGCAAAATTATGCGTCGTATTTTACGCAAAATAGCATGTAATGATTTTAATAATTTAGGAGACACTTCTACCTTATTAAACCCCGAGGTAGTTCAAGAGATCATAGACAATGCTTTATAATATCAACCCAATTTTTAAAACAGGTAATTCTAAATCATGAAGATTTATTTGTTTTTTGAGTTGGTACTTAGCAATGATTTTTAAAAATAATAAAGCTGTTATATAAGCGTCGCCAGAAGCGGTGTGTCTGTCGTGTTGAGGAATTTTAAACTGTTCTGCTAATTCATCTAAACTAACATGTGTTTTTGAAATTCTATGGATATCTGTTTTTTTATAAATATGCCCTAAATCTAAAACCCTATTCTTTAATATGCCTAACCCCATTCTTTTTAAGGCTGCATTAATCATTGCCACATCAAACAATGCATGATGCGCCACTAAAACTGCATTTTGAACATGGTTTAAGAATAACTCAAGAGCTTCCTGCTCTACAATTTTTTTATAATTACCTGCTTTAAGAATGCCATGTATTTTTACAGTGTCATTTTTAAAGATATCCTGAATTACATAACATTCAAGACTGTCAGATATTTTTATAACGTTATTTTCTATGGCAACCGTTCCTATCGATAAAATTCTATCTTCTTTAGGGTTTAACCCTGTGGTTTCTGTATCAAATACTATAAATCTTAATGATTCAATAGCAGTATCTTGTTTGTTTTTAAAATGTGCTAGATAATCATTCCAGAAGTTGGGATATGTTTTTTTCTTGAACCAACCCATGTTATAAAAATTGTGAAAGATTAAATCTGACTAAAATCAATTCTTGTATTTCTTTGATGGCTTTGAAGCAATTTTTTAATTCCAATCGGTTCGATTTACCAAGTGATTTTAAATCTATAAATCGTCCAGAATCATTGTGTTTTAAACCTTGCTCCGTTCTAAATCGCAGCAAATTTTTAAAAGCCAGAAGGCAATCATTATACAACTCTTTATTTTGAGGCTCAAGTTCAATAAGCTTTTCATACCTTAAAATGGTATTGTTATGCGCTTTTACATTATTTGAAAGAATTAATAATCGTGCGGCATCAACCAAAGGCATCATGGCTCTTGCCTTAATATCAAACTGGTCTTTATGCTCCCCGCTTTGCTCAACTAAAAAGTGTCTAAAAAAACTTAATGGTGGTGGGTTTTTCAAGGCATTTACCCCAAGATGATTCAAAAATATTTCATGTTTACTAATAAAATCAAAAATTCCTTTAGCCATTTTATCATCCAATTCACGATTGCCATAAACAGATTCAAAATCAAAAAATATAGTACATAGCATTAAATTGTCTTGATCAGGAGTAGTAATCCAGCGTTTAAATTGTTGTTTCCACTCTGATAATGATAAACACCATTTAGGGTTTTTAGCCATCATATCTGCAGGGCAATATTCAAATCCAACCGTATTTAAATCGTTGTTTATTTCCTTAGAAAGCTCTAAAAAATAATCTTTGGTTTTTTTTAAATCTGGTTTGGGAACATCTTCAAAAACCAGGGCGTTATCTTGGTCAGTTAACAATAATTGTTCTTCTCTACCTTGACTGCCAATGGCTAACCATGAAAAGGATGTTGGTAATGGTTTGCTCTTGTACTTAATGGCATTTTCAATAATTTTTTGAGTAATGCTATTATTAATTTCAGTTATAATTTTTGTAGCAAATGTAATTGGAATTTGTTGTTCAATATAACGCTTGAGTAAATTTTGAGCCCGCAATCGTATTTGTTTTAAATCGTCTACAGATTTTGATCTTTTAACCTCTTTTATTAAAAATGAAGCGTTATTTTCTCTAATCACAATAATGTCATGTTCAGATAAAATACCTGTTAATTCTGAGTTTACGGTACCATCCTTTGTAATACATAAATGAGTAATTTTGTGTTTTAACATGGCTATTTGTGCCTCTGCAACGGTTATGTTGGCAGGATAGGTCATTACTGGGGTTGACATGATTTTATTAACAGAATCTTCAATAGAAAAAAAGCCCGTTCCAATTTTTGTTCTTATGTCTTTATCTGTAATAATACCTAGTGGTTTATTATTTTGAGCAATTATAATCGAACCTACACGTTTTTGTGTCATTAAAAGTGAGGCGCTTTTAATGCTAGTATCTGGGGTGCATACTATAGGGTTTTTAGAGTAATCGGCAGTTAGTTCTTCTGAGAAATCCGGTAATTCTGTTGTGATGTGACTAAAGCTATTTAAAAAATTTGGATTTTGTTCTTCACTATTTGTCTTTGTATAATTTGAAACCAAATTAGACATCAAATACTTACTAGCTTCTGGATTTGGAGCAATATATTCATCAAATAGTGAAGATGAAATACTGTAAATAACGCTTTCTTCAATAGCTTTAGCACTTAACAAATATTGTCCTTGACGCATTAATGCACGTAAGCCAAAAATATCGCCTTCATCACATTCATCAACAAGCTGATTTGAAACAGTAAATAAACCAATGTCTCCATCTTTAACTACATAAAATCGGTCTTTTACTGCTTCATTTGTGTTAAATACAAAATGATCTTTTTCAACGTATTGAACTTCAATAGATTTACAAATGGAAAATAAATTTTCATTAGAAAGCATACTAAAAGGAGGAAATTCCTTCAAAAAATCAAAAATACGCTTAGCAATAGTATTCATATAAGCAATTTACTTAAAAATTGCTGTAAAGACTATGAATTCTATCATATTTTGTGCTAAATAGGTATAGTTTTTTGAATTGAAATTTAAACTATTTTAAAATCCAAAAGTAGTTCGCCTTCAATGGAAGCTTGCAAATGATCACCTTTAACATTTAATCCGGTTCCTAAAGCTGGGGTTCCTGTAAAAATAAGATCACCTGGCTCTAAAGTCATGTATTTCGATACAAAGGCAATAATTTCAGCAAAATTATAAATCATAAAATCGGTATTGCCAATTTGTTTTTGATCACCATTTATAACTAAATCGAAATTAATATTATTTAAATCAGGAAAATTTGAGATTGGTTTAAAGCTCGATATTGGCGATGCACCATCAAATCCCTTAGCTAAAGCCCATGAGCCTTTAATAGCTCTACTAGCTGTAAGCACATCTTTTGCGGTGTAGTCTATGCCAACTGCAATTTCCGAAATATAAGAAGTCGCCTTATCAATAGATATGTCTTTTCCCTGTTTTCCAATCTTTACAACTAATTCAACTTCATACGCTAATTCATTCGTAATAGAAGGATATACAATATTATTATTAGTAACTAAAGTGCTTTCTGCTTTTAAAAATATGGATTGTTCTCCAGTTTTTAGAACGTTAATTTCTGATTTATCATTGACATAGTTTTTTCCAATACCAATAATTTTCATATCCTTTAGTTAAAAAATTAGAGAGCAAATATAAGAAATTGGTAGTTTAAAAGTTAAAATAAATTTAACGCCTTATTAAAAGAAAATTGAAAGTTTTTTTTTACCTTTTCACAATAAATTAAAACAAAATGAGAAAAATAAATGCATATGCGGCCAAAGAGGCTGGAGGGAAGTTGGACAAAATTCAATATGAATTACCGAAAATAGGAAATGAAGAGGTAGATATTAAGGTGCATTATTGTGGTGTCTGTCATTCTGATTTAAGTATGATTAATAACGAATGGGGCATGACACAATATCCTTTAGTGCCTGGACACGAAATAGTAGGTGAAGTTATTGCACTTGGCAGTGAAGTAAAAGGATTGAAAATTGGAGATAAAGTGGGTATGGGTTGGTACTCTGCATCCTGTATGCATTGTAACCAATGTTTAGACGGAAAACAGCATTTATGTGGTAGTGCAGAGGGTACAATTGTAGGGCGTCATGGCGGATTTGCCGATGGCGTTCGAGGTCATTGGTCCTGGGTAACACCGTTACCAAAAGGATTGGATATAGCAAAAGCAGGACCTTTGTTTTGTGGCGGCATTACTGTGTTTAATCCAATAGTATTGTCCGGTGTTCAACCAACAGATAAAGTTGGGATTATTGGCGTGGGAGGTCTTGGACATATGGCAATCAAGTTTTTGAAAGCTTGGGGTTGTGAGGTGACGGCATTTAGTTCTAATCCAAAGAAAAAAGAAGAGATATTAAAAATGGGAGCGCACCATGTGGTGGACTCTACAAACCCGAAAGCACTGGAAGGTATTGCGGGGACTTTAAATTTTATTTTAAATACAACCAATGTAAGTTTAGATTGGAATTCCTTTTTAACTACTTTAGCACCACAAGGAAAATTACATACTGTTGGAGCTGTGTTAGAGCCCATGGCAATTCCCGCATTTAGTATGATTATGGGTGAAAAATCGGTTGGTGGAAGTCCGCTGGGCAGTATTGCACTAACTCGTAAAATGTTAGAGTTTTGTGTTAGACACAATATATATCCTACTGTTGAAGAGTTTAAAATGGAAGATGTTAATAAAGCTATACAACATTTAGAAAAAGGAAAAGCGCGATTTAGAATCGTACTTAAAGCTTAAACATATTAATTAAATATATCAATTATGGCAAAATCGCAAGACGCAAAGAAAAACGTAAAAAAAGAACCGACAAAAACAGCTAAAGAAAAAAAGGCTGATAAAATTGCCAAAAAGGCAAAACGTACTTAGTAATAAATACGTTCATTTAAAAAACCACTCAGTAAAATGAGTGGTTTTCTATTTGGCACAAATTATATCCTGTCAATGTATTCAGTAAATAGATTTATAAACTTAAGAATAGTTATTTTTGCACTTTAATTTTAAACACTAAATAGTCCATGCAACATCTAAAAGAAAAAGATAAAACAAAATCAAAAATAACGATGTCTCAGGCCTTTAAAACTATTATTTGGCCGCGAAGAAAGCTTGTTTTTATTGGTTTAATACTGATTGTGTTAAGCCGTTTGTCTAGTTTGGTATTGCCTTGGAAAAGTAAAGCGCTTTTGGATGATGTGATTCCAAATAAGGATTACGATCAATTATATAGTTTATTGTTAATTGTAGGAATCGCTATATTGGTTCAAGCAGTCACCTCGTTTTTATTGACAAAACTTTTAAGTATTCAAGCGCAATATTTAATTAGTGAATTGCGTGCTCAAGTTCAGAAAAAAGTATTATCCTTACCAATTAGCTTTTTTGACAACACAAAATCTGGAGCATTAGTATCAAGGATTATGACTGATGTAGAAGGTGTACGAAATCTTATAGGAACTGGTTTGGTACAAATGATAGGAGGGATTATAACGGCTGTTATTTCATTTATACTTCTAATACGCATAAGCCCTTCAATGACGTTTTTTGTACTTGTACCAGTGGCCATTTTTGGAATTATAGCCCTTAAAGCGTTTGGGTATATTCGGCCTATATTTAGAACACGAGGTATAATTAATGCTGAGGTAACAGGACGACTAACCGAAACCTTGGCTGGAGTTCGAGTTATTAAGGCTTTTAATGCCGAAGATCAGGAAAATAGAACCTTTGAAAAAGGGGTAGAGAGATTATTTAAGAACGTTAAAAAAAGTTTAACGGCGACTGCGCTTATGACGAGTTCCTCAACATTTTTATTAGGGATTGCTTCAACTGGTATTATGGGTATTGGTGGCTATAAGATTATGACAGGAGATTTAACGGTTGGTGATTTTTTATCTTTTACTTTATTACTTGGTTTTATGATAGCTCCCATTGTTCAAATGGGTAATATTGGAAGTCAGCTAACGGAAGCATTTGCTGGTTTGGATAGAACCGAAGAACTTATGAATATGACAGCTGAAGAAGATAATGAAGAACGAACAATTAAATTAGAAAGCATTAAGGGCGCCATAGAGTTTAATGATGTCTCGTTTTCATATAATGCAGGGAAAGAGGTATTACATAATATAAGTTTTAAAGCTCCTGCAGGATCAGTTACGGCATTGGTTGGGAGTTCAGGTTCAGGTAAATCTACTATAGCAGGTTTGTCTGCAACATTTTTAAACCCTATATCGGGAATCGTAACCATTGACAATCAAGATTTAGGAAAGGTAAATTTAAGCAGTTATAGAAAATATTTAGGCGTTGTATTGCAAGATGAATTTTTATTTGAAGGAACCATTAGAGAGAATATTATGTTTCCTCGACCCAATGCTTCAGAAGAAGATTTGCAAAATGCTGTAAAAGCGGCTTATGTGAATGAATTTACGGACCGATTTGATGACGGTTTAGAAACTTTGATAGGCGAGAGAGGTGTCAAATTATCAGGAGGCCAACGTCAGCGATTGGCAATTGCAAGAGCTATTTTAGCAAATCCAAAAATTATAATTTTAGATGAAGCAACCTCTAGTTTAGATACCGAAAGTGAAGCGTTAATTCAAAAAAGTTTGACAGAATTAATTAAAGATAGAACAACTATCGTAATTGCACATAGGTTGAGCACCATAAGAAAAGCAGATCAAATTTTGGTGATTGAAGCAGGACATATCGTAGAAAGAGGAAACCATGACCAATTGATTGCTAAAGAAGGCCGCTACTACGATTTATACACCTACCAAGCAAAAATTTAAGACATGGTTATACAAGATTTAAAACCAACAGAATACGCGATATTTTATAGTGGTTACATTAATAAAATACCTAAAGACATTAGTCTGATTGATAATTTTGAATTAGGCTTAAAAAATGTCATAAAATTCTTTAAAGAAATTCCAAAGGATAAATTAAACCACAGCTATGCTGATGATAAATGGACCATTAAAGAAGTTTTTCAGCATATTATAGATACCGAACGTGTTTTTATGTATCGCTGTTTTAGACTGTCAAGGCACGACCATACTGCTTTGTCCGGATTTGAGCAAAATGATTATATAAAACCTTCACATGCAAATAATAAAAGTATAGAATCATTGCTTGAAGAATATAAGACCTTGCGACAAAGTTTTATCGTTATGTTAAAAAGTTTCACTGAAGAAGATTTAGAATTTCAAGGTAATGCAAGTGGAAATAATATAACGGCAAGAGCGGCGGCTTTTATAATTATTGGTCACGAAATATGGCATATGGATCTTATTAAGGAGCGTTATCTTTAAGTTACCTTTAATTGTGAAGGAACCGAACCAACGAAAAAGAAACTGTCAATAAATCGAAAATAGAAATTTCATCAAAAAATAGTTTCGGAATTGAAGAAGTTTATGGAATATTAATCCGACCAATATAATGGAGATACAGATAAATTTTTGGACTATGATAGGTTTAGCAATTGCTTTATTTGGTCCTTTAGTAATTACGGCTTATAAAAAAAGTGATAAAACTGATGTTGGCTCATTAGCATCTAAATTTTCTCTTTGGTTTTTAGTCATCATCATTTTTTTAATTCTCTTTTATGGAGAAAAAGAAACCTTACATTCAATTGGATTTAAAAAAGTGACCACAAGGACTTTTTTCATAGGTTTTATCGGTGGAATTGGTTCAATGGCCATTATGGGTTTTACTTTTTTCATATTCAAAAAAATAGGTTTAAATAATCGTGAGAATAGTTTTGAAAAAATAATTAAACTTTCATTGAATAAGAGAGTTTTCATTGTTTTAACAGCTGCTTTTGTTGAGGAAATTCTTTTTCGAGGTTATGCAATAGAACGTATTTCATTACTTACCTATAATATTTGGATAGCTGGTATTATTTCCACTATTTTTTTTACTATAGCTCATATTTCTGGGTGGTCAATACGACATCTAATCCCTGTTTTTATTACAGGATTATTTCTTTCTATTTTATATATTCTAGAGAAGGATATTATTGCTTGTATCATTGCACATTTAATAATAGATGGGGTTGCTTTTATACTTATGCCATATCTACTGAACAAAAAAATGCAGAATAAAAATATAACTCAAAATGCAGAATCCAAAAATCCGTCTTCGTATTAAAATTTATTTTGTAAAAAGTAAATTTTAATTTACCTTTGAATTCAAAAACAAATACGAAATTGAATGAAATGTTCCCAACTTTATAAAATATTGACAAAAGATGGTTGGTATGCAGTATCTCAAAAAGGTTCGCACGTAAAAATGCGACACGAATTAAAAAAGGGAACAATTATTTTTCCAAATCACGGTAGCCAAGAAAAGAAATGGGTAAAGGATTGGAAAAAAAAATTCTAAAAGATGCAGGAATAAAAAATTAGGATTATGGTAAAAAAGAAAAAAATAACGATGACAGTTGAGAAAACAAAAACTGGATTTTCTGCCTTTTCGGCGGATTATCCAATTTTTACGACTGGACAATCAATACCGGAATTGATAAACAACACTTACGAGGCGGCTGAATTTTATTTTGAGGAAGAAAAAGTTAAAGTTGAGCCGACTGACATCGGATTTGAAATTGACTTTAAGCAATTTTTTAAATTTTATAAAGTTTTGAATGCCAAATTTCTTGCCGAAAAAATTGGAATGAACGCTACCCTATTATCTCAATATGTTTCGGGAACTAAAAAACCTTCATCGAAACAGACTGAGAAAATTTTAAGCGGAATACATCAAATCGGACAAGAATTATCTGAAATTAATTTGTTACAAACGGCATAACAGAAAACATAAGCACTTGCCGTGTATAAAAAATTGCTAGTTTTACCTAAACCAATGTTAGTTGCTCGTTTGCTAGCTTCCGATTTTCCTTCGGAAAATCCTCGCTCACAAACACGCAACTTTCCATATACATAAACGTTAGGTGCAAGATTGACCCGTCCCTGCTT
>TARA_R110001583_G_scaffold25760_6_pt1 | contig 34213 bp, 30 predicted proteins | sample TARA_R110001583 | Tara Oceans TARA_R110001583 (sample SAMEA4398432) | marine metagenome | biome: Polar Biome; feature: [MES] marine water layer (ENVO:01000295) within the mesopelagic zone...; material: water (ENVO:00002006), including particulate matter (ENVO:01000060) such as...... | reverse complement strand
ATATTTCCGATAATATTACTTGGAATTTAACACAGTATCTATCGGCTCCAATTTAATAAAGCAATATACCGATATCACAACTTATGACGTCATTCCACTTGGGAATGTTCTAGTTTTAATTGGAGCTGAGGGCTTATATCAGTACGATTACTCAGATATCAATAATATCCAACTTCTTAGCTCAATAGTCATTCCTGTAAGTGAAGAATAAGCTAATTCCTCTCAATAAGAAAGGCTGCCTCGATAGAAGCAGCCTTTTGTTTTATCTAATATTTTAAAGGAAAAACCATATTGTTGATGGAATAATTACACCAAGTAATGCCAGTTTCCACCCACGCTTCTTAAAGCCATTTTTGCCTCGAGTAATTATAAGTCCAGTACTGCAAATCAACAATACGCTAATTGCAAAAATGTCGGAGTACCATACCCAAACATCACTATCAGACTTGTGCAGATCTACCATCGGACCTAATATAGGTCTTGTGCGAAAACGTTCTATTTCTCCTTCTCCAGTGAAAGGATTAATAAAAGCATAAGCATTTCCGAAGTATAGATTGTAGCCTCCTCTACGCCATGCTGTTCCCCTTAGTTTCAAGTCGATATTGTTTTCTTTTAACCAATTTCTAAAAAAATCCTCGTTTATAGCATCTCGATCTTTAGGGAGATCAATTTTAACTGCTGAAGTTTCATACACATAATCTCTTGGATCCCATGATTGACGGTGATTTAAGGCTATGCCAGATATAGAAAATGCCATTAATAAACCGGCATAGAAATAAGAAAAATCTCTATGCCAATTTCTGAATTTTAAGCTCCACTTCATTGTTTAGTATATATTTAGTCAATTGACTTCGAATATGAGCCTTGTTGTTTGCTCATAGCTTTTAAGAATTTATCAGATATTTAAAGGCGTACTTTAACTACAACTTTTTGAACTTTAGAAATTAGATTAAGCCCAATACATGGCATATGAAGATCATCTGGGAAAAAGATACCAAAGACTGACGGATTGAATTTGAATAACGTTGAATCGCCCTTGTAAAATGCATAATCATCTTTGTCATTTCTCTCTTCAAGTTCTTGATTAGCCTTAGACGTTAGCCCAATGTGTTCTTCTCCAGTAATTAGATATTGAATATCGATGTATTTACTGTGCCCCTCAAGTTTGCAATCTTCAATTTTTCTGGTGTCGTATTCTTGTACCATTGCAAAAATATCATCGCCCTGAATTCTATATGTTCCCAAATCAATTTTAGAAAAATCAGAATTGTTTATGTATTCAATCCCTTTAGATAGTCTATCACTTAAACTTGCATAAAGCTTTAAGTTTTCTATTTTATCTATTATCATTCTGTTATTTTTCAAGTTTGTTAAGACGAAATAAGGCCGCCCATACGGCAGCCTTATTTTTAAAATTTCATCGTATTTCGTAAGCGTGTGTTAGCTTACTTTAGAGAATATAATTAAGCTTTCTTAGCTTTCTTCTCTCTTTTCTCTGCCTTTTTTTCTTTAGCCGTTTTAAGAGGCTCTTTTTTCTCGCTCTTTTTTGCGTCTTGAGATTTTGCCATGATTTTATATTTTAAATGTTAGTTTTTATTTTCTCAGATTGACAATCGATTTTGTCTCTCAGCTATAAAATTACATTATTCTATTAAATTACATGAACTTTTCAGAACAATTGTTTCGCTTATGTTAGCTGTTTCTGATTGAGGCATGTGTTTATGTGTATATAAATAAGCTTTGTCTTCTTAAACGATGTCGTTGAAACTATAGAGCTAGAAAACCCATATAACACGAAAGGCTGCCCCGAGGGACAGCCTTTCTATATATAGAGATAATCTCTTATTTTTGCTTCAAGTTTGCTTGAGCAGCAGCTAAACGTGCAATAGGCACACGGAAAGGAGAACAAGAAACGTAATCCATACCAACTGAGTTACAGAACTCAACTGAAGATGGCTCACCACCGTGCTCACCACAGATACCTAATTTGATATCAGGACGAGTAGATCTTCCTTTTTCACAACCCATACGTACCAATTGACCGATACCTTCTTGATCTAATACTTGGAAAGGATCGTGCTTAAGGATACCTTTTTCAATATAGATAGGTAAGAATTTACCAGCATCGTCACGAGAATAACCGAATCCCATTTGAGTCAAGTCATTTGTTCCGAAAGAGAAGAATTCAGCATACTCAGCGATTGCATCAGCAGTCAATGCAGCACGAGGAATCTCAATCATAGTACCTACCATGAAATCAACTTCGATACCTTTCTCAGCGAAAACAGCAGCAGCAGTTTCTCTGATGATATCTTCCTGCATCTTAAATTCTTTAAGAGTTCCGATTAATGGAACCATGATCTCTGGCTTAGGAGAAAGACCTTTAGCTTTAAGATCACAAGCAGCTTCGATAATAGCACGAGCTTGCATTTCAGTGATCTCAGGATAAGTGTTTCCTAAACGACAACCACGGTGACCCAACATTGGGTTGAATTCGTGAAGTGCATCAACTTTAGTCTTAACGATAGATACATCGATACCTAATTTTTCAGCCATCTCGATTTGAGAAGCTTCATCGTTAGGAGTAAACTCGTGCAATGGTGGATCCAGTAGACGGATAGTTACACCAAAACCGTCCATAGCTTCAAGAATTCCAGAGAAGTCTTCGCGTTGGATAGGTAATAATTTAGCAAGAGCTTCTTTACGACCTTCAAGATCTTCAGCAAGAATCATCTCACGGATAGCCCAAATACGATCGCCTTCGAAGAACATGTGCTCTGTACGACATAGACCAATACCTTTAGCACCGAATTCGCGAGCAGTTTTAGCATCAGCAGGAGAGTCAGCGTTAGTACGAACGTACATACGAGTGTTGTTCTCTGCAAGATCCATCAACTTACCGAAATCACCATCTAAAGTAGGAGTGATAGTAGCAACTTTACCATCGTAAACTTTACCAGTAGTACCGTTTAATGAGATGAAATCACCTTCTTTGTAATCAACACCGTTGATAGTCATAGAAGTTCCTGTAACTAGAACACCAGCAGCAGAAGAAATACAACATTTACCCATACCACGAGCAACTACAGCAGCGTGAGAAGTCATACCACCACGCTCAGTAAGAATACCTTCAGCAGCGTACATACCTTTCAAGTCTTCAGGAGAAGTCTCGCGACGTACAAGAATTACTTTTTTACCTGCGGCAGCCCACTCTTCAGCAGCATCAGCAGAAAATACGATTTGTCCTGTTGCAGCACCTGGAGAAGCTGGAAGACCTTTTGAAAGTTCTTTAGCAGCATCAATTGCAGATTGCTCGAATACTGGGTGAAGTAATTCATCCAATTTGTTAGGCTCTTGACGAAGAATAGCAGTATTCTCATCGATCATACCTTGCTCTAACATATCAACAGCCATTTTTACCATAGCTGCACCAGTACGCTTACCAGAACGAGTCTGTAACATCCAAAGTTTACCATCTTGAATGGTAAACTCCATGTCTTGCATATCTGAATAGTGATCTTCAAGCTTCTGCTGAATTGTATTCAATTCGTTATATAATGAAGGCATAGCTTCTTCCATTGAAAGGAATTCAGCTTTACGACCTTCTTCAGAAGTACCGTTACGCTCAGCCCAACGAAGTGAACCAATAGTAGTAATTTCAAGAGGCGTACGAACACCAGACACAACATCTTCACCCTGTGCGTTGATCAAGTACTCACCGTTGAATTGGTCTTCACCTGTAGCAGCATCACGAGAGAAACAAACTCCTGTAGCAGAAGTCTCACCCATGTTACCATATACCATTGCTTGAACGTTTACAGCAGTACCCCATTCGCCTGGAATGTTTTCCATACGACGGTAAAGGATTGCACGCTCAGTATTCCATGAATCGAATACAGCACATACAGAACCCCAAAGTTGATCCCAAGGATTAGTTGGGAATTCTACACCAGCGTGCTCTACAATAACTGCTTTGTAAGCTTCAACAAGAACCTTAAGATCTGTAACAGTTAATTCAGTATCAACTTTGTAACCTTTAGCTTCTTTTAATTCGTCAAGAACAACCTCGAATGGGTTGTGCTGTCCTTCTTCAGCCTCAACACCCATAACTACGTCACCGTACATGTGGATGAAACGGCGATATGAATCGTAAGCAAATTTTTCGTTTCCTGAATTATCAGCAATAACTTTTACTGTTTCATCATTCATACCTAGGTTAAGAACAGTGTTCATCATACCTGGCATAGAAGCACGAGCTCCAGAACGAACAGATAATAACAATGGGAAAGAACCATCCTTAGCATCAAATTTAGCGTTCATTGCAACTTCTGTATCTTTTACAGCAGCTTCAACTTGCTCTTTGATCATTGCTACAACAGCATCTTTTCCAAGTTTGTTGTAATCAGTACAAACGTCAGTAGTGATAGTGAAACCAGCAGGAACTGGAACACCGATTAGGTTCATTTCAGCAAGGTTTGCACCTTTACCTCCAAGCAAATTCTTCATATCTGCTTTACCTTCAGCTTTACCGTCACCAAAAGTATAAACGTACTTAGTACTCATAATAATCGCTTTTTAGTTTTAAATGTTATTCGTTGCCTTAAAATAAGGCATTCAATAACAATTATATATTAACTTATAATCTTCAAAATCTTAAATTTACAAGGTCTAATCCTAAAATCCGCCTTGAAAATTGTACACAAAAGTAGTGTTCTTTTTTCAAAAAAGGAAGCAAAGAACTCACAATCTAACTGTCTTTTTTCAAATGATTTAGACTTTTGTTTTTCAAACGTTTGCAGGTGTTTTAAATTTGAAATTTCAACTATAAAAAAAGAAAAAGCCGATCGAATGACCGGCTTTCTGTTAAGAATTTTACAACTCTATTAACGCATAGGGTATTTGGTTATTATTTCTTCAGGTTTTAATAAAAAGTCAAGATACTGAGCTCGATGATATACGTCAGTAGCATTTAATTCATAGTCAGAAAGTTTGCCTTTGAATTCACTAATGGACTTATAACCTTTCTCATCCATCCAAGTTTCAAGTTCGGCTAAAACTTGAGCAATATATGAAGGCTCATTCTTGTAAATGGCACTTACCATTTGAACGACATCAGCTCCACTTAATAGCATTTGAACGATATCTTCGTAGGTGTAGATCCCATTTGTTCCACATAGCTCGGCTTTAATTCTTTTATGCAATAGGCCAACATAGCGAAGTCCTAATTTAAAATCACCACGATTACTTAGATTAAAACGCGTAATGTGTTTTTCCTTATCGATATTAACCTCGGGCTGGAAAAGACGATTGAATAGAGCAAATGAAGAGGCTCCCGCTTTATCAAGTCGATTTACAAAATTCAACGTGTTGGTATAGTATGGACTCAGTTTAATACTGAATGGAATTTTTAATCGCTTCTTTAATGTTTTGACAATTTTGACTTTTTCATCTTCAATCTCTGCTGCCGTTTTTTCCATGTCGGTTGGCATAGAGTAGAAGTTTAATTCCAATGCGTCGATACCAGCGTCTTCAAGTTGTTTGGCATAGTCGAACCAAGTTACGTCGTAAACGCAATTTAAACTGGCAATAACCGGGATTGAAACGTTCTTTTTGACATCAATTAGTTTCAAAATATGTGCCGTAGGACCGGCATGTTCTAAAGTGGGGAAGAGGGATGTCATTTCAGCATTTCGTTCTGTGTACAAATCTAACTCATCATCTAGTTGAGCTCTTTCCATCTGAATTTGTTCTTCGAAAAGAGATTTGTAGACAATAGCACCAGCTCCAGCACGTTCTAATTCTCTTGCACCTTCAACAGTTGCTGATAGGGTGCAAGCACCAACAATAATGGGGTTTCTTAACTTAAGTCCCATGAATTCTACATTTAAATTTGCCATATGATTTAGGATTAAATATTTTGAGTACATCTAAATTAATGAATCCAAATGAATAAGTCAATAGGAGAAAAATGTCTTTAATTGAATGGTAATCAGTATATGATGAGGCTTGCCTTGTGAATAAAGGATTGTAATGTCTTATTTGTTGGATTGAATCTTTTCACCCTTTCGCCTGCGGGCACTTTCCCTGTTAGGGAAAAATATCTTTATCAAGCTCAAAAATTTATTCAAATCTTTGCGTGAAGTCTTCTCCCTTTTTAGGGGAATCTGAAAGATCACGAACACACTTTTTATATTTATCGTGAGTAAATGTCTGGCAAGACAGAGGGGTGAGGTTTGATCAAAAACTTTCAATTTATTGTTTAATGCACCCTTTCGCCTGCCGGCACTTTTCCTAATAAGGAAAGGTTCATTAATTAAGCTCGAAAATACATTCAAATCTTTGCGTGAAGTTTTCTCCCTTTTTAGGGGATATGTCCATAGTTCCGAAAGCTTTCGGGAAGAGGAGTGTGGTTCAAATCAAGGTTAACGAAAGTCCTGAGGCTAAGATAAAAAAACGTCCAATTCTTTCGAATCGGGCGTTTCTATATATTTTTTTTGCAATTTATTTACTCTCCAGTGTTGCATAAGTTAGCTTGATGCTAATAAGGATTGAATCTAATTTTGCATCCTCGTAAATACAAATTAATAAGACTTCATTTAAGGATCAACGATATTGATTTTCCAACCCACATTATCATGAACACCGCATTGGTAATACAATAAATCCGGATGATTCCCATTAGGTGTAAACGACAGAGTCCCATTGGTTGTCATGCTATTGGTTACCCCATCGGTAACTTCGCCGGCTCCATTACCAACAGTGCTGGTAGAAATGTAAAATGGATGACTAGGCGTGTTGACACCGAAAGTGTAAGTTGTGCCACGGGTAAGCGTTAATTCTTTTCCTTCTTCCCCATCAATAGTATAACCTTCTGATTGGCCTACTTGGAAATAGGGGTGGGCACTGGTTTTTACAACAACCCGCACTGTAAAATCTGGTGTTGTCGGATTTGGATTTGGGTTGGGATTACCACCGCCATCATCGTCACTGCTGCTACTGCTACAGGCTGTAAATAATGCCAGAGCAATTAGCATTAACAGCATTTGAAATTTCTTCATACGACCCCCTTTTTTAAAATCTATTTAAGCTAGAATGTATGAGCAGTATACTAAGTTACAAATTAATTCAGACCTCAAGGTCTTATATTTGTAAAAAATATGACCTTCATTACCAATAACGCTGGTAGAAATATATAAGAATGTCCGGGGGTTCTTCTTTTTAATACCAAAAAAGGAACAGATCTCATGATCTATTCCTCTCTTGCAATTTAGCCTTCAATTAATTTATTTAGCAGTATTAGGTTCCAGTTCCTGAGTGCTGTTGCGGGTTTTGCGAGCACGTGCTTTGGTGTTTATGCCATCAATATGCTCAATAATCACCTTATTAATTTCTTCATATTTTTCGGGCATAGCCTGTGCTGCATTATTTAAATAAGGAAGCAAATGCTTATTAATCAGGTCGCGAATCGTATTTTTTTGAGTCGAAGGAGCAATGGTTTCTTCCATGCCTGCAAGCTCTTCTTTCATGTTACGAAAATGCGTTTCGAAACTCGTTGTAGAGGCTTTCAATTCTGCGACACGATCGCTAACGCCTATCAAGCTTTCAACCAATGGCTTTATTTTCTCATCCTCAAGATTGCTGATTAGGGCATGGGTGAGTGCCAATTGTCTTTCGTAGCTCAGCTTGTGAAGGTTTAAATTACGGGAGCTGATAATTTTCCATACCGCAGTCGCATTGTCGGCGATACTTTCATCAGAGAGGTACATATTTGCCGAAACAAATTGTTTGAGGCAAACGAAGTGCTTGTCAACAATAGCATCTTCGGTCTGTAGGGCTTTGGAACCCTGACCGCCACGTGCGAATTGAATCGCAGTGCTCATTGTCTTGTTTTCTTTATTCAGTAGAGTAATAAGATGGCTGAGAATGGTATCGGCAGTCCAGTCAGCTTGAGCCAACTGGTACTCGATATTTGTTGCCAGGGTGTTAATCTCATTACTATCGCAATAATAATAAATGTTTATTGTCATTTTATTTGATTTTTAATGTGTGATTTGGGCTAAATCGAGATTTAAATTAGAAAATATATAGTTATCAATAAAATTTTAAATGTTAAAAAATGTGCATCACTACAAAGTTTAAACTTGACAAACTTGACAACTATTTTATTAAACATATTTTATTAGCTTAGTTGATTTTTGTTGCAAAATTATTGCGCTTTCGCTGGATGGTGATTCTTTTGTTATCTGCAGACTGTAGAATTCCTTTGAGGAAGCTATTCTTGTACTCATACTTGCTTGGCCGATGGGGATAAGTGCGATTTTGGACAAACACATGCTTTGCCGATGAGAAGATCTCAATGTTTGGGACTCACGTATTGATGGCCGAAGAGACGAAGCCCCTTTTTGTACAAAATATTGAACTCCGAAACGGTTTTACGTCTTTTTTGCCTCAATTTAAGACATTGCACATGCATTTTTCATCTTTTTTGTGCACAGCTATTCGTTTTCGAATAGGAAAAGACCATTGGGAAGGCAAAAACCCCCTTCTCCGATGAAAACTAGTCGAATTTTGTGCAAAAATGATCAAGTCCGAAGAGATCTACTGTTTTTTTGTACAAAAGATTCAGTTCCGAAGAGAAATGAATATTGGGTGATTTAAAATTGTTAAGTTTTTCACCCTATCGCTTGCCAGCACTTTCCCTGAAAGGGAAAGATTCACTGGGTTGACTTATAGTATTCTTGAAACTTTTATTTTTTGTTTCTCCCATTTTACGGGAGATGTCCGAAGGACAGAGGGGTGTACGTTCAATTAATAACATGATACTGATTCTGTTTGCATAAATAGTTTTGATATTTAAAATTGGTAATAATATATATGGTTTTGTAACTTTAAGAATCAATTAATTGAAACTATCATTGAATGATAATTATATGCAAGCAAGAGATAGAAAAAGTGTTATAGAGAAATTAATTTTGACCTTAAGAGATAAAGGCTCAATTACTCATACTGTATTAAATAATGAGTTTGATTTTGAAGATAGCGTAATCGACTATATGTGCGATATTAAGCTTATTGCGATGTGTTTAGATGGGCAATCGTATATTCTTTCTTGTAATGGACTTCCATTTAGTTGTGTGCAAAAATATCGTTCTGCTTTATCAGAATTAGAATTTCCCCTGCAAAGCGGAGAAGTGATAATAGAAACAAGTAATATGCTTCTCAATGACTGTTATAATAAAGTTATTTCTGTGACTAGAAAAATTAGTTTTGAGGAATTTAAAAAGGAAATGATAATAACTTTAAGGGAAACCCATCCACGATTATATGAAATTATAAATGTTGAATAGTAATGGGTACACTATAGATATGACTAAATAATTTCTGAAGAGATAATAGTTATGAAGGCTACGCTAAATAAATTAAAGAAAATACAAGTAGAAATTCAGCTTAAAGTTGAAACCTACTCTAAAAAGATGACAGATTTAGAAGATAAAATTGATAAACGTGAATCAATTTTTCATGAACGATCTGATAGTTGGCAAGATTCAGAAAGAGGGGATGATTATCAAAATAAGACTGATGATATGCAATATCAAGTTGATGAGATGTATGATAAAGAAGAGGCGTTAAGAGAAATATTAGATAATATTGATGATGCGGTGCATAACATTGAAATGTTTTTAATTTGAATGAATTTTATACATATAAAAAATGCCCAATCCTTACGAATTGGGCATTTCTATATTTAATTGCGATTGATTTACTCTTCAGTAAAATCTAAAGCAGCTTGACGCTTGTAAGACTTATATCTCCATAAAGCATTCTCTTCAGCAGCTACGAATAACTCCTTAGCACGCTCAGGGAATGATTTCTGTAATGAAGTATAACGAACCTCACCTAACAAGAAATCCTGGAATTTATCCCACTGTGGTTCTTTTGAATCAAGAACAAATGGGTTCTTTCCTTCTTTCTCCAATAGTGGATTATTACGGAATAAGTGCCAGTATCCTGCTTCAACAGCTTTCTTCTCTTCTAGTTGAGATTTACCCATAGAAGCTTTCAAACCGTGAGAAATACATGGTGAATAAGCAATGATTAATGATGGTCCAGGGAAGGACTCAGCCTCTTTAACCGCTTTAAGATATTGAGCATGGTTTGCACCCATTGCAACCTGAGCTACATAAACGTAACCATAAGATGCAGCCATCATACCAAGATCTTTCTTTCTGATAACTTTACCAGCAGCAGCAAACTTCGCTACAGCACCTACTGGAGTTGCTTTAGAAGCTTGTCCGCCAGTATTAGAGTAAATCTCAGTATCCATTACCAAAACATTTACATCTTCACCAGAAGCAAGAACGTGATCTAGTCCACCGTACCCGATATCGTAAGCCCATCCGTCGCCACCGAAAATCCATTGAGACTTCTTAATTAAGTAGCTCTTAAGATCTTTGATTTCTTTAGCAACTGCATGCGTTTCGTTTTCAAGAGCAACAAGAACTTTTGCAGATGAAGCAACAGAAGCTTCGCCATTGTCCTTATTTTCTAACCACTCAGTAAATGCAACTTTAGTGTCAGCATTTACAGCGTCGATAGCAGCAATCATACGAAGCTCGATACGGTTACGCATCTTGCGAACACCTTCGTTCATACCGAAACCGAATTCAGCATTATCTTCGAATAATGAGTTAGCCCAAGCTGGACCTTTACCACTCTTATCGTTTTTACAGTAAGGAGTAGAAGGAGCAGATCCACCATAGATTGAAGAACAACCAGTAGCGTTAGATACCATCATTCTCTCACCATACAATTGAGTGATTAATTTGATATATGGCGTTTCACCACAACCAGCACAAGCTCCAGAGAACTCGAATAAGGGTTGAGCAAATTGTGTATTCTTCACGTTGTTTTTAGGAAGTAATTCCTTGTAACCAACAGTTTGATCCATATACTGCCATCTTTCTTTCTCAGCAACCTGAGAATCTAATGGCTCCATAACAAGAGCTTTCGCTTTTGGAGCTGGACAAACATCAGCACAGTTACCACAACCTGTACAGTCTTCAATAGCAACCTGAATACGGAAGTGTAAACCTTTAAGTTCTTTACCTGTTGCAGGCTTAACAGCAGTTCCAGCAGGAGCAGCAGCTAATTCTTCGTCAGTTAAGATGAAAGGACGGATAGCAGCGTGAGGACAAACGTAAGCACACTGGTTACACTGAATACAAGTTTCATCTTGCCACTCAGGAACGTTGATAGCGATACCACGCTTCTCAAACTTAGTTGTTCCGTTAGGGAAAGTACCATCTTCACGACCAGAGAATGCAGAAACAGGAAGATCATCACCTTTCTGAGCATTCATAGGATCACAAACATCAGCAACAAACTTAGGACGTGCAGACTTAACAGCTTCTTCTTGTGAATCAGAAAGTTTTTTCCAGTCAGCAGAAACTTTAACTTCAACAACATTCTTTCCACCTGCATCAACAGCAGAGAAGTTCATGTTAACAATTTTTTCACCTTTGTTTCCGTAAGATTTAACAATGGCTTTCTTCATTTCTTCAGCAGCTTGCTCGAAAGGAATTACACCAGTAATCTTAAAGAAAGCAGCCTGCATAATTGCATTGGTACGGTTACCAAGACCTAATTCTTCACCTAATTTAGTACCGTTGATAATGTAGAATTTAATCTCATTGTCAGCCATGTACTTTTTCATATGATCTGGAAGATGCTTAATAGTCTCTTCAGTATCATAGATTGAGTTCAATAGGAAAGAACCACCTTTTTTCAATCCCTTTAATACGTCATATAAATAAACGTAAGCAGGAACGTGACATGCAACGAAGTCAGGAGTAGTTACTAAATATGTAGAACGGATTGGCTCATCACCGAAACGAAGGTGAGAAGCAGTAAATCCACCTGATTTTTTAGAATCGTAAGCGAAGTACGCTTGACAATACTTATCAGTTGAACCACCAATAATTTTGATAGAGTTCTTGTTAGCACCAACAGTACCATCAGAACCTAAACCGTAGAATTTCGCTTCGTAAAGTGACTCAGAGTTCATCTTAACTTCTGGTAATAAAGGAAGAGAAGTGAAAGTAACATCATCAACAATACCTAAAGTGAATTGATTCTTAGGCTCGTTCATTGCAAGGTTTTTGTAAACTGCTACAATTTGAGATGGAGTCACCTCTTTAGAACCTAAACCGTAACGACCACCAATAACGATAGGCGCATTTTCTGTACCATAGAATACATCTCTTACGTCAAGATACAATGGATCTCCGTTTGCACCCGTTTCCTTAGTACGATCAAGAACACAAATTCGCTTAACAGAAGCAGGAATAACTGCTTTAAAGTGCTTAGCAGAGAATGGACGGTACAAGTGAACGCATACCAAACCAACTTTTTCACCTTTAGCATTTTTGAAATCAACAGCTTCCTTAATAGTTTCATTTACAGAACCCATTGCGATGATGATGTTCTCAGCATCTTTAGCACCATAATACACGAATGGCTTGTACTCCCGACCAGTAATCTTAGTCATTTCGTTCATGTACTCAGCAACCATATCTGGAACCGCATTGTAAAATGGGTTAGCAGCTTCACGTGCCTGGAAGTATACATCAGGATTCTGAGCAGTACCTCTAGTAACAGGAGATTCTGGATTTAAAGCACGATCGCGGAATGCCTGAAGCGCTTCCTGATCAACTAGACCTCTTAGGTCTTCCATATCAATCGCTTCGATCTTCTGAATTTCGTGAGAAGTACGGAAACCATCGAAGAAGTTCATGAAAGGAACTCTTGACTTGATTGAAGTTAGGTGAGATACAGCAGAAAGGTCCATAACCTCTTGAACTGAACCTGAAGCTAACATAGCGAATCCAGTCTGACGAGCTGAATAAACGTCTGAATGATCACCGAAGATTGATAATGCTTGAGCTGCAAGAGCACGAGCACTAATGTGGAATACACATGGTAATAACTCACCAGCAATCTTATACATATTAGGAATCATCAACAATAATCCCTGAGATGCTGTATAAGTAGTTGTTAAAGCACCAGCTTGTAATGCACCGTGAACTGCACCCGCAGCACCAGCTTCTGATTGCATTTCAACTAATTGTACTGTCTCTCCAAATAGATTTTTACGTCCTTGTGATGCCCACTCGTCAACATTCTCAGCCATAGGCGAAGATGGTGTGATAGGGTAGATACACGACACCTCGCTAAACATATATGCAATATGTGCAGCAGCGGCATTACCGTCACAGGTAATGAATTTTTTCTCTTTTGCCATTTTACTCCTCCAATTAAAAATTTATTTATGGTAGATTTTATATATTTATTTTAATAAATATCAATTTTTAAAGACACACTGAGGTGTCAGTTTTTAGTATAGAAACCCGAACAGCCATAGTGGAATTGTGTTGCCTTCTCCTCGTTCAATCATATCTGCAGCAACAAAATAATCTTCCGTTTTATACTTCGGTTCTATTTCAACAGAGCTTCCTTTGATTTCAAAATTGAATTTCTGATCAACTTTAAAATGACCTCTATCTGTACTTGTTAAAACACTTCCTACACCAACTTGGTTGTAGAAGAATGTTTCGCGTAAACTGCTTTCAGTAACATTATCAGGAGAAATTGCATAAAGTAAGTTAGGATTATGCAGATAAACCTTATTTGGTTTTTTAAGCTTCTCCGTATTGTCCTCTGATGTGTTTAGTAAATTAATTAAACGAGCATTTTTTAGATACTTCAAATAATTCATGATGGTTGCTCTTGATGTTTCAACATCGTTAGCAAGTTTGCTCACATTTGGTTGGAATGGAACTGTACGAGCTATTATATAGAGTAGTTTCTTTAGCTTGGTTAGATATTTCAACTCAATCTGGTTCAGATAAGTGATATCGAACTCAAGCATTAGATTGATAATCTTAAGAAGGTTATCAATGAAACTCTTTTCTTCTAGGTAACATGGATAGTATCCGAATCGTAGGTAATCATTGAAAAATGCAAGAGGACGAACTTTCGTTAGTATTTCTTCAACTATCTCTTCATGATTTTCAACAATTTCCTCCAGTGTATAACTCTTAAAATCACAACCAGCTTCATGGTTCAAAAACTCACGAAACGAAAGGCCATTTAAATAATAGGTTGAAACGCAATCTTCAATATGTTCATTTGTCTTTACCCTAAGTATTGATGAGGCTGTAAAAATAATTTGAAGATCAGGGTAATTGTCGTAACAAACACGAAGATCTTCAGCCCACTCAGGGTATTTGTGAATTTGATCTAATAGTAAGGTTTTACCACCTTTTTTGTAGAATTCATCTACAAAGGAAACTAAGCCTTGTTCGGTGAAAAATAAATTGTTTAGGTTGATATACAGCCAAGACTTATCGTCCTCGCGATTGTTTTCTCGAATATAGTCCAGCAGGAAAGTGGTTTTTCCCACACCTCTAGATCCTTTAATCGCAATTAATCGTTGACTCCAGTCGATTTCTTTACCGAGTTCACGTTTAATTGTGCTTCTTTTATTTTTGAGTAAACTACAATGAGTTTGTAATAGAGTATTCATTTTTTATAAATTTACTCTACAAATCTAGAAAATAAAAACCTGCAATTGCTATCTTGAGATTGCAATTTTGGGTTTGAATTGGAATTTATACTTGATAAAAATAAAAAAGGAACAATGCTAATTAGCATTGTTCCTTTTTTATGTAATAAGCTTAAAGCTTTATTATTCAACTATAAAAGCCGAGAAACCTTATTTTTAATAGTCAGTAACCCGTTTAGGAGTTAAAGAAAAATGGGTGTCTCACTAGCTATCGTTCATCGAAACTAAGAACTCTTCATTAGAACGAGTCTTGCGCATTCTGTCGCTAATAAACTGCATAGCTTCAACAGAGTTCATATCTGTTAAGAAGTTTCTTAGTACCCATATACGATTCAGCTGAGCTTCGTCAAGCAATAAGTCCTCACGGCGAGTACTTGAAGCAGTAAGATCGACAGCAGGGTAGATACGTTTATTAGATAATTTACGATCTAACTGAAGTTCCATATTACCAGTTCCCTTGAATTCTTCAAAGATAACTTCATCCATCTTCGATCCAGTTTCTGTCAATGCAGTTGCTAGGATTGTTAATGAACCACCATTTTCGATGTTACGAGCAGCACCAAAGAAACGCTTAGGCTTGTGAAGAGCATTTGCATCAACACCACCAGAAAGTACTTTACCTGATGCAGGAGAAACTGTATTGTAAGCACGAGCAAGACGTGTAATAGAATCCAATAAGATAACCACATCGTGACCACACTCAACCATACGTTTAGCTTTCTCTAAAACGATGTTAGCAACACGAACGTGACGTTCTGCTGGCTCATCAAAAGTAGAAGAAATAACTTCTGCATTTACCGAACGTGCCATATCTGTAACCTCTTCAGGACGCTCATCGATCAATAGAATAATCATATAAGCTTCAGGATTGTTTGCAGCAATTGCGTTGGCAACTTCTTTCAACAATACTGTTTTACCCGTTTTAGGTTGTGCAACGATCAATCCACGCTGACCTTTACCAATAGGAGCAAACAAATCAACTACACGAGTCGAAATACTGCTTTTCCCTTTTCCTGTTAGGTTGAATTTCTCATCAGGGAAAAGAGGCGTCAAATGTTCGAATGGCACTCGGTCACGAATAACCTCTGGTAAACGACCATTGATTTTTTCAACCTTAATAAGTGGGAAATATTTTTCGCCTTCTTTTGGAGGACGTATTGTTCCTTGAACTGTATCACCAGTCTTTAAACCGAATAATTTGATTTGTGATTGTGATACATAGATATCGTCAGGAGAATTCAAATAGTTGAAATCTGAAGAACGAAGGAAACCATAACCATCTTGCATGATTTCAAGAACACCAGAGTTACTGATGATTCCATCAAACTCAAAAGGTCTCTCTTTCTCACGACGCTCAAAACGTTTTTTGCCTTGGTTCTGTCTGTCCTGATTTTGTCTGTCGTTATTTTTTTCTCTTGGAGCTCTTTCTTGAGCTGGTTTCTCTTGAGAATCATCTTCTTTAGCAACAGTCTCTTGTGGAGCTTCAGCTTTAAGTGGAGCAGTTTCCTCTTTCTTTGTCTCTTGAGAAACAGGTTCAGCTGTCACTTGTTCTTTAGCAACAGTTTCTTTAACCTCTGCAACCGCTTTCTCGGCAGGACGATCTTCACGTCTTCTGCGAGGGCTTGGTTTACGAACTTCTCTAACTTCTTTTTTCTCTGCAGGAGCTAGAGTTTCTGAAGCTTCGGTTGTTTCCTCTACTTTTTCAGTTTTTACTTTCTCTACAGGTTTTCTGTTTTTACGCAGGATTGACTTTCTAGGCTCCTCTTTAGTTGCCTGGTCATCGTCTTTTTTATTGCTGCGTTTGCGTATAGCTTTTTTATCAGAACTTTTCATTTCTGAAGCTACAATAGCTTGTTGGTCAAGAATTTTATAGATTAAGTCTTGCTTTTTAAAGGACTCAATTTTTTTAATATTAAGTTCTTTTGCAATCTCTTTCAATTCGGGCACAAGCTTCTTGTTTAATTCAAGAATGTCGTACATAAACAATGTTATTAAATATTTTGGATTTTATTATTTGATAGAAATATTATCTTCTAGGGATTTGATTTTTCGATCTCAGCAAGTGGAGATCTACTGGAATTCAATTGCAATATTACACAATAACTTATAGAACACAAAAAAAAAGTGAGCCATAATGTTATTATTGAGTTATCTACACTGCTTTTGATTAAGAGGTTTTACTTAATTATGCTACCCAGTTTTTTTTAATGACATGATATTCCCTTGTTGTTTAGGCATTTCCTCCAATATTTTTTGAAATAATAATAACGTATAAAAAATTATAGTAACAATTGCTTTTATTTAATTCTAAATTAGCTAAAAAGGTGAAAATTATGGGTTTATGATTTTGATTTTCACAATAAAATCTATTCCTTTAATATATCTAGTTAATATATTAACTGTTTTTAAAGACGACCTAAATCCCCTAACCGAATATGAGACAACTAAAAATTACGAAGCAAGTTACCAATAGAGAAACCCCATCTCTAGATCGTTACTTGCAAGAAATAGGCAAGGTAGACCTTGTTACTGCTGAGGAAGAGGTAGCTCTTGCCCGGGAAATAAAAAAAGGAAGTAAAACTGCTTTGGACCGATTGATTAAGGCAAATTTGAGGTTTGTTGTTTCTGTATCGAAACAATATCAAAATCAAGGTTTAAGTCTTTCAGATTTAATTAATGAAGGCAATTTAGGTTTAATTAAGGCCGCTCAACGATTTGATGAGACACGCGGTTTTAAATTCATTTCTTATGCTGTTTGGTGGATTCGCCAGTCATTATTACAAGCTTTGGCAGAGCAATCTCGAATTGTAAGATTACCTCTTAATAAAATAGGATCGATAAATAAAATAAGTAAAGCTCTCGCGAAGCTTGAGCAGGAATATCAGCGTGAGCCATCAGCTGATGAGATTGCCAATGTGCTTGATATGAGTCCAAAGGATGTAAAGGCAGCTATTAAAGCTTCTGGACGTCAGGTTTCTATGGATGCTCCTATAAATTCAGAAGAGGACAATACTTTGTATGATATTCTTTTAAGTACTGATGATATTGGTCCTGATCAAAGATTGCTTAGAGATTCTCTTATTATTGAAATTGAACGTTCTCTTTCAACTTTATCAAATAGAGAAGCTACCATTATTCGTATGTATTTTGGATTAAAAGGCAACCCACCTTGTTCTTTGGAAGAAATAGGTAAGGAATTTGATTTGACTCGAGAAAGAGTACGTCAGATTAAGGAAAAAGCAATCAAGAAAATGAAATCGACATTTAGGTCTAAGATTTTAAAGACATATTTAGGATAGTGAGTTAGGGGAATCGGTTTTAAAATATAATGAAGTGCACTGCAGGATGATCTGGAGTGCACTTTTTTGATTTTAATAATCAGAGGCTTTAAAACTAATTTAGAAAGATAAATTGTGTAAAATCTTTTATCTTTGTCGCATACTTAATAAAAGCCCCTTTAGCAGATGCAAACATTAATATCTCCTTCATTACTTGCGGCAGATTTCATGAATTTGAAAGCCGATATCGATATGGTAAACAATAGTGATGCCGACTGGTTTCACCTTGATATCATGGATGGCGTTTTTGTGCCAAATATTTCTTATGGACTCCCAGTAGTTGAGCAAATTAGTAAGATTGCTACTAAGCCTCTTGATGTTCACCTAATGATTGTTGATCCTGATCGGTATATCGAGGCATTCAAAAAAGCGGGTTCTGATATTTTAACTGTGCATTACGAAGCTTGTACTCACTTGCATCGTACAGTTCAAAATATCCATTCGCATGGAATGAAAGCAGGTGTTTCTCTTAACCCACATACGCCTGTCTCAGTACTTGAAGATATCATTCAAGACATTGATTTAGTTTTATTGATGAGTGTGAATCCCGGTTTTGGAGGACAGAGTTTTATCGAGAATACGTATACGAAGATCAAAAAACTTAAAGCACTAATTGCAGAGAAAAATACTGATGTGATTATCGAAATTGATGGTGGAGTGAATTTGGAAACTGGAAAGAAGTTAGTTGAAGCTGGAGCTGATGCTTTAGTTGCTGGTAGTTTCGTTTTCAATTCGGAGAATCCAACAAATACAATTACTGATCTGAAAAAGTTGTAAACATTACGTTAAGCTATAATATTGAAATGCCCAATCTGTTATGATTGGGCATTTTCTTTTACTCGGTTTTAAGAATGTAGTCTTCTAAGTATTGGAATGCTGGAGTAAGTTGCCCATTCTCAGTAATACAAGCTTTCTGAATAATTTCATCATCGGTATCCCCTAAGAGAGCATCAAAAACATGTTCAGTTAATGCTTGAGCAAAATCATCAGATGATTCCCGGGGCAGTTCTCCCGGTAAATTATCTACAGCCATTACCGTTACATTTCTTTTGTCGATAAATGGGATTGTTTCCTCTTCTGTAAATCGGTCATATCCGTAAAAAGATGATGCAATTGTAGATGGACGTAATGTTGAAGGAATTGGCCCGTTAGTATCACAACTAATATCAGCAATTATAGAAATATTGAAATCATCCTCCTTGTAATCTTCCGGAGTCATAAATTTCGGTGATTTCGGATCCCAGTAATGACAGGCTATAAACAAATCGGTAGCCTTGGTAAATGGCTTAAATGTTGAACGATACATCTCTGGATAATCGTAGAAGTGTTGAAGGTCAAATTCACTTCCGTCAATTCGTTCAACGTAATTTCCAGGATCAAGCCTGCAAACCACAGGTTCATTATACTCTTTGTGTAAAAAATCTTCGGGAGAAACCTCTTTTAGGTTTAATACCCGAATGGTTTGCATAGCTCCCATTGCCACTCGACCTCCTCCGGTAACCAAAATTTTTATAGGCTTCAAACTAATCGTTTTCAGATGTCTGTACATCTCATCCATATTATGACAAGATCTTGCTGGTGGCAGATCGAAAGAATCGGTACGCATACCTCGTGCTCGCAAAGCTTTGTATGCACCTACCACACCAGCCCAATAACCAAAGGCAACAACTCTCTTGTCATTTTTGTCACACAGGTATTCGTAATCGATAAGGGTGATGTTTCGTTTTAAAACCTCTTGTAAGAGTTTGCGATTATGTGCCTGCTCTTTGGCTGTGTGCGAAAAGAAAAGGTATTTCTTGTCAGGAATAAGATAAGGTATAGATACCTCTTTTACACCTATTAGGATATCACATTCGCGTAAATCCTCAGTTAAAAAGAATCCTGCTTTACGGTATTCAGCATCGGTGTAGCAGCGAATATCGCTAGGTTGAATAAAGATGCTAATATTGGGATATTTTTTAATTAAATGCAGGCCTTGTTCCGGCGTAATGGCTACTCTTCTGTCGGGTGGATTCTTGGTTTCGCGAAGCACCCCAATGCGTGTGGGTCTATTCATATGTAGTGTGTATGACTTAATTTTAGGTTTAGAAAATCAATTGTTGGGGATGATTTTCGTTCAGGATCACCAATTTAGTGATAATTGATAAGTTTTCGATGAAAAAATAAGCTAATTCCAGTTGAATTTTTTTAGCTTTGTGCTAATTCTGGGGCTGACGTGGCTTTTGACAGCATGAAGAATTAATATGTAAGCATGTCGAGCATTGTGTATTTGGCTCGTAAATCTTAGATCACAAACTTTGCAATTGGCGAAAATAACTACGCTCTTGCTGCCTAATCGAACTATAGTAGATTAAGCTTTATCATCGTTCTAGGAACGAAGACGAGACATCCCGCTTATGGTTCCACCTTGTTCCGGTAAGTATATGGGATGCTATCAATTCGAGGTTAGTTGGCTTCACGCTTTGGGGAGTTGGCGAAATTAAAAAGATAAGGTTTAGATTCGGGTGTCCTTTCCCTAACTAGATTCGAAAACTAATAATGGAATAAACATGTAGAAAGCTTATTAATCGCATGTTTGGACCAGGGTTCGATCCCCTGCAGCTCCACCAGAACATGGCTCAAAAGAGCAAAACAAAAATGCCCAAACCATCATGGTTTGGGCATTTGTTTTATACGGGAGATTCCGTTCCTATTCGCCTTCAATTTCAGCTATAAGCCTTAGAGCATTATCGCGAAGGGGTTTGTATTTAAAATACCAAATAAGTAAACCAATTAGTGCGGCTACTAGCATAGATCCCAGAAAATAGATCTGAATATCTAATACAGAAAAATTAAGAGAAGTGTTAAAACATAAACCAGCATCCATAATTATAATGGCAGGGATTAACCATATTTTTTTCAGTTGAAATGGTTTATATCGGCTTGCCGCTTTTTTTAACATTTTAAGGGTTGGTAAGGCGTAATCAACATACTTATATTCTTTATGGAATTTTCCGAAAAAGATGGCAAATATGGCTAAAGTAACCACATAACAAAGACCACTCATTAGGTCATAAACATTATTGGATTCGATATAGTCTAATATTGCCAATGTTGAATATAGCGGTATCATCACCCAATAAATAACCTGAAGACCTTTACTCAACCTTGCGTATCTGGCGTCTTCCTTTTGAAGCTTACCTACTAACTGATCAAGATTGATATTATCGTTTTTTCTTTTAAAGTTCATCTGTACCTCCTCTTGTCAGTTTGGTTTTTAGTTGTGCCTTTATTCTGTGGATTTTCACCTTCACGTTCGGTTCGTTTATACCGATTACGTCAGCAATTTCTTTCATGCTAAGTCCTTCGAGCATTAGCGATATAAGAGCTTTGTCGATAACCGAGAGCATATTCAGTTCGCTTTGCAGCAGGTTAAACTGACTTTCCTCTTTTTGCTTGTCTTCCAAGCCTTCGTCGTCGAGAATGGAGGAGAGGTTTTGCGTATCGGTGCTTACGATAAGTTTCATTTGCTTGTAGGTTTTACCCGTAAAGCTTAGCGAGGTGTTTACCGCAACCCTGTATACCCAAGTACTGATAGCCGAATCGCCCCTGAAATTATCCAGGCTCTTCCAAATATTCACCAGAACTTCCTGGTACATATCTTTCTGATCCTCGGTATTCGAATTATAGTAGCGGCATATCCTGTGTATGCGCTCACTATTTTCCGATAGAATCTGATTAAATTGATCTTCTTTTTTCAATGTATAAGTTTTTGATCTTACTAGTTAGTCGGAGAAAATAAAGATAGTTACATTTTAAAATTATTTTTTTTTGTGAGATAACAATATTCTCTATTTCTAGGGAAGAGGATGTTCTTTTCTTCTTTTCGCTCAAGCCGCTGGGCTTCTACTTTTCTCCTTGAGGAGAAAAGTAGACAAAAGAATCAAGTCAGTCTGATCCTTGTTTTCTCTTTGCAGTAGAAACTGTAGCACGCCTCACGGCAGACTGACAAAGCCCGCACAAAACTACTTGGTCGAAAAACCTAAGCGTTGAAAGTCTCCCCTTTGGTTCCTGAGCGGAGTCGAAGGATAGGGGAGATGTCTTTAGTCCCGAAAACTTTCGAGAAGAGAGGTATAGTCTTCTCTTTTCTTTTTGTGCGGTAGTGAGGGTGCCCACCTGCCTTGCTGAGGCCGAAGTTTCCACGTCCAAAAAAATCCCCTGCACTAGTGCGGAGGGAAATCTGAAACAGATTCGATACGACTATTTTTTAGCTTGAGCTTTTAGATCCTCAATAATTTTAGCATCTATCCAGTAGATATCTGAGTTGCCATTTTGAGGCATTGCCGAGAATTTATGTAGAAATTCAATGCTTAAGGATTTTGGCTGCTTATCTGCAGGTAGTGGCTTTGTGCCCATATAGAAAATGTATTTTTTATCGGGTGAGATATAAAAAGACCAGCCAGTTCCTTTGGGCGTATTTATTTCAGAACTAAGAGCAATAGGTTCCTGCCAAGTATCATCTTCGTTTCTAAAAACAATATAGTAGTGCACGCCTCTGTAATCTTTTTCAACACCTACAGCAGGCACAACCACAAAGCTTTCGTCAGGAGCCACGTAGGCATTAAAACGAGTTGTACCGCAATTAATCTGTGCTGGTAATTTCTCAGGGGTGCTATACTTGCCATCCACAAGGCGAGATCTGTAAATATTACTAATGCGTCCTTTCAGCTCGTTTCTTGTGAAGTAAAGCGTACCATCTTTTGTTAGTGATGGGAAAAAATCGCCGCCTTCGTAATTTACTGGTGCGCCTATATTATAAGGTTCTCCCCATGTGTCGTTTTTTCTATCGACCACCCAAATATCTTCGGCTATTGGTTCACCTTCGCCATCCTTTGGCATGTCTGATACGAAAAACAGTTTATTACCATCGTAGCTTAAAGCGGGTTCTAAATATTTATAGCGCGAATCAGTTGCGAAGGGTACAATTTCGGGACGAATCCAACTGCCATTTACCAGCTTGGAGCAAACGATTATGGCATATTGAAACTTAGCTGTGTGCATAGTGAAATACATCTCCGTTCCATCGGGCGATATGGCTACGTCTCGGTTTGCCAAGCCATTGGATATGATGTGTGGTGCAAAAAGTTCAGGACTTAATCCAGGCAGCTTTTGTCCCAGATAAGCTCCTTTTAACCCGGTGGAAATATGCTCAGCATTATTTTGTGAGAAAACGGAACTGAAAATTGTCAGCAGACTTAAAATGAGTAATATCTTTTTCATGTCGGTAATAGTTTTAGATCGTGTAGAGTGGTTTGACTTGAAGTTTAAATTTAATAAAAGTTCTGACGCCATCTTAAGTTTTTCAAAATTCTCTCTTTTTAGAAGAATCCGTTGAATCACCAACACATTCATTTAAAATTTAGCTGTGATGAAATAGAAGGGAATAATTGTCAAATCTTCGGGAATTTTAGCCAACTACTAAACTTTAGATTCTCTTCATCTTTGTATCGTTAGATAATTAAAGAATATAATTTAAAAATTGAAATATGAGAACAATAAAGAGTGCTACAGAATTAGATAACCTATTGAAAGAAGACAAAGCAATCATGTTAGATTTTTATGCTGATACGTGTCCTCCTTGTCAGGCTTTAATGCCAACAGTAGAAAAATTGGCTGGCGAGTACGAAGGAAGAGTAGATATTCAAAAAGTGGATGTTCATAAATTCCCAGACTTGAGAACGAAGTATGGAATTGGAAGCATTCCAAGCTTGCTTTTTATCAAAAAATCGGAAGTCGTTGAGAAGTCGATTGGAGTAATTCCAGAAGCTCTATTAAAAGAAAAATTGGAGCGTTTAATTCAGGCATAGTCCTGTGGCCTTGTTAAATAAATAAGTGCTGTTACTCCTTTAAAAAGTAGTAACAGCATTTATTTTTTAGTCTTGTATCGAAATCCTCTTAGAATTCTAATTCCAATGAAAAATCAACGGGAACAGCTTTTCCTCTTTGTGAGCCTGGTTTCCAATTTTCCATTTCACTTGCAATTTTTGTAGCAGCCTTTGCAGCTATATCATTGCTTTTGTCAAGAATTTGAATGTTGCTTACTTTACCATTTGCATCAACAGTAAATCCGACGGTTGCTTTACCATTTAGCTTGTTACCGAATTTATTATGGAGCTTACTCTTCTGCTTTTTTAGATATTGGCCTAAACCGTAAGAACCTTGTTTGTAATCTGGCATTTCTTCAACAATAAAGAAAGTAGGTTTATCCGAGTTTTTGTCAAATGCAGGAGCGGGAGCAGGAGCCGGTGGTCCTGGGGGTGGTACATCTCCATCAAAAAACAGCGATTTACCGTCAATACTAACTACACCTCTTGTCATTGTAATATCAAAATTCTGTTTCTTTTTTGTAGGATCTATTTTTTTAACAATGGTTTTGTAACCAACAAATGAAATTACAAGATCCATCTTTTCAGACTTTGGAATATTTAATTCAAAAGTTCCGTCTCGATCAACAACAGTTCCTGTTGTCGTTTTTCTCAAAACAATAGATGCTCCCGTTAAAGGATTTCCATTGTCATCTTTTACTATACCTTTTAGCTTAACAGACGTATCCTTAGCTGATAACTTAATATTATTTACTGCTATTTGTATTTCTTTATCAGCTTTAACTTTGTATTCGGGTTTAGCAAAAGCCATTAATAGAATTGCCAATACAGGTACTCCCCATATCATTCTAAACATTTTACGTTTCGATGTCTTTTCTTTTGTCATCATTTTAAATCGGGTTAGGCCGAGGGACGAACTAAAGTGATTGGCCAAACCAATTACTTGTGTCCCCATTAGCCGGTTAATTAATAATGCCTGATACCTGACAGGTGAGTGGCCCCGGGATAATACACCTTCGTCGGCCAGGTATTCATGGTTTTGTTTAATTGCTCGTTCAAAGAACCATATAAATGGATTGAACCAGAAAAATACTGTTAACAGCTCTATAATGAACAGATCGATCCAATGACGCTCCTGAATGTGCACTTTTTCATGAGTTAATATGTCATACATTTCGTCCTGTTGAAAATATTCAGGATTGATTAATATGCGATTGAAAAACGAAAATGGTGAATTGAATACCTTGTTTTCGTGAATCAAACAATCGTAAATCTTTTTAGGTTTCGATTTGGTAATAATCAGTATCGGTTTTCTGCATTGTATCAGTATGCGTAGCAATACAATTACAGCTCCAATGCTATAAATTAAGAGTAAAACACCAAATAAGCCTATGCCATTTGAGTTTTGTCCATCGGTAGTTGTATTCGCAACATCGTGATTAAAAAGCCCAGTGTAATCACTCAAAACTGCTGATGAAGGAGCTGATATTAATACTTGATATTGAACAGGAACCACTGCTAGTACTATCGAAATTAGTAGGCTTATCAGTAAGAAAATGCGATTCGCTGTAAAGTGAGTAGATTGCCTTAAAAGCATCCAGTATAGGGCATAGAATACAGCTATACTTATTGATGCGCGAATTAATATATCTAATAATGCTTCCATCTTTCTAATTTTTTTCTTGATCTTTCTTCATTTCCTTCTCTGCTTCTTTCAAAACTTTTTCCAAATCGGAAATATCCATATCGTTTTCTTGAGCAAAAAAGCTAGCCATTTTAGGGAACGATCCGCCAAAGTAGTTTCCCAATAAAGAGCTAAACTGGAATTTGGTATACTCTGCTTTGCTTATGGCAGGCGTAAATAGTTTAGAGTTTCCAATTTTACGATGCGAAACAAAACCCTTTTTTTCTAATACGATTAAAACTGTTGCAATAGTCGTATAGGCAGGTTTCGTGCCTTCAAATTGTGCTAGTATATCCTTAACAATAGCTTCGCGCAATTTCCAGATAATTTGCATGATTTGTTCTTCTGCTTTTGTCAATGATTTTAAGTCCATAGAGTTTTTGAGTATTAATTTACACTACGAATGTAATCGTTTATTTTTAAATCATACTATGTTTATAGTAATAGTTACTATATATGTAGTAATAGTTACTATTTATATAGTATGGTGATTGTTTGAAGGCCGCTAAATGTCACGTTTGTAGGCTTTTGTTCTTATGTTTTTGATTTGTTTTTTTTGTAATAGCAAATTGTTTAAACCTGTCAGTCCCGACATTTCGGGATGCAGTGACAGCGTTTTTTGCTTGTAAAGTTCTAACGCTGCTACCGCACGATTCCATCGTGTGGTTATTAAAAGAATTGCTGTAGAAAACGAATTCTAGATATTAATAAGAGAGATTTATATATTTTAGAAAGGTTTCTTGTGATGCAGAAACCACACGATGGAATCGTGCGGCAGCGAGAGTTTTTTTTGACTGCATTCGCAGAGCACGAGCTATAAGCTCGCGCTAGCTGGACAGCAATCACAGGAGTAATAGCCAACATGCCCACATTTTACTATATTTGTTTTTCAATAAAAACTGATAAAATGAAGTATAGCTTATTAGCCATCGTATGTGCCTTGTTAGTTTCTTGCTCAAGTGAACCTGAGAAAGATTACTCGCTTATAAATGAGATTCAAATTCTTGATTATATAAAGACAAATAACTTGGAAGCAACAAAGTGTGAGTCGGGCTTGTATTATACCGTTGATGAGGCAGGAGAAGGCGCTCAGCCTAAAAGTGCATCAACCGTTCAGGTAGCCTATACAAGGTTATTATTTAAGTGGAGAAGTTTTCGACGAGAGTAGTGAGAGAGGTATTTCATTTCCATTGAAAGGTGTTATAAGCGGATGGACCGAAGGCATCACTTATTTTAAAGAAGGCGGAAAAGGAACGCTTTGGGTTCCTGCTCATTTAGGATATGGGAATTACGATACTAGAGGAATTCCAGGTGGTTCGGTCTTAATTTTCGATATTCATTTGATATCTGTAAAGAAGTAAGAACCCATAAAATCTCCCGCTAGTGCGAGTTTAGCTTCGCTGATCTCCACTTCGTTTCGGTAGTAACTCGTGCTCTGCGAAGCAGAAATAAAAATAAAATACAAGCCACTTGCAGCCATGTGAGTGGCTTTCGTATTTCGGGAAGATGTATGAAGAATAAAGGGGGATTAAACCTGTCAGCCTGCTTGCAGCTGACAGCGTTTGTTTGTTGTAAAGTTCAAACGCCAACAGGTCTATGACGCTGTCGGGTTTTCTTTTTGACTGCATTCGCAGAGTCACGAGTTACAAACTCGCGCTAGCGGGGAGCAAAAGCTTTTATAAAATACAGAAAGGAACCCGAAACGGTTCCTTTTTTTTTTGACTGCATTCGCAGAACACGAGCTCGCGGGGGATATATCCAAAATATAAAAGCCCAGAATAGAACGTCATCCTGAATTTATTTCAGGATCTCAGAATCAATGCATAAAGATTCTGAAACAAGTTCAGAATGACGAATGTGTTTTTTTTAAAAACCGACTTCTTTATCTATGGGTGCCCACCTGCTTTGCTGAGGCCGACTTATCGTATCCATAAAACAAATGAGGTGTTTTATGTTTTGCGTTTAACCCGTGATTGTAGTAATATTGTTATCAGTAATTTAATTGAGCTGTTGGAGTGAGGGGAGGAAATAATAAAACTGAATAATACATGGAGTTGAAAATTGGCCTTGTAGTGATTGCGACTATTATTGCTCTTTTGGGTTGGACACTTCCTGCTAAGAAACCAATTTGGGCAATAGTTTTTGTTGTTATATTATTGGTGAGTGGTGTAAGTATGTCTATTGTATTAGAAATGGAGGCAGATCAAAACAATAAGGATTTAAACTCTGAAATTACTCAACTGACTAAAAAGCTAAATGAGAAACCTAAGCTTAAACTAAATGTGGCGGGTTCTTTTATCGACGAGTACAATCAAAAGGTAAAAATTAAAGAAACAGAGGGCAATTACATTATTGAATTTACTTTGTCTAATACAGGTAAAGCGCCTGCTAACAATATTAGAGCGCATCTTTATTACCCCGAAGGTGTATATGTATCTAGAATTGGTAATTACTGGGAAAAACAAGGTAAAGAGATTTATACGTCTAAAGGGTCTAGTCATAATTCTCTTCATGAAAGTAGTATTTATCTGTCCCCTAGGCCAATACACCCATCTAATAGCCATCTTTTTGGAAAGGCTATAATACCAAAAGATAAGATTTCAAGGAATCCAATACCATTTATTCTAGTGGTATCAACCAGTAACGGATATACAAATAGATGGACTTTTCTAGTTGAATTTGTAAATGATCAAAATGAGCAGATCTAAAAAGAAGAGACTCCCTTGTTGGTATCGGTTGATTTAAAAATAAAATTAGATGATAGAAGAACTTAAAGATACGGTTGTCAGAGACACAACTGTTACTATAGTTGACAGTGTACATACGATTGTCAATATCACAGAAACCAGAATTATTCATTTGCAGGATACAATCAGTGCAGCTCAGCCTGATCTGATTACGGTCTATGAAAGATTGATCACTGCCCAGGATGATAAGTTTGAGTTTACGCTTTATCTTATCGCGATCATTGTTACAGTCTTGATTGTTGCCGTTACGGCATTCAACTTTTTTGGAGCCAAAGAACTTTTTAAAATTGAATTTAAAAAGATGCTTGATGGGGAAAGGGATAATATCAAAAAGGCTGCTCTTGAGGATGTTGAAAAGGAACTTCATTTAATAAAAGGAGAAAGTGCGCGTTTGTTTGCAAATTCAAATAGTACTGATCCTAAGGATATAGCAAACTGTATAAACTGGTGGGCTTCATATATAAAAGAATACACCCTTGCAGATAGGGAGGTTGGAGTATCAATATCATATAACAAATTGAAGATTGCTCTAGAAAATGCTGTTAAGTCGAAAGATGTTTTCGTGGAAAGCTTCAAAGATGCTAGAACTACATTTGAGGATGTGAGAGAAAGAGTAGCTTTCCTCCCAGATATTGTTTCGGAGAAAAAAGAGATTTTAGAAATGCTTGATGAATTAGAGGAGTATTATAATAATCCTGAAGAAGTTATTGAAGAGGCTGAGGTAATCGTATAATAAGATTCGATTTTCATTGAATTTTATATGTAGAAATTATAAATCAAATATAAACAGTGATGGATAAAGCATTTAATTGGTCAGAATTTTTACTGAATGATTCTTTATATCAAGAATTAGACATGAATACTCTTGAAGGCGATGAAATTTTAAATTTATTATTCTATTGTAGTGATAATTCCCACTATAATAAGTCTAATGTTTTAGATAGCTACTGTCCTGTTTGCGAAAAACAGACATCTTTTGTTAGTAAAGAAGGGAACAAGGGTTTACTCACAAGAATTCTAATGTCGCAGATGAGTTCTGGAATATTAGGTGAAAATAAATTATCACCAATACTTGAAGAAACAGGCTTTTTTGAAAGAATATTTCAATGTCCGAGAGCTCTTAATAATCCAGCACACCATCATATTTTTAAATTAAGAGTGTATGATGAGAAGATCTGTAAGATAGGTCAATATCCAGCTATTGCAGATTTAGCAAAAAAAGAAATTAAGAAGTATCAAAAATTTAATAAAGAGATATACTCAGAACTCAATAGAGCGATTGGTTTAATAACCCATGGAATAGGAGTAGGAGCATTTGTTTATTTACGTAGGATTATTGAAAAACATATAGTCGCTCCCATTCTAGATGATTTAGTTAAAAAGGGCGATTTAAAAAGCGAAGATGTTTCAAATGCAACATTTCAAGCTAAAATTGATTTAGCAAAAAAGAGCCTTCCTCAATTTCTTGTTACAAATACAAAAATTTATTCAATTCTGAGTAAAGGAATTCATCAGCTAGAAGAAGAAGAATGTAAGGAGTATTTTCCGATTCTTCGAAGTGCAATTGAGATGATTCTAAATGAAAGAATTAAACAACTTGAGATTGAAAAAGAGCAAAAGAAGATTGAAATTGAATTGAACCGAATCAATGGATAAATACTATTAGCGATAGTGGTTTTTCAGGCAAAAATATTCAACCTAGAATCTCATCGGAATTATAGAAAAATATAAACCGCCATTCTCGAATAGATAGAAAATAGAAAACCCAAGCCACTCAAGCTTGGGTTTTCTCATTAAAAAACGGTTGCGATAGCATTTAAGGCCTAAAAGTGCACGAGATTTTTGTTACGATAGCTTTTAAGGCATTAGTAGCACACAAAATTTGAATGTAATGCGCTACCAAGGCATTAATTCACTATTAACCCAAAATGTAAAGGAGAATTAAAGCATTAAAAGCAGATTACCACGGCGGGTAATCTGCTTTTAATGCTGAAAAGGTGGCTACACGCAAATGTAGAACTGATTTAATGCCTTAAATGCTGACTACACCGAAATGTAGCCAGCATTTGTATTTAGAACTATACTATTCTGCTAAAGCTTCTTCAACGACCTCAATCTTTTTATACTTCGGTGTTTTAGGAAACAAGCGGTTGGCATATTTCTTACCAAACAGTTTGGCAGCATCTAAGTAGTTAAACTCATATTGTCTAATCACATCGTCCTGAGCTGATGATTCAATTTCTAAGGCCATTTTTTCCTTGTCTATAGCAAGCACGTAAGCTGATATCATAGTTCGTGCGTCAGCAATAGCCGCTGTTAATGGAGCTTTGTGAGCCAACAAGCTGTTACCTTCTTCAAACTTGTCGAAACGCGATAAGAACTTGTCTGCTTCAATAGGCTCTTGGCTATACGAAACATTGGTTATCGATGTGGTTTTGCCATCAGGAAATAGGCTGGTGTAAATGCCACGGCCTATGTTTTTACGATCGTATTGCTTTGCTGCGTCCGATATGTCGCGAACCACATCGTCGAGAATGGTGTCTTTTAGCACCATGTTGTCGTAAGCCGTGCCTTTGTCTTCAAGGGCAGTAAGGCTCAATGATTTCTTCTCTTTTAGATTGTTGATAACTGGTTGTATAGCGGTAGCCAGATGTTCGGCTCCAGGCACTTGTTTGCACAAGCTTTGATGTCTGCCTGCATTGCTTAAAATTGATTCACTCGACATGCGAGTGTGTAACATTCTTGCCATTGTTTTGTGATTTTTAAGTTAATTACTATCCGCTTATGCGGATCTGTTTGAAATTTAATTTGGGTTTATTAGTGGTTTCGTGTTGAATATCAATATGTTTACCTCTTGTTTTTGGTTCTTAGTTTGGTGTTGAGTTTTTGGTTTAACTTTTGTGTGTGTTTTTATGATCGACAATGAAATTATAAATAAATTCTGACTTAGCAATATTTTTTTTGAATTTAAGCCTAGTTGGCTTGTGTATAGGCTTATTTTATTCGTGTGAGTGTATGGGTTAAAAGTGTTTGCTTTCCCTGAGTTTGCAATGTGTTGAGTGTTATGTTGTGTTGTTGTGGTCTTGTGGTTAGAGCTTGAAATAAAACATCAAGAAAAAATAATTATAAAAATAACGAGATATGTAAATCTGGCTACTTGAGTCTTTTTGCTTATGGATGAGGATTATTAGGGATACTTTGCATGGTTTAGCGTATAAAATGAAAAGAGGGTGTCTAAAAACTTAATAGCCCGTCATTCTGAACTTGTTTCAGAATCTGTACCCCTTAATTATGAGATCCTGAAATGAATTCAGGATGACGTTCAATATTATACTCTCATATTTTTGGCCCCCCTTAATATCGCAAGTCTGTGATTTGTGGTAGAGGAAATCTTCACACAAAAACAAGGAAAATAGAAAACCCAAGTCTAGCTAGACTTGGGTTTTTCGTATTCGTAAAGATTTATGTTTTTGGCTTATTTCGCTTTAATGCTACAACCAATAGCTTTTGTTGTAGTAAGCATTGGTTTTTTGTTTTGTAATAAGGCATCAACTGCATCGTCGACATAATGTTTTGTTGCCAGCGATCCTCCTTTGTAATTGTTGTCTATAGCCCCGATATATTCTACGGTATGTTTCGCATTTTTTGTGCTGAGAATAAACACGTGAGGGGTTTTGGTTGCACCAAATCTTCTATACACGTCTTGTTTTTCATCAAGCAGATAAGGAAAAGTGAAAGCTTTTTTATTCGATCGCTTAACCATATTCTCGAAAGAATCGGTTTTAAATATGCCCGGATCATTGGGGTTGATGGCGATCACTGGAAAACCTTTGGCCTTGTATTTTGTGTCAAGATCGATAATTCGATCTTCGTAGGCCACCGAATAAGGACAATGGTTACAAGTGAATATCACTATAAAGCCTTTAGCGTCCTTATAATCGGAAAGGGAGATGTACTTGCCATCTACATTTTTAAGTTTAAAATCTGCTGCCTTATCGCCAAGCTTATACGATTGTGCGTTTACGCCAATTGTGGCCAATATGAATAGGCCTAGAATAATTATTTTCTTCATGTTGGTAAATTTTAATTTGTTTGCGCTTAGTGTAAATAAATTTTTTAGACGCAGATTTTAATGATCTAAAATGATTTATGATAGAGGTTGATATTTTGTTTTTTAATCCTAAAAAATCATATTTAATCAGCGTCTGAAATCTTGTTTAGTTTTTAATTTGTTTGTGATTAATACTGAAAAAAATATTTTTACGCAGATTTTAATGATCTAATTATGATTTATGTACAGGACTGAAATATTTGTCTTTTAAAATCATATTTAATCAGCGTCTGAAATTTTGTTTAAATTTTCATTTGATTGATTATTCATTTTATCGATTGACTCAGCCAGTTCTTCGTACGAAACTTGGCGAGTAAAAACGTCTCTCTTATCTTTTTTATAAATGACTGTGGCAGGAATAGCGCCATCCCACTTTTCGGCTACCTTACCTATCCAAGTATCGGCATCGGGATCGTCCAGTATTAGGACATTGGAATTGACCTTTTTACGCTTAATAAAAGTGTTTAAGCGTTCTTCTACATTATTGCCAAAATCGAGGCTCACCAGAATCACTTTCACTTTTTTATCGGTATAGTTTTTACGAATAGCTTCGAAATAGGGGAGTTCCTCAACGCAAGGTTTGCACCACATGGCCCAAAAGTTGATAACGTATGTGGTATCGTTCTGATAATGGAATATGGGCTCAAGCTCATTAAAATTGTAAGTCTTAATTTCTTGTGCTGCTACATGTTTGCTCGTTAAAGAAAGTACGAGAATAAGTATAAGTTGTATGCTGAATTTCATTCTAGTATATATAAAGACATTGAAGTCTTAAATATACTGCAATTGAATGATAATGAGAAGTAAAGTTTGTTATTGAGCTGTTAAAAGAAAGCATCGTGCTTTGGATGGGGGCTAATGTAATAGCGAAAAGAGGGTGTTCAAAAAAAATAATAGTCCGTCATTCTGAACTTGTTTCAGAATCTCTGTACAATGATTATGAGATCCTGAAACAAGTTCAGGATGACGTTCAATATTATGTTCTCATATTTTTGGACCTCCTAATGCCGCAAGTCTGTGACTTGTGGTGGAGGGGTAATGGATATGCAAACGAAAAGGCCGTTTACCCCGAGAGATAAACAGCCTTTATGGTCTTTGGTCGGACCGGTTTTATTTTTTCTTCAAAAGCAGCGCATCAAGCGAATACTTACGACCACCAACTACAAATACCGCTAGGTATACGATTAAGTACAATAAGGCAAACTCTTTTTTAGCAAAAGGATCGGCACCGTGTATCATAAAAATTGCCACAAGCATGGTAACAATTAGCGGAATTGAAGCCAAGCGTGTTACTAGGCCTAATCCGATTAGAATAGAGCAAATTACCTCAGCAAAAACAGCAAGTCCTAAGGAGGATGTTGCACCCACGCCCATAGGGTCGGGAAATTGAATTTCGTTCCCCGAAAATAACAGATTGAGCTTACCAAAACCATGCGTAAGCATAAAGGCAGCAATCGTTACTCTTAATGCAAGAATTAAAATGTCTAAGAGTTTTTCGTCGGTACCTATATTTAGTAGTAGTCTTCTCATACTTATGAAATTTTGAATGTTTTATAAAAAGTAATAGATTTTCTATATGCAAAGATAAAACTTAGCCAATGGCAGAGGCTTAACGACTTGTTAAATTTCAAAAAAAACACCTTGAACTCTTTTTTCTTATTTGGAAAGTGGCGCCAGTTTGTAGAGTGGAAACTTGGAACCCATGGAACAGGGCATTCTGACTTTGTTATGATGCTATATTTTAAACTGATCGATACTAAAAAGCTTCACCTTTTCCTTTTTACCTTTTAGCTGGATGTTCTCCAATTCGATGAAATCAGCTTGATTGGTTTTTAGGATATCCTTT
>TARA_R110001583_G_scaffold195457_1_pt1 | contig 34287 bp, 27 predicted proteins | sample TARA_R110001583 | Tara Oceans TARA_R110001583 (sample SAMEA4398432) | marine metagenome | biome: Polar Biome; feature: [MES] marine water layer (ENVO:01000295) within the mesopelagic zone...; material: water (ENVO:00002006), including particulate matter (ENVO:01000060) such... | reverse complement strand
CATCTCGGGCGTGATGATGCCGCGGCGGGCGTAGTGCATCTGCGACACGTTCGCACCGGGCCTGGCGCGACGCGGCTTGCGGTGCAGGCCGGGGAAGCGCAGTTCGTCGAGCTTTGCATCGGCGGCGCGGATGCGGCCGAACTTGGACGACAGGTCGGACAGCACCTCGGTATCGCCACGCTCTTCGATCCAGCCGGCGCGCAGGGCGGGCAGGCCGGAGCGGATGTCGATACTGGCGGCAGGGTCGGAGTAGGGGCCGGAGCAGTCGTAGACGTAGATCGGCGGGTTCGGCTCTGCGCCAAACGAGGCCGGCGTGTCGCTCTGGCTGATTTCGCGCATCGGCACCTGAATGTCGGCACGGGTGCCGGCGATGTAGACCTTGCGCGAGTTCGGCAGCGGCGCGATGGCGGCTTCGTCGACGTGGGCGCTCGAGGCGATGAATTTTTCGCTGGCGTTCATTGCTTGTCTCCTGATGGGGCGGGTTCGTTGGCCGGTGAGTCAGTACGTGTCCGGCAGGTTGTTGTATGTGTGTGGCGGGCCGGCGTCCTTGCCGGTTGCCGCTGCATTAAGTGCCGGGCCTGGGCCACATGGCGTGGAAATGATGTACCGGGCCATGTCCATGGCCGACTGAGAGCTCGCCCGAATGGGCGATGGCGCCGAGCAGCCATTGCCGTGCCTGTCGCACCGCGGCCTCCACCGGCCTGAAACCGCCGGTGTGACGTGGCAGCAGGGCGACGATTGCCGATGACAGCGTGCAGCCGGTGCCGTGGGTGTTCTTCGTTTCAATGCGCGGGGCAGGCAGTTCAATCATCCGGTCGCCATCGAACAGCAAGTCGACCAGATCGTTGCCTGGCAGGTGGCCGCCCTTGAGCATTACCCAGCGTTCGCTCGACAAGGGCAGCAGTTCGCGCAGGCGCTCGGCAGCACGGTACATTTCCTTGACCGATTCGGGCGCGCGCTGCTCAAGCAGCACGCCCGCTTCGGGCAGATTGGGCGTGATCATGAAGGCTTGTGGAAAGAGCGCATCGCGCATCATGTTGATTGCGCTCTTGGCCAGCAGCGAATCGCCGCTCTTGGCGACCATGACCGGATCCAGCACCACGTTGGCTGCCTGCCAGTGGCCAAGACGGTCGGCAACCGTTGCAGTGACTTCAGCGCTGCCCAGCATGCCGATCTTGGTGGCGTGCAGGCTGACATCACTGAACAGGGTGTCGATCTGCAGACGCAGAAAGTCGGTGGGCGGCACGTGCACGCCGGTCACGGCCTGGGTGTTCTGTGCAGTGAGCGCGGCGACGACGCCGCAGCCGTAGGCGCCAAGTGCCGAAAACGTCTTGAGGTCGGCGAACACGCCCGCACCGCCTGACGGATCGACGCCAGCGATGGACACGACATTCGGAACGGAGCTCGAGCGGACAGATGATGATTTCATGCTTGCGTTTCCCTACGCCGGTACAAGCCGGGTCAGGTTCGAAGGGTTTCTCTCAGCACGCACCGGATGTGCGGGCACCCCCAACGGCAGACGGACGATACTGGATGGAGGCTGGCGTGACAAGGGATGGGATATGGGCGGACAGGCTGGGACGAGTCGGCCCTGTGGCTGCGCCGGCCGGGGATGCGCCTGTAACGGGCATCTCCGCGGAGTCGGGGCGAAGGCGGTCACCAGTGACCGGTTGCAGCTCGCCAGTTCTGGCGCTCAGCCCAGACGACGCAGGTACTCGCGGGTGAACAGGCGCTCGGGCAGGTCCTGCAGAACCATGTTCGAATAGCTCAAGACCGAGACTTCGCCTTTCTTGAGGGCATCTTCCATGACCAGGCGGGTGGGGCGAACGCGGCCGGCGAGTTCGCGGAACTCCTCGTAGCGGCAGGACTTGAGCAGACGGCCGGAGAGCGCGAAGAACTCGGCCTTCAGCGGGCGCCCGTCCTTTTCGCTGACCCAGTACTTGACTTTGGCATAGGTGACGCCGCGATCGACCGCTGTGAGGTCGAGAACCTGAGCGCTGATGCCGTCGAGCTTCTCCGTGCCGACCAGAACCGGCGTGTAGTCGCCGGCAAAGTTCGCACGCGCCAGATCGCCGTTCGCGACCTGCCCAGTCAGGCGCTGCGCGAGCGAGAGCCGCACGGGTTGAGACACGCTGGGCATGAAGATCCACAGGTCGCGCCCGCGCATCAGCAGCGCCTGACCGCGTTCCGAGACGGGCTCGAGCGTGAGTACGATGGTGTTTTCGTTACCCCGGGAGAGGATGCGAAATTTGCGCGTCTCGCCTGGCTGGCCGTCGCTGAAATTCTGTACTTCGATTTCGGTCTGAAAGCTTTCGCGGGGGAAACGGATCTCGTCCGCCTTCGTCACGATGCGCACAGCCGCCTCATCGACGGGGGCTTCAGGTGCGTCTGCGGCGCGCACCGCAGGAGCGATGGCGGGTGCGATCAGGCCGGTCGCGAACATGCCGAGGAATTTCCGGCGGGATCGGAAGTGATCGGTCATGAGTGGTATCCTTTTGGCGTTTTCATAACTGTGTGGCCCTGCCATGCCGCTCGTTCGTGTCGAAAACGTAAGCAAGCACTATCGCCTCGGCGAGCAGGATGTTCAGGCCCTGACCGACATCTCGCTGGCCATCGAGCCGGGTGTCTTTCTTGCCATCGCCGGTCCGTCGGGCAGTGGCAAGTCGACCCTGCTCAACATCATTGGTTGCATCGATACGCCAAGCAGCGGGAAGGTCATCATAAACGGCCAGGATGTCTCCGGCCAGACGCCAGATCAACTGGCGGATGTTCGCGCGCGCACCCTTGGGTTCATTTTTCAGACCTTCAACCTGTTGCCGGTGCTGTCTGCAGAAGAAAATGTCGAGTATCCGCTGTTGCAGCTTCCTGAACTCAGCAAGGCGGAGCGGCAGGAACGGGTGAAGCACTATCTGGCCATGGTCGGCCTCACCAAGTACGCGGGACATCGTCCGAATCAGCTCTCTGGCGGACAGCGGCAGCGGGTGGCGATTGCACGCGCGCTGGCTACGCACTCGAAGATGGTGCTGGCCGACGAGCCGACCGCCAACCTCGACAGCAAGACCGGGGCGAGCATTCTGAAGCTGATGAAGGACATCAACCGCAAGTACGGTACGACCTTTGTTTTTTCCACCCACGACCGCAAGGTCATGAACATGGCCGACCGTCTCGTCCGGATCGCGGATGGTCAGATCGTTGCACTCGGCATGCGTGCCGAGGGGCGGTGGGTATTTGTGCAGGACAAGCGCCCGCAGGGCGAAGAAGATCCCGAAGTCTAGGAGCCTGGAATGCGATTGTTGAAAGGAATGCTGCTTGCAGCAGCGTGTGCCGGCAGTCCGGTAGTGATGGCTGCGGATGATCTGGATCTCGACGCCTTGCTCGATGTCGGAACGCCAAAAGAGAGCGAGGGCAGTGGCATGCGTCTGGGTGGCTATGCCGAGTTCGGCGGCGCTTATACCTTGCCGGAGGAGGGACACTGGTCGAAGCTGCGTGCTCGCTTGGAGTTGGCTGCAAGTGGAAGCCTCGGAAACGGGTTGCGCTGGAAGGTTTCCGGGCGGGTCGATGCAGACGGTGCTCCCGACCTGGAGCGCAACTACTACTCCGGCGCGGTCAGGCGAGACCAGCGTACCGATGCGACCCTGCGCGAGGCCTACCTCGACGTGCCCGTGGGCGACTGGGAGTTCCGTCTTGGCCGGCAGCAGATCATCTGGGGGGAAATGGTCGGCTTCTTCTTTGCTGATGTGGTTTCGGCCCGGGACATGCGTGAGTTCCTGCTGCCCGAATTCGAATCGATACGGATCCCGCAGTGGGCCGCGCGGGCCGAGTATTTCGGCGGCGAGACGCATTTCGAACTGCTGTGGGTGCCCGTTGCCAGCTATGACAAAATCGGCAAGCCAGGCACCGATTTTTATCCCTATCCCTTCGTGCCGTCCGGCACGCATGTGACCGAAAAGACCCCGGCGCACGACGCACGCAACGGCAACTGGGGTTTGCGGGCTTCGCGTCTGATCGACGGCTGGGATCTGTCGGCCTTCTACTACGACAGCCTGAACGTGGAGCCGACGCTGTATCGCACCTCGGTGACACCGACCTACGAACTGCGGCATGACCGCATCCACCAGACAGGCGGCACATTCAGCAAGGACATGGGGCAGTTCGTGCTCAAGGGTGAGGCGGTCTATACCCGTGGCCGGCGCTTCAACACGCTGGATCCCGCAGCGACTTATGGCCTGAAGTCTTCGCCTACACTGGACTACGCGGTCGGCGTTGACGTGCCGTTTGGTAGTGAGTGGCGTGTGAACGCCCAGTACTTTGCGCGGGTGCATTTCGACCACGCGAAGGGCATGTTTGCTGAGCGCGAAGAGCCTGGCGTAACCCTGCAGGTGGTGCGGACGATCGGAAGCGATTTTGAGGTCGAATTTCTGGCTGCATCGAGCCTGATCCGAAACGACTACATGCTGCGCCCCAAACTGACCTGGAAGTTCGCGCCCGAGTGGCGTGCATTGATGGGGGTCGATCACTTCGAAGGACGGCCGACCGCCTTGTTTGGCCGGTTTGATGACAGCGACAGGGTCTATTTCGAAGTTCGTCGCTGGTTCTGATTGAGGCTGATCCCGCCGCGCTCCGGCAGGATCAGCGCAGCAGTTGCGCTGTCAGTTGTCGCTGTAGTGCGAGCATTTCAGCCGGTGGTGCAAACAGCCGGTACAGACTGCGGGTCGAGCTTGTTTCCTTCCCGGCATGTTGTGCGATGAGTTCGTCGACCTCATGCTGGGACATGTGCATCAGCACAGCGGGTGCGCCAACCCGGGGGCAGACCCGTTCTTCCCCGACCACCCGATAACCCAGCATTCGACGGTAAAACCCCGCATGTCGCGGATGAACCTCGATGAAAAGGTCGGTCATCCGGTAGATTCGGCGGGTCAATACGTAGACAAGCTGAAACAGGTCGGCCATGACGTCGGCGGAATTGTGTTCCGGGTCCATCGCCATACGGGTGACCTCGCAGACCCTGCCGCCGCGAGCGCGCGCTGCATCGATCTCGGGGCGGTAGAGCGTATCGGCCATCAGGCCATTTTCGGAATCGATGCCAACCGTTAGCGTGGCAAAGAGATGGTCGCCGCGGCAGGCCACGATCGTGGTCTGGTGCTCTGTCTGCGCGAGCTCCGGATGGTAGATCTGCAGGCCGCGTGTCGAGTACATGCGCTCGATCAGCGCAGAGATGTGGTGCTGAAGCCCGGTGAAGCCGTTTGCGCAACGGATATGATATCCGTCTCGGATCATGGCGAACTCCACGCTTGTGTCATCATCCGGGTGTGGCAAACGCTCCAGTTTCGTTGCGTGCCCGGAGGGAGTGCGCATCGAATCATGAGTTTTTGCTTCCGAGGGCAGTCTGCAACGAGCGTTCATGCTTGGATTCGTGGCGCGTCCCTGCAAGGGGAGAGATTTGGAGTGGATGTGTTTCTGCAAATGCGAGCGACTTTATCGGTCCTTAGTATCGCAGGCTGTAAGCGATTGTGTAATTGTTCCTTCGGGCTGACTGACGTATCTTCGTAGCATGTGGGTAAATCTCAGGGCGTATCATAGGCGTCGTTCAGAAATAGGGGTAGGGTGACCATGAGTAAACAAGCTTCGAACGTGTGGGCGGGATTCCGTCGTTTCCTGGGTCTGTCGCTGCTTGCCGGCCTGCTGGGTGGCTGCGCATCCTCGTTTCCGCCAGCGCCGATGGCCGCTGCGGACGCTGATTACAATTACGTGATCGGCGCGGGTGATTCGGTCAACATCGTGGTGTGGCGCAATCCGGAGCTGTCGATGTCGGTGCCTGTGCGTCCTGACGGCAAGATCACGACACCGCTGGTCGAGGATCTGCCCGCGCTGGGTAAGGACGCAACGACGCTGGCGCGGGATATCGAGAAGGAACTGTCCAAGTTCATTCGCGAGCCGGTCGTGACGGTCATCGTTACGGGCTTTGTTGGTCCCTACAGCGAACAGATTCGTGTGGTGGGCGAAGCGGGTAAGCCGCAGATTCTGCCTTACCAGCAGAAGATGACGCTGCTCGACGTCATGATCGCCGTGGGCGGCATCACCGAATTCGCCGACGGCAATGGTGCGACTATCCTGCGCACCGGCGAAGGCAACAAGCAGTACAGCGTGCGGATCAAGGACTTGATCAAGCGTGGCGATGTCTCGGCCAACGTCGAGATGCGTCCCGGCGATGTGCTGATCATTCCGCAAAGCTGGTTCTGATCACTTTTCCCTTCAACCAGCCTCGCCTGCCTTCCTGCGTCGGAAGGCAGTGCATGGGCGTGACCAAGACTGACACATGGAAGAACTCGTAAGACAGCTTATCGGTTACCTGCGCGACATGTGGCGTTTCCGCTGGTGGGGACTGGCGATGGCCTGGATTGTCGGTGCCGTCGGTGGTGTTGTGATTTACACGATGCCCGATAAATACGAGTCCTCTGCTCGCGTGTTCGTCGATACCCAGTCGATTCTGCGTCCGTTGATGTCGGGCCTCGCGGTGCAGCCCAATGTCGATCAGCAGATTGCGATTCTGAGCCGGACCTTGATCAGTCGGCCCAACGTCGAGAAGCTGATCACCATGGCCGATCTTGATCTCGGTGTGAAGGATGCTGCGCAGCGCGAGGCCTTGATCACGACGCTGTCCAAGGGCTTGCAGATCCGGGGTACCGGGCGTGACAACCTCTTTACCCTGGCTTATGCAGATGTCGAGGCAGCACGGGCGCAGCGTATTGTTCAGGCGCTGGTTTCCCTGTTTGTCGAGTCCGGCCTGGGGGGTAAGCGACAGGATTCCGATACGGCTCGCCGCTTCATCGAGGAGCAGATCAAGAATTACGAGCAGAAACTCGTCGATGCAGAGAACCGCCTCAAGGAGTTCCGCCTCAAGAACATGGCGCTGCTCGGTGATGGCGCACGTGACTATGTCACCCAGATCGCTCAGTTGAATGGTCAGCTTGCCCAGGCCAAGCTGGAATTGCGCGAGGCGGAGAACTCCCGTGATGCCATGCAGCGCCAACTGGTTGGTGAGGAGCCGGTATTATTGCCGCAGACACCGAATGCCTCGAACGTATCGATTCCTGAGATCGATGGCCGGATTGACGCGCTCAAGCGCAACCTCGATGACATGATGCAGCGCTACACCGACAAGCATCCTGATGTGATTGGCGCGCGTCGGGTCATCGAACAGCTTGAGCAGCAAAAGCTCGAAGAGGTCGAGGCCCGTCGCAAGGCCGGACCGGGGCAGTTCGGGGCGCTCAACTCGAATCCGGTCTTCCAGCAGATGAAGCTTTCGCTGGCAGAGTCCGAGTCACGCGTGGCGTCGATGCGGGCGCGCGTTAGCGAGTACGAGTCCCGCCTTGCACAGCTGGAGAGCTCGGCCAAGATGCTGCCTGAACTCGAAGCCGAGATGACACAGCTCAATCGGGACTACGCAGTTCATAAGACGAACTACGATAGCCTCGTGGCGCGGCGTGAGTCCGCCAATATCGCGGTGGAAATGGACAATCAGTCGGGTATTGCAGAGTTTCGCCTGATTGACCCGCCCAGCTTGCCGGTCAAGCCTTCAGCACCGAATCGTTTGTTGCTGATGCCGGTGGCTGGTGCTGCGGGCTTGGCAATCGGGCTCGCACTGACCTTTTTGCTCAGCCAGCTCAGGCCCTCGTTTGTCGATGGTCGCAGCCTGCGCGAGGTGACCGGCTTGCCGGTGCTGGGCACGGTATCCATGCTTTCGACGCCCGAGCGCCGTCGTGCGAGGCTGCGTGGTCTGTTCGCGTTTGGCGGCGGGCTTGCTGGATTCGTCGGTGCTATCGGTATTGCCACTGTGGTTCTGAACATCATTCAGGGATAAGCGGAAGAGCTGATGAGCCTTATCGAAAAAGCAGTACAGCGTCTCGATGCACTCAAGCAGGCCAGCGGGGTGGAGGAGCAAGTCGCCCCGAAGGCAGAACGGGTCGTGAACGAGGTGGCGCATGATCCAGTGCTCGATGCCGGCCGGACGTCATCTTCGGTTCCCCTCGCAGATCCCGTGCCGACGCCTAATCCGAGCGTCTCCCGTGACGTTCACATTGATCTCCAGAGACTTGGCGCAATGGGGATGGTGACCCCGGATGTGCCGCGCTCGGCGATCGCCGAGGAGTTTCGCCTCATCAAACGGCCGCTTCTGCGTAACGCCACAGTCAGTGGGCCTGCCGAGATCGAGAATGGCAGTCTGATCATGGTGACGAGTGCAATGCCTGGGGAGGGGAAGTCTTTCACCGCCATCAACCTTGCAGTTTCCATGGCAATGGAGCTCGATTACACGGTGTTGCTGGTGGATGCCGACGTGTCCCGCCCCTCGGTGCTCAACCGCCTTGGTCTGCCACCCGAAAGAGGTTTGATGGACGTTCTCTCGGGCGAGGTTTCCGACCTTGGCGATGTTCTGCTCAGGACCAACATCGAGAAACTTTCGATTCTGCCCGCCGGGATGCCTCACCCCCGGGCGACCGAGATGCTGGCGTCGGAGTCCATGAATCGTCTGCTTGAGCAGATTGCGAATCGATATGCGGACCGCATTATCGTGTTCGATTCGCCGCCCTTGCTGGTCACCACCGAGGCCCGCGTGCTGGCAACGCACATGGGGCAGGTCGTAATCGTGGTCGAAGCCGGGCGCACCACGCACGCCACGGTCAAGCAGGCGCTGGCGACGATCGAGAACTGTCCGGTCAAGTTGATGGTGCTGAACAAGTCCCGTGAAAACGCCGCGGGTTCCTACTATGGATATGGGTATGGCTATGGTGCAGAACCCCGTTCTGAAGCGGCCTGATCGTTCGGCAGGTGCTTTGCGCCTGCTGGTGCTTGCCTTGGGGGCAGTCGGTGCGGCAAGCGCATATGCGCAGACGGTCTCCGTGACGCCAAGCGTGCAGAGTCGGCTGACCTGGACCGACAACGTCGGCGCTTCCAGTGAAAAGGAATCCGACTGGATCGCCGAGATCTCTCCAGGCATTACCGTTTCGCGCAAGAGTGGTCGATTCAATGGCCTTCTTAATGCGCAACTTCGGAATGTGGGGTATGCCAACGATAGCAGTCGCAACACGTCCTTTCTTGCCTTGCAGGGCAGTGGCCAGATTGAGGCGGTTGAGAATCTGTTTTTCGTCGACCTGAATGCGAACATCAGTCGCAACAATCTCTCTGCGTTTTCAGGGCGTAGCAGCAGTGACGACTTGAGCGTCGACGAAAACAACGAGACGCGTACGTGGTCGATCGGCCCCAGACTCGAGTTTCGCCTTGGGGATACTGCGAGAGGTTCTTTACGTTACAAGGCCAGTTGGCTGGATTCCGGCGGGTCGGCAGTTGGTGGTCAGCGGTTGAATGAACTCACTGCACAGGCGAGTGATCCGGCGGCAGTCAGGCTGTTCGGCTGGGGGCTGAATTACAGTCGCAGTGAGTCCGAGTACGACGCATCGACCAGTCGCGACGTGACCGAGGAGGTTGGGCGCGCAACGCTTTTCATCAATCTGACGCCACAGTTGCGCCTGCGCGCCATTGGTGGATACGAGAAGAACGATTACGCCAGCACCGAGGACGAGAAAGGCAGCATTTATGGTGCCGGCTTCGATTGGAATCCGACTGAGCGCACGGCCATCTCGGGAACGACCGAGGAGCGTGTTTTCGGGCGGGGGTACAATTTCAACCTGAAGCATCGCGCACAGCGCTCGACCTGGGATCTGAGCTATGTGAAGGATATTTCGTCTTCGCTGCAGACGCTGGGCGGCGGGATCTATCAGGACCCTCAGTTCCTTGCGTTTTTCAATGACGCAACGCTGGTGGCGGCGATCCCGGACGATTTGCAACGCGAGGCGTTCGTACGCATTCTGCTGGGCTATCCTGCGACCGGCGGCACCGGCGACATCGTCACAAACGCCCACTTCGTCTCGAAAACCTGGCGTGCTGCCTTTTCTTTGCTTGGTCTCCGCAATTCGCTTACCGTCTCAGCCCAGCAGTCCGATCGCTCAAGCCTGAGTTCGATTACGGGTTTGTCTTCAGACGACGACTTTGCCCTGTCCGATACGATCAAGACGACGTCGCTTACGGTGTCGTTCAATCACAAGCTCTCTGGCATTTCGTCGCTCAATACTGCGGTCACGCATTCGCGCTCAGAGGGTGCGTCAGGCACCGGACTGGATACCAAGCGGCTGATAGCGACTGTTGGGCTGACGACCAAGCTGGGCCCCCGAACCAATGCCGGACTGACGTACCGCTACCAGCGCTCGGATGCAAGTTCAGCGTCGAGCGATTTCACCGAGAATGCGTTGACGGCCAACCTCGGCATGACCTTCTGACCGGCCTATCGATGTACGAGTCCTACTTCAAGTTTCGCAACAAGCCCTTCCAGCTCAATCCCGATCCGGCCTTCTTTTTCGGCAGTCGCGGACACCGCCGCGCGATGGCGTATCTCGAGTACGGGATGCACCAGAGCGAAGGCTTCATCGTGATCACCGGCGAGATCGGCGCGGGTAAGACCACCATCGTGCGCAGTCTGCTCGAGCATCTTGATCCGGAGAAGGTCGTCGCTGCCAATCTGGTCAGTACCCAGATTGATGCCAGCGAGATTCTGCGCATGGTCGCCACCGCGTTTGGTCTTCCGAATCGCACGCTTGACAAGGCCGGTCTGCTGCTCGCGCTAGAGACCTTTCTGGTGCAGACCACCGCTGCGGGCAAGCGTGCACTGCTGATCGTCGACGAAGCGCAAAACCTCACGCCGTCGGCGGTGGAAGAGCTGCGCATGCTGTCCAATTTTCAGCTGGAGGACCATGCGCTCCTGCAGAGCTTTCTGGTGGGGCAGCCGGAGTTTCGCGACATCATGCAAAGCGCCGAGATGCAGCAGTTGCGCCAGCGCGTGATCGCGTCGTACCACCTTGGTCCTCTCGACTCGGAAGAAACCCGTTCGTATATCGAGCACCGGCTACGTCATGTTGGCTGGACGGACGATCCGATCTTCGAAGCCGATGCCTTCAACGTCATTTACGGCTACACGGGCGGCATTCCAAGGCGCATCAATACCTTGTGCGACCGCCTGTTGCTGGGCGCATTTCTGGCCGAGCGACACAGTATCGGCGAGGAAGACGTCCGTGAAGTCATCGAAGAGTTGAAGCTGGAGTTTGCAACTCCGAAGCGGTCCACTGCACTTCCTGCGGGGCCGAATGACGCTGGAGAAGCTGGTGTGGCGACACTGGCCGTGGATCGTCTGCAGGTGAGCGACGAATTGCTCGCGCATGCCGCGAGCCTTAGTAGCAACGCCGATATTCAGCGCCTCGAGGCGAGACTTGTCGGCCTGGAGCAGTCTGTTGCTGCAACGCTCGGCGTTCTCAATCAATTACTGCATGCGGTCCGTCGCGACCCGCCTGCGGGAGGCAAGGAACATGAGTAGTCAAATGTCTGCAGGTGCGGATGCGCCGGTGATCTGCGTGGTGGGTGCCCGTCCGAACTACATGAAGGTGGCGCCGATCATCCGCGCCTTTGCGGCGGGTTCACCCGTCCTTCGTACCCTGCTGGTGCACACCGGCCAGCATTACGATCCCGCGATGAAGGACCGTTTGTTCACCGACCTTGAACTGCCCGATCCGGATGTCAATCTGGCGGTGGGTTCAGGTACCCATGCAGTTCAAACTGCCGAGGTCATGAAGCGGTTCGAACCGATCATCGACCAGTACGGTGCGCGTGCCGTGCTGGTGGTGGGCGACGTCAACTCCACTCTTGCCTGCGCGCTGGTTGCAGCGAAGCGCCACATTCCGGTGATTCACGTTGAATCGGGTTTGCGCAGCAACGACCGGCGCATGCCGGAAGAGATCAACCGTATCCTCACCGACCAGATCTCGGACCTGCTGTACACCACCGAGCGCAGTGCGCATGCCAACCTTGCGCGTGAGGGCATCCCGGAAGAGCGGGCGATCTTCGTCGGTAATGTCATGATCGACAGCCTGCGTGCCAGCCTGCCCAAGGCGATTCCTGCTGCCGATCTGCTCGCTGCTGCGGGGCTTGATCCGGCACGCATCGAAAATGGCTATGGTGTGGTGACGCTGCATCGCCCGTCCAACGTCGACCAGGCCGATACGCTTGGCCCGATCATCGGCGCGCTGCGCCAGATCAGCGAAAAGCTGCCGCTGGTGTTCGCATTGCATCCGCGCACACGTACCAATCTTGAGCGCTTCGGCATGCTTGGCCTGCTTGATACGCCGGGTTTTCTGATCCTGCCGCCGCAGGGCTATCTCGAAATGCTCGGCTTGATGTCCGGTGCGCGCATGGTGCTGACCGACTCGGGCGGGATTCAGGAAGAGACCACGGCGCTGGGCGTCCCGTGCCTGACGATCCGTGAGAACACTGAGCGCCCGATCACGGTTGATCAGGGCACGAACACACTGGTCGGGATTGATCCGCAAGCCCTCATCACGGCTGCAGACGCCATTCTGGCGGGCGGCGGAAAGGCTGGACGAGTGCCCGAGCATTGGGACGGACATACTGCCGAGCGAATCGCGAGTCATCTGGCGTCCTGGCTGGAACGGCACGAGGCGGCTCAGGCCGCTGCGGTCTGAGCAAGGGGGCGTATGAGCGAGAATTCACGCACCGCTTCGGAAAAGGCCATTGTCAATGCCCTGACCATCGACGTTGAGGACTACTTTCAGGTTTCGGCGCTGGCGCCGCATTTTCCGCGCAAGAACTGGGACGCGGTGCCCTGCCGTGTAGAGCGGAACGTCGACCTGATTCTTGATCTGCTCGATCAGCGTGGTGCGAAGGCCACCTTCTTTACCCTGGGCTGGGTCGCAGAGCGCTACCCCCAGTTGGTGCGGCGTATTGCCGAGGGTGGGCATGAGGTTGCAAGCCATGGGTACAGCCATGAGCGCGCCAGTGCAATGACGCCAAAGGCCTTTCTTGCGGATATCGCGCTTGCCAAGGCCGTGCTGGAAGACATTGCAGGGAAAAAGGTTACCGGTTATCGCGCGCCCAGCTTCTCGATTGGCATGCAGAATCTCTGGGCGCATGACACGATCGCGGAGGCCGGCTACGTCTATAGCTCCAGTGTGTACCCGGTCAAGCACGATCACTACGGGATCCCGGATGCACCGCGCTTCCCGTATCTGCTTGCGTCAGGCCTGATGGAAATTCCGGTGACCACGATGCGCTTACTGGGTCGCAACTGGCCCGCCGGCGGTGGTGGCTATTTCCGTCTTCTGCCCTACGCGGTGTCGCGCTGGCAGATTGCGCGCGTCAACCGCGATGACAAGCGCCCCGCGATCTTTTACTTCCATCCGTGGGAAGTTGACCCGGATCAGCCGCGCGTGGCCGAAGCGTCAGCGAAAGCGCGGTTCCGACACTACGTAAACCTTTCGCGAACCGAAAACCGTCTCAAGCGACTGCTGGGCGACTTCAACTGGGGACGGGCGGACGAGGTTTTCCGCAATGCCGCCTGAGTCATCGGGAGTGATCATTGTGGACAGGCTAGCCATCACCGTCAAAACGCTTGCACCGGAAGATGCGCTGCGCTGGGACGCCTTCGTGCGGGCCTGTCCGCAGGCGACGTTCTTTCATCTGTCAGCGTGGCAGCAGATTACCGAGCAGGTCTTCAGGCACCGCAGCTTTTTTCTCTATGCGGAGCGCGCCGGAGAAATCGTGGGGGTGTTGCCGCTTGCAGAGGTCAAGAGCCGACTTTTCGGCCATGCACTCACCTCGCTCCCTTTTTGCGTCTATGGTGGCGTAGCGGCAAGTGCGGATTCTGAGGCGGAGGCGCTCGCCGCGCTCGAGGCTGAGGCGGATGCCTTGGCTCGCAAGCTTGGTGTGCAGCATCTTGAGTACCGGAATCTGAGCCCGAGACACCCCGAGTGGCCGCATCAGGAGTTGTACGTCACCTTCCGCAAGGCCATCCTGCCTGAGGTCGAGGACAACATGCAGGCCATTCCGCGCAAACAGCGGGCGATGGTGCGCAAGGGCATCAAGAACGGTCTGGTCAGCCATGTTGACACCGACGTTGAGCGCTTTTTCGCTGTCTATGCCGACAACGTGCTAAGGCACGGTACGCCGGCACTGCCCAAGCGCTTCTTTCACTGCCTGAAGGACACTTTCGGCGATGACTGTGAGGTTCTGACCGTGACGGATGAAGCCGGCAAGGTGCTGTCGAGCGTGCTCAGCTTCTACTTCCGCGATGAAGTCTTGCCCTACTACGCGGGAGACGACCTCGCCGCGCGCGACGTCGCCGCCAATGATTTCAAGTACTGGGAGCTGATGCGGCGGGCCTGCGAGCGCGGGTGCAAAGTCTTCGACTACGGCCGAAGCAAGGTAGGAACAGGGCCGTACAGTTTCAAGAAGAACTGGGGTTTCGAGCCGCAGCAGCTTTTTTACGAGTACCGTCTGTACAAGCGCGACTGCGTACCGCAGAACAACCCGATGAATCCGAAATACAGGCTCTTCATTGCCATGTGGCGCCGCTTGCCGGTCGGTGTGGCGAATGCGATCGGGCCGCACATCGTGCGCAATCTTGGATGACAACTGGTGGCTGACGATCGTCCCCCGCTTCTCTATCTTGTCCATAGAATTCCGTATCCGCCCAACAAGGGCGACAAGGTGCGTTCATTCAATATTCTGCGTCAGCTTTCAAGGTTCCACAGGGTCTTTATGGGGACGTTCGTTGATGACCCGGACGATCGTCAGCACGTGGAAAAGCTGTCCGAGTGGTGTGAAGATGTGCACGCCGTCGTGCTATCGCCTCGTGCCGCAAGGCTCGGCAGTCTGCGCGGGTTGCTAACAGGCGAGGCGTTGAGCTTGCCGTATTATCGGAACGAGGGGCTGTCGGCCTGGATTAGGGATGTGGTGGAGCATGAGCACATTCGTCAGGCTGTTGCTTTCTCGGGTCCAATGGCGCAATACCTCGATGGGTTGCGGCTTGAGCGCCGGATTATCGATTTCTGTGATCTTGATTCGGCGAAATGGACGCAGTACGCGGCGGACCACAGTTGGCCCATGTCCTGGCTGTACCGGCGCGAAGGGCGCAAGCTCTTGTCCTTTGAGCGCGCGGCAGCTAACGTAGCCGATGCCAGTCTGTTTGTCACCGATGCAGAGGCGCAGCTTTTTCGCGACGCTGCACCTGAAGTGACGCAGCGCATTGGCGTCATGCAGAACGGGGTTAACGCAGAATACTTTTCGCCCGAACATCGTTTCGACAATCCGTATCCCGATGGCAGTCCGGTGCTGCTATTTACCGGGGCGATGGATTACTGGCCAAACATCGACGCTGTGTCCTGGTTTGTCGCAGAGATTCTCCCCGCTATTCGCGCGCAGCTGCCCAATGTTAGTTTCTGGATCGTCGGCATGAATCCGTCCCCGGCCGTGCAAGCCCTTGCAGGCAACGGTGTGACAGTGACAGGAACCGTGGCCGATGTTCGCCCCTATCTTGCCCATGCCGACGTTGTTGTGGCGCCCTTGAGGATTGCCCGTGGCATTCAGAACAAGGTTCTTGAAGCCATGGCGATGGCGCGTCCGGTTGTGCTCGCTGCGGCGCCGGCAAACGGGCTTGAAGCGGAATCGGGGCATGATTGTGAGATAGCCCACAGCGCGGATTCATTCGTTTCGCTTATCTTGGCCTTGCTTGCAGACGCAGGCACGCGTGAAGCAATGGGTCAGGCTGCCCGAGCGCGAGTCCTGGCACGCTACGCATGGTCAGCGCATCTGGCTGTGCTAGATGCCTTGCTGCAAAACAAAAATGAGCAGAATCCAGGATGATGATTGAGATGACCCGATGAAACCGGCTGTACCGCACGAACCGGATGCTGTTGCACCGGCGCAGGCCGTAACCCTCGGTCAGTCGCCCGTTGTGCCTATAGCGGTAACGCTGCTCGGCGTCCTGCTCTGGTGCATCGCATGGTATTGGCCGACAGCTTCGGAGATTTTCAGTATCTGGTGGCGCTCCGAGACCTTTGCGCATGGGCTGATCGTTCTGCCCGTATTCGCGTGGCTGATCTGGACCAAACGGGACCAGATCGGTGGCCTTAGGCCCAGACCTGTGCTGTGGATGCTTTTGCCGGTTGCAGGCGCGGGTTTTCTTTGGCTCCTGGGGCAACTTGTCTCGGTTTCGGCTGCGGCTCACGCCGGTCTGGTGCTGATGATCGTGTTTGGCATGATCGGGGCGATCGGCTGGCAGCTCGCGCGCTTGCTGATGTTTCCGCTTGCCTTTCTGCTCTTCGGGATTCCCATCGGCGACTTCCTGCTGCCGGTGCTGATGAAATTTACCGCAGAGTTTACCGTGTTTGCGGTCAGGGCTAGTGGGGTGCCCGTTTATCAGGAGGGACTCCAGTTCGTGGTGCCCAATGGCCGTTGGTCTGTCGTTGAGGCCTGTAGCGGCATTCGTTACCTGATCGCTTCGCTGATGGTGGGCTCGCTCTACGCCTACATCAACTACGCGAGCGCGAAGAAACGGGCGCTGTTCATGCTGGTTGCCATCCTCGTTCCGATTTTCGCCAACTGGTTGCGCGCATACATAATTGTCATGTTGGGTTACCTGTCGGGAAATGAACTCGCAACGGGTGTGGATCATCTGGTCTATGGCTGGGTGTTCTTCGGTGTCGTCATCATGCTGATGTTCTGGATTGGTCAGCGCTGGAGCGATCCGCCCGTAACTGCGCAAGCCCCGGCGGCTAGCCTGAGCGGCGCCTCGGTCGACAGGCTTCGCTTTTTGCCTATCGCCGCATGTATCGCCGTGTTTTCGCTGCTTGGTACCCGGCTTGAAGTACCCGTCACTACATTTGAGCTCGATTATGCGCTGCCCGCAGCCGCTCAAGGCTGGGTGGAGGGTGATGCTGGTGCTGTCAGTTACCGTCCGCATTACGTTGGTCCGCGTGGGGCTGACGTCAAAGTCTATCGGGATGCCAGTGGGGGGGAGGTTCTGCTTTTCTCTGCCTTGTTTGCTGAACAGACGGAAGGGCGTGAAATGATCACCTGGGGAAATGGGCTGGTCGAACCTGAGGAGAAGGCAGTTAATGTAATACCTGAGCCGGATGCAGTGACTTCGATCGGGCAAGTGCGCGCGGCCCGTCTCGTTACCCCCGCCGAGCGGCTCGCGGTGGTCGAGTGGTACTACGCAGGGGGGAAAACATCATCTCGCGATTGGGAGGTCAAGCTCAGGCTTGCCGCCCAGCGCTTGATGGGGCGCGGTGATAGCAGCCTGGTTTTTGTGATCGCTACACCCACCTCTGAGGGTGACGAGGGGTTTAAGCGTATTTCCACCTTCCTTGAAGCTCACCGGGTCGGTATCGGTCAGTCTGCAGACGCTGCGATATCGAGGGTGCCGCGTTGACTGATAGCAGACCCCTTGTCATACATGTGGTTTTTGGGTTTGATGTTGGTGGCCTGGAGAATGGCATCGTCAATCTGATCAACCGGATGAACCCCGCGCAGTTTCGTCATCAGGTCCTTGCGCTCACAAGCTGTAATCCGTCGTTCTGTTCCAGGGTTGAGCGTGATGACGTAGAGTTTATTTCGCTAGGAAAGTCCCCTGGTCATAGCATCAAACTCTATCCACAGCTTTATCGCCTTTTTCGACGGTATCGCCCTTCCATTGTGCATACGCGGAATCTTGCAGCGCTTGAAACGGTCTTGCCGTCGTTAGCCGCAGGTGTTGCTGTACGAATTCATGGTGAGCATGGCTGGGACAGCTTCGACCGCGAAGGGACCAGCTCAAAATACCGGCTCGTACGCAAGATATATTCACCTTTTGTCACGCATTACGTCGCGCTGTCGGGGCAAATCGAGCAGTATGTGCAGCACAAAGTGGGTATCGATAGCCGACGAATATCCCGAATATGTAACGGTGTGGATACGCAACGATTTGTTCCCGGCACTCAGGGGCGTGAAAAAGTTGGAGGCGCGGGCGACTTCAATCCGGAGCACATTGTTATTGGCACGGTAGGCCGACTGCAGGCGGTTAAGGACCAAATTACCTTGGTGCGCGCCTTTGCCATTGCTCGTCAGCAAGGTGCATCTGCCCAAAAGCTGCGCCTTCTGATTGCCGGTGAGGGGCCGCTGAGAGGGGCTGTTGAGGATGAGGTTCGCACTCATGGGCTTGAAGACTGGGTAACGTTGCTCGGCGAGCGGAGTGATGTTCCGACGGTTATGAGGGGCCTCGATGTGTTCGTCTTGCCGTCTCGTTCGGAGGGGATTTCCAACACCATTCTGGAGGCTATGGCGACAGGACTCCCTGTCATCGCTACAAATGTAGGTGGAAGTCACGAACTCATTGCGCCTGGCGAAACTGGCGCGCTTGTTGCCGCTGAAGACCCGCAAAGTATGGCGCACGAGATGCTGCGTTATGTTGCAGATGTTGCATTGAGACGGAGTCACGGCTCGGCAGGACGTCTCAGGGTAGAGAGTCAGTTCAGTCTGAATGGGATGGTGAAGAGCTACACCCATCTATATGAAAGACTGCTGCAACGGCGCTGATCAAGATCAAGGGATATGTATTATGTGTGGCATTGCCGGCCTGTTTGATACCCGTGGCAAGCGCGATTTCGACCGCGCGCTGATGCAGCGTATGAACGATATCCAGTTTCACCGCGGACCCGATGAGGGCGACCTGTACCTTGAGCCGGGTGTGGCACTCGGGCACCGCCGTCTGTCGATCATCGATCTTGCTTCCGGCCAGCAGCCGCTGTTCAACGAAAATGGCTCGGTCTGCGTTGTATTCAACGGCGAAATCTATAACTACCAGGAGTTGGTCCCCGAGCTCGAAGCGCTCGGTCATGTGTTTCACACCCGCAGCGATACCGAGGTCATCGTTCATGCGTGGGAGGCCTGGGGTGAGGACTGCGTGCAGCGCTTTCGCGGCATGTTTGCCTTTGGCCTGTATGATCGCAATCGCGACACCTTGTTCATGGCGCGTGACCGCCTGGCGGTCAAGCCGATGTTTTACGCGTTGCTGGCGGGCGGTACGCTCGTTTTTGGTTCGGAGCTCAAGGTGCTCATGCAGCACCCCGAACTGGATCGTGGTATCGATCCCTTGGCTGTGGAGGAATACTTTGCACTGGGCTACGTGGCCGAGCCACGCACGATCTTTCTCGGTGCCAAAAAGCTGGGCCCTGGAGAGTCGCTGTGCATTCGTCGGGGTGAGCCGATCCCCGAGCCCCGGCAGTACTGGGATGTTCGTTTCTCCCTCGACAACCCGTTGAGCCTGCCCGACGCCACTGCCGAGCTCACCGAGCGCCTGCGCGAATCTGTGCGCCTGCGCATGATTGCCGAAGTCCCATTGGGGGCTTTTCTATCTGGCGGGGTGGACTCCAGTGCGGTTGTGGCGACCATGGCCGGGCTCAGCAGCGAGCCGGTCAACACTTGCTCCATCGGTTTTGACGATCCCAAGTTCAATGAAACCGAATTCGCCCAACAGGTTGCCGAGCGCTACCGTACCCATCACTTTGTCGAGCGGGTGCAGTCCGACGACTTCGATTTGATCGACACCCTGGCCGCGCTCTACGACGAGCCCTTCGCCGACAGTTCGGCCATTCCCACCTACCGCGTGTGTCACCTTGCGCGCAAGCACGTCACCGTTGCGCTGTCCGGTGACGGGGCGGATGAGAGCTTCGGCGGCTACCGTCGCTACCGCTCGCATCTGCAGGGTGAGCGGATGCGCAACGCCATGCCGCACGGCATTCGTAGCCACCTGTTCGGTTTGCTTGGCCGCGTGTATCCGAAAGCCGATTGGGCGCCGCGCGTGTTCCGTGCCAAAAGCACCTTTCAGGCGCTGGCGCGCGATTCGGTCGAAGCATATTTTCACGAGGTCTCGATTCTGCGCGGTGACATGCGGCGCAGGCTGTTCTCGGCAGATTTCCACCGAAAGCTTGGCGGCTACAGCGCAATCGACGTGTTTCGCCGCCACGCGGACAGTGCCGGTACCGACGATCCGCTCGCCCTGATCCAGTACCTCGACCTCAAGACCTATCTCGTGGGTGACATCAACACCAAGGTCGACCGCGCCAGCATGGCGCACTCGCTGGAAGTGCGCGAACCCCTGATGGACCATGAACTGGTCGAGTGGCTCGCCACGTTGCCGTCGGTGCTCAAAGTGCAGGGCAACGAGGGCAAGTATTTGTTCAAGAAGGCAATGGAGCCACTTCTGCCCAATGAGGTACTGTATCGGCCAAAAATGGGCTTTGCCGTGCCGCTGGCGCGCTGGTTCCGCGGCCCGCTCAAGCAACGGGTACGCGACGCAGTGCTCGGCGAAACCCTCGCCGCCACCGGTATCTTCAATCGTGCTTACCTGCAAAACCTTGTCGATGCACATCAATCTGGAGCGCGCGATTACAGCGCATCCTTGTGGGCGGTCCTCATGTTCGAGGCTTTTTTACGCAATAACCTTAAAACGACCCCACTTCGGTTCGCGGCAGGAGAGCTTGTCTGAGTCATGCGCATTCTACATATTCTTGATCATTCGATTCCTCTGCATAGCGGCTACACCTTTCGTACGGCCGCTCTTCTTCGCGAACAGCGTGCGCTGGGCTGGGACACTTTCCACCTGACGTCGCCCAAGCAGGGCGAATCGGCTCTGCCCTTGGAAGATGTGGACGGGCTGCAGTTCTATCGCAGCCCGGTGCCTGCTGCAGGCCCTGCCGGTGTCAACGAGTGGCGACAGATAAGGGCGATCGAGCTGAGGCTTGAGCAGCTTGCGCGTGAACTTCGCCCGGATATTTTGCACGCGCACTCACCCGTGCTCAATGCGATTCCTGCGATTCGCGTCGGCAAACGGCTCGGCATCCCGGTGGTCTATGAAATTCGCGCGTTCTGGGAAGACGCTGCTGTCGATCATGGTACGACTACCGAAGGCAGTCTGCGGTATCGGGCCACGCGCGCAATTGAAACCTGGGCGCTCAAACGCGTAGACCATGCGTTTACTATTTGCGAGGGCTTGCGGCGCGACATCGTCGAGCGCGGTATTCCCGAAAGCCGTGTCACTGTTATTCCAAATGCGGTCGACGTTGAGAGTTTTCAGTTGTCTGGATTGCCCGAGGCCGGTCTTAGGAGCATGTTGGGTCTGGAAGGCTGCACGACGGTCGGCTTTGTCGGTTCCTTTTACGCGTATGAAGGCCTTGATTTGTTGTTGAATGCCTTTCCCGCATTGCTCGCGCGGCAGCCCGACCTTCGTCTCCTGCTTGTCGGGGGCGGGCCGCAGGATGCTAATCTGAAAGCACAGGCAGTCCGGCTTGGTGTGGCCAACAAGGTCGTCTTTACGGGCCGCGTGCCCCACAGCGAAGTCAGCCGGTACTACGACCAAATCGATTTGCTGGTCTATCCCCGTCACTCAATGAGGCTTACCGAACTGGTAACGCCGCTCAAGCCACTCGAGGCGATGGCTCAGGGGCGCATTTTTGCAGCATCGGATGTCGGTGGGCACAAGGAACTGATCCGCGATGGCGAGACGGGCAGATTGTTCAAGGCGGGTAGCGTCGATGCGCTGACAGATACGGTTGCCTCTATGCTTGAATGCAGGAACAGTTGGGCCGACATGCGTTTGGCAGGACGTGAATTTGTCGAAACCGTACGCAACTGGCGCAATAGTGTTGCCAATTACGCGCCTGTTTATCATCGGCTGGCCGGGCATGAGATGCCGCAGGTCAAGTCTGAGCGTGCTGTATGAGTGTTGACGGGCGTAATAGCCTCGGCATGGAACACGATTGCCATTTACGCGCTTGGCGCAGGGTCGCCGCATGAATGCTAAAAGAGACATGAATAAACTGCGTGTACTGATGTCAGGTCCCTTGCCTCCCGCTGTCGGAGGCATGGCTTCTGTATTGGCGGGCTTAAGCAACTCTTCTCTTGGCACCAAGGCGGATATCCGCTTATTCGATACCGGTAAGAAAACGGCGGTCGATCGCTCTTTTTTTGCGGGGCTATCTGCCAGATTTGCGCTGATGGTGCATTGGTGGCAGCTGCTTGCCAAGACCGACATCGCTCATATCCACACATGTAGTGGATTGACTTTTTTTCTTGATGGCGCGCTTCTCTTCCTGGCCAAGATGAGAGGTGTGAGCGTAATCCTTCATATCCACGGCGGAAGGTTCGATCATTTTCTCGACGGATTGCGCTTTCCGTTAGCCAATGTCGCGCGCTGGCTGGCGCGGCGGGCAGACAGCGTTATCGTGTTGTCTGAAGATTGGATGCGGAAATTGGTTCCGCGCTTACCTGGAGCTGGACTTTATGTCGTCGAAAACGGCGTGGCACCGGTCGTTCGACAGGACGACATCCCTCAGCGCTTCTCTGAAGTAGTTAATTTCATTTTCCTTGGCAGTCTGAGCAGGGGCAAAGGTGTTGACGTGCTCCTCGACGCGGTATCAATGTCGAAACTGCCCTGGAACTTGTCGCTCGCTGGAGGCGAAGAATATCCCGGCTTTACAGACTGGGTTGCCGCGCGGGTTGAAGAGCTGGCCATTGCTAATCGTGTCTCGATACTTGGGCCCGTTGTAGGCGAAGCCAAGGTTGAACTGCTGGGCAATGCGGACGGCTTTGTACTGCCCTCTCTTGCAGAAGGCTTGCCCATGGCATTGCTCGAAGCGATGGCTGCAGGGCTCCCAGTGGTGGTGACCACGGTTGGTGCAATGCCAGAGGTGATAGAGGACGGCCGGCAAGGGTACTTGGTCGCTCCAGCAGATGCGAGGGCGCTTGCCGATGCGCTTGATCGGCTTGCAGCAGACCCAAAGTTACGCTCAAGCATGGGCGAGCTCGCACGTGCCGACTGTGAGGCCAAGTTTGGAGTCGAGCGTACCGTAGAACGACTCTCTGCCATCTACCATGATCTTGTTCCGCAGAATCAGCGGCACGATCGGGCCACATAGGTGTTCTCCGGACATGCAAAAAAAGTCATCGCTCTACACCAGTTTCGTTTCCGGTGTGATCTTTCCGATACAGGAACGGCTCAAGAAACACGATAGTGTTCGCATACGTCGAGAGATGGAGGCGTCACAGTGGTGGCCGCGGGAACGGATTCTTGCGCTGCAGGCTAAAAGACTGCGAGCCCTGCTGATTGATGTTGGCGCTCATGTGCCTTACTACCGGGATCTGTTCGCCCGTGTCGGATTTGATCCCGCAGACATGAGTAGTGTCACCGATCTGCAAGCTTTGCCCCTGCTGACAAAGAGCGATATCCGGGCACATAGCGACGCCCTGCGTGCAGACGATGCGAAAGGCTTGGCACGTTTCAATACAGGCGGATCAAGTGGCGAGCCTCTGATCTTTTTTATCGGTGTGGAGCGGGTAAGTCACGACGTGGCCGCCAAGTGGCGGGCCACGTGCTGGTGGGATGTCGACATCGGTGATCCAGAGATCGTTATCTGGGGGTCACCAATTGAACTGGGCGCTCAGGATCGCGTGCGCCTGCTTCGCGACGCCCTGATGCGAACCGAACTTCTGCCTGCATTCCAGATGTCTGATGCTCGGCTTGACGAATTCGTCGACCGAATTCGTCTGCGACGGCCAAAAATGCTTTTTGGCTATCCATCATCGATCAGCCTGATTGCAGCGCATGCGCGCAAGCGCGGAGTCGATTTGAGTCAGTTGGGTATCCGCGTGTGTTTTGTGACCTCTGAGCGGCTTTATGATCACCAGCGATCAACGATCAGTGAAGTCTTCGGCTGTCGGGTAGCCAATGGCTACGGAGGACGAGACGCCGGATTCATTGCGCACGAGTGTCCTTCTGGAAACATGCACATCACCGCGGAGGACATCGTGGTTGAGATCATCGGCCCAGATGGTCGCGTTTTGCCAGCAGGCGAGTCGGGCGAGATTGTGGTGACGCATCTTGCAACGCGAGACTACCCGTTTATTCGTTACCGCACCGGTGATGTCGGTGTGCTCAGTGATGAGCGCTGTGCGTGCGGGCGAGGCCTGCCAATTCTCAAGGAAATCCAGGGGCGTAGTACAGATTTCGTCGTCGCAGAAGATGGCACCGTGATGCATGGCCTCGCGCTGATATACATATTGCGCGATATTCCCGGCGTGGCGAGGTTCAAGATCGTACAGGAGTCACTGCAACTGACCCGCGTGTGGGTCGAGCCGGGGCCAGAGTTCCGCTCGGTCGAAGACCCGTTGAAGATCCGCGATGGCCTGAAGAAAAGGTTGGGGGAGGGCGTGGAGATCGATATCGAACTCGTCAGCGCACTACCGGCAGAGGCTTCAGGCAAGCATCGCTACGTGAGCAGTCGCGTCGTTGCAAGCTGATCATCGTTCCTGAAACTGAGCTGATTCAAACGCCAAACAATGCCAATACGCGACATTCTCGTCAGCCTGATCGTTGCGGCCCTCGCTATCGCAGCACTCAAACGCCCTTATTTCGGTGCCCTGCTTTGGGTGTGGCTCGGCCTCATGAATCCGCACCGGCTCGGCTGGGGGTTCGCATACAGTATGCCTTTTGCGCAGATGGCCGTCGCAGTCACTTTTCTCGGGATCGCGTTGAACCGCAATGTGGTGCGATGGCCAAGTGGAGGTGCCGTTGTCGTAATGTTGTGCTTCTTCGCCTGGATGTTGGTGACGTCGCTCGCAGCGTTCAATGTCGAAGTCAGCCTTGAGCGTTATGTCGCTTTTTTCAAGGTTGTTTTGATGACTGTCGTAGTCGGCTCCCTGCTGCGTGATCGTGATCAGGTCGTTGGGTTGATCTGGGCGATTGCGTTGTCGATTGGTTATTTCGGCGTGAAAGGTGGCATTTTCACGATAGCCACGGCCGGCTCATATCGGGTTTGGGGGCCAACTGACAGCGCAATTTCCGGTAACAACGAACTGGCCGTTGCCCTGATCATGACCGTGCCACTGATGTACTTCCTTGCGCAAGAGACGGCAGTAGCAGCGAGGTGGCCAGTCTTTAGACGCCTCGGTGAAAAATGGATTCGGCGAGGGCTGTACGCTGCCATGTTTTTAACCGCCATCGCTGCCATCGGTAGCCAGTCACGGGGCGCATTGCTCTCTATCCTCGCAATGAGCGGCGTAATGTGGTGGCGAAGCAAGTCCAAGTTGCCCCTTGCGGTAGCGGGTGTTGTTTTTGCAGGTATCGTGTTGTTGGCTGCACCGGAAAGCTGGTTCGATCGAATGAATACGATACGGACATACGATCAGGATGCCTCTGCGTTGGGGAGGCTCAATGCATGGACGATGGCGATCAATATTGCCAACGATCGTATTTCCGGTGCTGGTTTCGCAATGGCATCTCGATTGGTCTACGAGTTGTATGCACCTGACCCATCTCTTGTGCTGGTTGCACACAGCATCTATTTTCAGGTGCTGGGCGAGCACGGCTATATTGGCCTTGCACTTTTCCTGCTCATGTGGATGATCACATACCGCATGGCAGGAAGTATCGTAAAGATTTCCCGCCGTGATTCGGAGTTATCTTGGGCTCTGAATTTCGCCAATATGGCCAAAGTGAGCATGGTCGGGTTCGCGGTGGGTGGTGCCTTTCTGGATCTTGCCTACTGGGACATGCCTTATTACCTGATGGTGGCACTGACCGCTACGCGCCTGATCGTTGATGAGCGTTTCGCTGGTAGGTACAACGCACAAGAAGGAGCTACCCGGTACGACCGGAAAATGTCGACCATGAATGCAGTTACAGCAGACAGGAGGCGAGAAGCTTGACCGAACCCCGCGTTTCTATACCTGCCGAATTCAGCTTGCGCGCGATGCTGGCTGATGTAGTGGGTACCAACATGGTCACCGCCGCAGGCCGTTTGCTGTTTCCCGAAGCAAGTAATGGGCGATTGTCTGTTCTGATTTTTCATCGGGTGATTGCGGAGCCCGATCCACTATTGCCTGACGAGATGACTGCAGCGCATTTTCTTAAGGATATGCAGATCCTTGCGCGCCAGTTTAATGTGCTTAGCCTGCCTGAAGCGTTGAAACGATTGCATGATGGCACGCTGCCGCCTTATGCACTGACGCTGACCTTCGATGATGGGTACCGCGACAACTTTACGGTTGCGCTTCCAGTGTTAAAGCGTCTCGGTCTTCCCGCCACCTTTTTCGTCGCCACGGGATTTCTCGATGGCGGACGCATGTGGAACGATACGCTGCTGGAGATTCTTCGGCGCTGGCCACATGACAGTATTGATCTCGCTGATTGGGGCGTGCCGGCCATTTCGGTAGCAAGCGTGGAGGAAAAGCGCAAGGCCTACCGATCCTTGCAGCGTTGGTTGAGGCGAATTGGCTTGAAGGGGCGAGATCGTTTCCTGGAGATGCTAGGCGCCCGACTGGGTGAGTCTTTGCCGACTGACCTGATGATGTCTTCGGAGCATGTTACGGCGCTCAGTCGGAGCGGCATGGAAATCGGTTGCCACACGGTTTCTCACCCGATTCTTTCGAGAGTGTCAGACGAGATCGCTCATGCAGAGATCATGGGCGCAAAAAGAAGGCTTGAGGCACTTACCGGTAAACCGGTGCGCTACTTTGCCTACCCAAACGGCGTGCCGGGAGACGACTACGACATTCGTCACGTTCGTGCGGTTGCAGAATGTGGGTTTGACGCGGCATTCAGCACGGCTTGGGGCGTGGCGACAACCGGCTGTGACATGTACCAGTTGCCGCGTTTTACGCCATGGGACAGGACGTCCGCACGCTACGTTTTGCGCTTTCTTCTGAGTCGCCGCCAAGTGACCTGTAAGCTGGTCAGTTAAGCGAATTTTATCGCACGACAATCAGCGTGATGGGTGGGCCGTACGTTCGAGCAAGTCCGCCAGGCGCCGACTGATATTGCGGCGATCAAACTGTGCCAGGTAGTCCTCGTCGCGTTCCAGTATTTGCGGCACCTCGGCGAGCAAGGCCTCACGCAGTTTAAGCTCGCAGGCATCGACGTCCTCCGCATCCACGACCACGCCCAGCTTGGCACGCGTAATAATCTGCTGCGTGGCACCAGGATCGCACAGCGCAAACATCGGGCGCTGTGAGGCGACATATTCGAACAGCTTGCCGGGAATCACCCCGTCCGAAGTCTCGCCGGTGTCAACGATCAGCAGTAGCCAATCGCAGTTCACCTGAGCATTCATCGCTTCGTGGTAGCTGACGTCGCCAGGAAAGTCGAAATGCTCTGAGATGCCGTAGTGCTGCAAAATGGCCTGGTAGCGCGCTGCGATCTCGGGGGCTACACCACCCAAAATCCTCACTTTTACGGGGGCAACCAACTCCGGGTCGCTCTGATTGATTCGTCCCAGAGCTTCAGCAAAGGCGTATCCACGCCGGTTTTTGAACAGCCTGCCCGTGTAGACAAACTCGATGTGGTCGCGGGAGAAGGGGCGGGTTCGGCTGCGTGTGGCGTAGATCTCCGTGTCGTAACCGTTCGTAAGCGTTTCCCACTGTGCCTTTAGTGTGGGATGCAGGCGTCGCATATAGTCGGTCTTTTGCTCAGAGACCGTAACGATTACATCTGTACGCTTGAGAAGGCGCTTCTCGACCTGAAGCTCAAGCCTCTTGCGCCACCCGGGTAGCCATTCCCGCAAAACATCCCCGTACCAAAGATCCCGGTAGTCGGCGATCCATGGAATCCCCGTTTCGCCACGTAACTTGTAGCCTACATAAGCCGCACTAAATGGTGGGAGGGTGGTAAAAATAACGTCGATCTTACGTTGGGCGCAAACCTCCCTTGCAGCGGGGAGGCACTTCAGTGCCCACGGCACAAAACTGTCGGGAATCTCGAGCCCTAGTCGTATCCAGCGCTTTATCCACAGTTGAAGACGTTCAGACCGACTGCTGCCCTGCGCTGGTTTCGGACTGGGTGTGCCGTTCTGCCGGGTACCGGCCTGCGCAGCGATCGGGGCGGTGGGCTTGCCGCGTTTTAGAATGCGCTTGGCATAAAGGGTGATGCGCTCGTCGAAAGTGACCAACGGTACGCGGATGACTTCAAGGCCGTCGGGAATCTCCACATCCAATGCAGCATCGTAGTTCGGCTCATTTCCGCTTGCTTCCACCGTCAGCACAAGCACATCCCAGCCGAGCGTACGCAAGTGTTCCGCAAATTTGACTGTACGAATACGACCGATGGTTTTTAGCGGCGGAAACTCCCCCGCAACGATCAGGACTGTGCGCAGTGCCTCAGGCTTGGTATCGAGCGTCATTTTTTTGCCAGTTCCATGCATAAGTCGTAAAACTGTTCTGCCTTCGCCCGGGAACTTGATGCAAGTGCAATTTCAAGCCCTCTGGCTTCTATCCGTTTCTGGAGTTCGCTGTCCGTCAGTAAGCGAGTAAGCGCGTCGGCGACGTCAGGCACGCTCCAGCCGTCAGCCAGCAAGCCATTCTCGCCGTCGCGCACGGCTTCAACCGCACCGCCAGCACGGCCGCCAACCACCGCCTTTCTGCAGGCGTTGGCCTCTAAAAAAACAAGACCAAAACCCTCTGTATCGCCATCGGGCATTTCACGGTTCGGCATGGCAAAGATATCACTCAGCCGATAATAGTCAGCAAGCTCGGTATCTGCCACCCGGCCCGCGAAAGTGACATGCGCTCGCAGGCCCAGTTCGTCAGTCAACTGCTCAAGTATCGACCGGAACTCTCCTTCACCGACAATCAGCAGGTGTGCATCGGGTGTCGTGCTAAGCACCAAAGGCATTGCGCGAATCAACACATCCATACCCTTGCGCGGGACGACCCGCCCAACCGAAAGGATGATTCGCTTTCCATGAAGTTCGTGCCTGGCAAGCAGGAAGTCGGGCTTGGGGCCGGGTGTAAAACGTTCGGTGTTGACGCCGTTGTGAATCAGCCGAATTTTCTCTTTCGGTACGCCCATCAGGCGAATCAGTGCATCCTGGGTAAATCGGCTAACGGCAACAATTGCGTCTGTACGATGCAAATATCGACGCCGCTGCCGTCCAAAAAAACGATACTCAGTTTCTGTTGTGATCTCCTCACCATGGACGTAGTTGATCATCCTGCAGCCCAGGAATCGTTGGGCGGCAATGCCTATCCAACTGCCAGAGGTGAGTTCGCCGATGCAGACGACATTAATGCCGTGCTTGCGCACGATCTTGCGGATCTCAAGAAAAACACGAAACTTAAGCGGGATATCGATTGACAGCATTCGCCAGACCGAATGCAACCGTGTCGGCGGCGGCGGTAGCATTTGCGGACGAATTAGCTCGGTGCGATAAACCGTGTATGGTGCCGCGCGATCGTGGTCGCGCCAACCGCTAATTTCGTTCCCGTCGATGTAGTGTCGCCAAGGCGCATACACCACCATCGAACCTTCTGGTGCGAAGCGGCACAGGGTTTCGTAAACTACGGCAGAGCCACCGTTGATTGGGGCGAAAATGCTGGCAACGAGGAGACAGCGCATGGGGCGCCTTTTCGGCTAGGTCTGGGTCGGCCGCTATTAGATCACATGCGCATGAAAGCTGGCGTGTCTCATGTCACTGTCCGCGTCACGGCATCGTTTCAGGTTTTACTGCTTGAGCCGCTCGAGCTTGTTGCGTAGCCCGGGGAAGGGGTAACCCAATCGATAGGCTTTGTCAGCGTGTTCTCGTGCCTTGTCGTACTGCTTTAGCTCAAAGTAGGTATGGCCCAGAAAATACTCGCCATCAGGGGTGTCATATTCCTTTTGAGCTTCATATCGCAAAAGCACATCCAGTGCATCTTTAGGACGTTTTTCTGAGAGAAGTGCTTCAGCCATTGCAAGGTATGATTCACGAGCCTTGGGTTGCGAGTTGATGCCCCGATTCCACATTTGCAAGGCCTCATCTCGCCTCCCAAGACCATCAAGCGCCATACCGTAATAAGCAGTAAGAAGTGAGTACATTGGGGCGTTTGTTCGAGTGCGGGAGTATGAGTATTCAAAATCCCCTAAAGCGTTTCTTAATATTTCAGCGGACTTTCCCTTGCGGTTCATGCCTTTTGCACGCCCAACGTAAAGCATTGCCATACAAAAATGGTGGGGGCCTCCGATTCCCACTGTAGCGTCATGGCTTGCACGTATTTGTCGAATCTGAGATTCTGGCATTCGGCCCTTGAATGGGCTGCCTGCTGACCAATCGCTTGCTAGATAGCCCGCCTTGCAGTAGTCCGGCCATGAGAGCCACTCAACTTCGGTAGGGCTGCCGGCTGCAAGTACCCTGAAGCTTGTAATAGCCAGAAGTACAAATAGTATGAAACCACTTGCCAGATTAAAGGCACGATTTCGGGACTTATAAAACATGTTTGTAACCTCTGTGATCAGGCAGCTTGATGCTAGCCCAATTTTTGCCTGATGACAGCTGTAAGACGGATCAGCTCCGCCTTCGGAGGGCTATTCAGCACCCAGATCAGGATCAGCCAGAGCAGGCACGCGACCGACCCCGCGGCCGCAAGGTGCCATACGGCAAGCATCGGCGATTCCGGCGGCGGCAAGGCGTTCTGAATGACCAAGGCAGGCACCAGGCCTGCGAGCGCGATCGGCAGGCACTTTCCCATAATCCCGAGGTAGTCGACCCACAGAAAGACGCCGTTGCGACTGCAGTAATGGAGTAGGAAGGCCACTGAGACAGCCTCTGCAAGCGCGAACGCGATCGCAGCCAGCATCAAACCATGGGCCGAAAGCAGGATCATCAGGGCGAACTTGGCCAGTGCAGAGGCCAGGCTGGCACGCATCACTTCTTTCATCGCGCCCTTGGCCACCAGTGCTGCCGCCAGGGTCGGGGACATGCAGCGCAGCGCCATGGCCAGGCAAAGCACTTGCGCGACGGGAACAGCAGCTTCCCATTGCGCGCCGAAAAGCAGGGCAATCATCGGCTCGGCCAGGACCCCCGTCAGCCCGATGATGAACAGGGAAATGGAAGTAATGTTGACCAGCGCAAGACGGAGTTTGGCCCGGATATCGCCGCCTGCCCGCACCTCTTCGGCCAGGTAGGGCAGCATCACGCTGCGCAGCACATCCTGCAGCAGCCGCTCGAACAACTGTACGTAGCCCATTGCGCGTGAAAAAAGGCCCGTGGCCTCCATGCCCAAGGTACGCCCAAGCACAATGTCTGGCGCAGCATGTCCGGCTTCCGACGCAACGGATGCCACACTGCTGCGCAGGCTGAAAGAGAGCACTCGCTTGCGCTCTGCAAGGTTGAGCCGAAACATGAAGCCCTTCCGCTGCGCGGCCCAAGACCCGATCACGGTCGTCAGTGAGCCGATCACGGCGCCCCACGCCAAACTGATAAAGCCAAAATCCAGTGCGGCAAGCACCACACAGCTAAGCGAATGGGCCATTGCGCTGGCGCCGGTGATAAACATGATTGCGCGGAACTTCATCTCCCTGCGCAACAGGGCAACGCTGATCGAGCCAAAGGGGATCAGTACGAAATTCAGCGACATTACCTTCAAGACCATTGCCACGCCAGGCTCGGCATAAAAGCTGGAGAGTGGTGTTGCGGCCAGCCAGAGTGCTAGCGCCAGAGTCCATGCGACGATGACTGTAATCGAAAATGCAGTGTGCAAGCGCTCGGGGCTAAGCTCCTTTTCCTGGATGACATAGGAAGAAGTGCCAAAGTCGCGCAGGGTGTGCGCAATCATGATCACTGCCGCGCCTACAGAATAAATACCTATTTCTGCTGGCGTCAGTAGCCGCGCGAGTAATACCGTCGCCCCGAATTGAACTGCCATCGAAAAGTAGCGTGTTCCAAACGAGTAAGCCAGTGCAGTGCGGATCGACATTGAGGAGTGTGTGCAGAGAGTGGTGAGGCGGGTAGTTCAGGCGGAAGCGATTTATTCGTCGCTAGGGAAAACGCGATTCTTGAGCACACTTTCAACGACTCTGAAAGCGAGCTTCATGTGCCGGTGCTCAGGTCGAATGCGGAGCGAGCCCATTAAATATTTTAATGCCAAACGAGTATTTCCAGCCTTTGCATTGAAGTAGCTCGCGTCGAAATAGGCAGAGCTCAATTCGTGCATCAAGTGCGGGCTTGGGGCGCAGCGCTTGACAACCCGCTCGAGCATCATCACCCCGTAATGTGCCTTCTTGAGTGCCATTCGGAGTGAAATAACCTCGCTTGCGCCTGCAGCCACCGAAAACAGGCTGGTATCGAGTTGGTCGGCAAGCGCGTGGACTTCTTGATGGATGAGAATGTCGCCCCTTTCCGCCAGCAGCCAGACAAAATAAATATCCTCCCGTCCAGCCAACTCTTCATCAAACATGACTTGTCGGGCCAGGGCTGTGCGGATCACACTGGATGTCATGCTTGGTGTGAAGAAAGGTCGGTCCAACGGTGCCTTGGGCCTGGTCAGCAGTTTGAGCTGAGAATCTTCCACATAGGCAGAAAAAAGTCGGTCATTGTCGGGAAGGATGAGTTTTCCGGGTGTGCCGTAACGCGCCAGATATCCGCCGAACAGGGCCATGCCCTCCTTGTTGGCGCAGAGTTCGGAGAAGCTGAGTAAGTGGTTTGGCAGCCAGACGTCGTCGTCAAGGAAGGCAACAAACGCTCCCTGAGCTTCGGTCAAGCCCCTGTTTCGTGCAGCACTGGCGCCCCGCTTGTGCTCAGCTATGTATCGAACGGGGAAAGGGGTGTTGTCTGCTGCATTCGCTACAACTTCAGCAGTGTCTGCGTCATTCGCGTTGTCAACGACGATGAGCTCCTGCGGCTGCAACTGCTGTGCTGCAATAGACTGCATGGCACGCGCAAGTGCCTGCGGGCGCAGGTAGGTTGTTATTACGGCGCTGATTGAGTTGTTCATTGGCGTACGTTCAAAAAATTAACTTTTACGCTGTCGGTTATCATCGCCGCGCTGTCATGAAATGCAAAATAGAGCACTGCACAAAGTCAACTCATAAATCGAAAAATTGGTGCTCTGGAGCGTTCCCGCCGGCTATCGTTTATTGATAAACTAATGACTAAAATTATTTAATAGCGGTGTATGAGAATGTAAATAAATAAGTTTTGCTTATTGGTAAGATCTCTATGGCTATCCTGCATAGAGCGATCAACTGCCGTATGCCGTCTCAGTTAGCTTGGCCACCTTGTCCCATGGCATGGCATCTGCAAGGGCCTTGGCTGATTTCCCCATTACAAGTAGCTTATCTTTGTTTAGCGTGGAAAGGATACTTGTAAGGGTTTCGCTGGAGTCAAAAAACAATGCGCAATCGTCGGACACTGTATCCAGCATTCGCGCCTCATCCGGTAGGAGTGTTGGCTTCCCCATTGTCATGGCCAATGTGACGGAACCCGAGCTCAGCGTGTTCTCGAAAGGAAGTGCAACGGCGTCCGCTACTGAGAATAGTGCAGCGACGTCTTGGACTGCGACGAAGTCTAGGACTAACGAGATACGTCGATCCGTCTGGGCAAGTGAGGCAATCTCATCTCTGAACTGCTCAGTGCTCGGATAGCCAGCCACAATCAGCCGAAGGTCTTGATTGGAGGTCTGGCTGAACGCTTCGATCAGTTGCCGAACGCCCTTGTAAGGTCGTATCGCGCCAAAGAAGAGAATGACGGTATTTCTACTGTCGAGACTGAACTGGGATAACAACTCCTCGCGCCGTACTTTTGAGAAGGGGTAGCAACCGTCGTAATTGCCATGAGGAATGATCGTGCATTTCTGTGACAGGTCTGTGTGATAGGCGGCCTCGACCCGCTGACGTGCTCGCTCGCCATGAAGGATGACATGGCTGCAAGCGCGCGCAAGCGCACTTCGGATGCGTAGCTCCGCTAACCGGTTGGGACTTTCGTGAGCGACCAGATTGTGTATCGTCCACACGACGGATATGCCGCGTAGACGAAGAGTCAGTACGTCTGCAATAAGAAGGGCAAGTTTTGCAAAGCGCTTGATTCGGCCCCTGCCCCAGAGGATTGGTGCGATCAAATCGTTGATCCAATGCAAATGCAGCACGCTTACGTTTGTGGCACGATTCGTGGCTCGGTTTAGAGGAAAGGGGCCGTCGGGAAAGTCCGCAAGTGTCGCTTCAATCCCCCGCCTATGAAGTGATTCAACAAGCAGATTCTGATACGGATTGCGGGTGCGCCAATCTGGAAGAATTAGTACGCAGTCGTCGATCTCCGCGGCTGTATCCAAATCAGATATCTTGGAGAGATTTTCCTCGCTGCTGGAGGTTCGTCGATTTAATGCCATCATTAAGTCCCAGAGAGATTAAAAGCCGATAATAGAATAGCTTTCGTCGATTCTCCGATAGCGTGTTAGATAAATTAAGTCACGAATTATACAGATGCGGTTAAAGAATTGATCATCGGGTTAGGCCATGGCAAACAGCTCGGGGGCGATTTCTGAAAAAGTCGAATGATTAGGAGTCCTTAAGGAATCCCTGATCAATTGATGTTCTGAGCACGCTCACCCAAG